>Ga0299906_10003598_pt1 | contig 12772 bp, 6 predicted proteins | sample RVTome_14_FD_200259 | JGI IMG/M metagenome (GOLD analysis project Ga0299906, IMG submission 200259) | Soil microbial communities from uranium-contaminated site in the Upper Colorado River Basin, Wyoming, United States - RVT145D125 (version 2) ...
GGAAAAACCTACTCGCCGCCGCACCTCCCACTGTCTTCGCCCGACGTCAGGTGGCGTTTGCGCACGACAAGTTCGCATGTAACTGTTACTTGTGCGGGCGCGATGCCGCTGCATTCGTTTCGCCGCGCATGGGAAGTTGCTACACTGGCATTCCCTCTGCGCAACGCCTCCTCCGCGATGCCTGAGATCCTATCCAGTTCGACTGCGCGCGCACCGCGCGCCTGGCTCGCATACCTGATCATCGTCGCCGCCACCGCGGCGGCGATCGCGTTGCGCAGCGCGCTGACGCCCTTCTTCGATCAAGGCGCGCCCTTCCTTCTGTTCGTGCTCGCGGTCGCCTTCAGCGCGTGGTACGCGGGGCTGGGCGCCGGGTTGGTGAGCACCGGCTTGTGCGTGCTGGCCGACGTCATGCTGTTCGGGCGCGGCGTCGAGCCGCCGGGGCAGGCAGTGCTGCACGCCAACGGGCTGGCGCTGTTCGTTGCCACCGGTGTGGTGGTCAGCGCGGTGTGCCAGGCGCTGCGCCGCGCGCACCGCGAGGCCGAGCGCCGCGCGCGCGAGGCCGGCATCGCGCAGGCGACGCTGCACACCCTGCTCGATCACGTGCCCGAAGGCATCACCATGGCGGGTGGGCCGCCCGAATTCCCCATCGTCGCCGCCAGCAAGCTGGCGCTGCAGTGGCTCGGACAGCCGCTGACCGCGGTCATCGGCATGAGCGCGGGCGAGCATGCGCAGCACCACGGTGTGTACTGCCTCGACGGCACGACGCCGCCCGTGCCCGAGCAGGTGCCGCTATACCGGGCCACGCGCCACGGCGAGACGGCGGTGAACGAGGACTGGGTGATCCGGCGGCCCGACGGCAGCGCCATCACCATTTGCGTCAACGCGGTGCCGATCCGCGACGCGCAGGGCACGATCGTCGGCGCCATCAGTTGCTGGCGTGACGTGACCGAGCAGCGGCGCTGGGAGCGCAACCGGGAGCAAGTGGAACACGCTCTGCGCACCCAGAACCAGCGCCTGCACCTGCTGTCCGAGGCCACTGCACATCTGCTGCGCATCGAGGATCCGGGTGCCATGGCGCGCGGGCTGTTCGAGCAGCTCGCCGGCGAGCTGGGCGTGGACGTCTACTTCAACTACATCCTGGAGGACGACGGCGCACTGCGTCTGAACTCCAGCGCCGGGGTGCCGGAGGAGGCGCTGACAGCGATGCGGCGTGTCGTCCTGGGCCAGTGGCCGTGCGGCGAGGTCGCGCAGCGCGGCAGCCCGCTGCTGGCGAGCCACATTCAGAAGTCGGAGGATCCGCTGCTGCAGCCGCTCAAGGCACTGGGCCTGCAGGCTTACGCCTGCCACCCGCTGCGTGCGCACGGCCAGTTACTCGGCACGGTCGGTTTCGGCAGCCGCTCGCGCGGTGCGTTCGACAGCGACGAGGTGGAGCTGTTCGCCACGCTGGCCAACTACCTGGCGCTGGCGTACGAGCGCCTGCGCCTGATCGAGCGGCTGCGCGCGGCCGATCGGCGCAAGGACGAATTCCTCGCCACGCTGGCGCACGAGCTGCGCAACCCGCTGGCGCCGATTCGCAACGCCGTGCAGCTGATGCACCTCACCGGGGCCGCCGAGCCTGCGCTGCAGGCGGCGCGCGACACCATCGAGCGGCAGCTGCAGCACATGGTGCGCCTGATCGACGACCTGTTCGATGTCAGCCGCATCACGCGCAACCGGCTCGACCTGCACAAGGAGCCGCTCGAGCTGGCCGTGGTGCTCAACCAGGCGATCGAGACGGCGCGCCCGCACCTGCTGAGCGGCAGGCACGAGCTGCAGGTCGAATGGCCTGCAGCGCCCGTCTACGTGCTGGGAGACTCCACGCGCCTGACGCAGGTGTTCTCCAATCTGCTCAACAACGCGTGCAAGTACACGGAGCCGGGCGGGTGCATCGGGCTCGCCGCGCGCCAGGACGGCGACTGGGCGACGGTCAGCGTGCAGGACAGCGGCATCGGCATCGCGCCCGAGCACCTGCCGCGCGTGTTCGAGATGTTCTCGCAGGCCGCTTCGGCGCTGCACCGTGCCCAGGGCGGTCTGGGCATCGGCTTGGCGCTGGTGCGCGGCCTGACCGAGCTGCACGGCGGCCAGGTCGAAGCGCGCAGCGCCGGCCTGGGCCGCGGCAGCGAGTTCCTGGTGCGCCTGCCGGTGCTGCCGGCGGACGTGCCACGGGACGCAGCCCCCCCCGCGCAGGCGCGGGACCTGCCGCCGCTGCCGGCGCCGCCGATGCAGGGCCACCGCATTCTGGTGGCCGACGACAACGTGGACGGTGCGGAGTCCCTGGCGGCGCTGCTCGAGATCAATGGTTACACCGCGTACACGGCCCATGACGGCCTGGAGGCGGTGCAGGCCGCCGAGCGGCTGCAGCCCGACGCCGTGCTGCTCGACATCGGCATGCCCAAGCTCGACGGCTACGAAGCGGCGCGCCGGATTCGCGACATGCCGTGGGCGAGGGAGTTGCCGCTGATCGCGGTGACCGGCTGGGGGCAGGAAGAGGACCGGCGACACAGCGCCGGCGCCGGCTTCGATGCGCACCTGGTGAAGCCGGTCGGCCGCGAGCATCTCCTGCGCGTGCTCGGCCAGCTGGTACGGCGCCGCGGCGCGCCGCGCTCGGATGAGCCGGCGAGGCCCGCATGATCCTGTTCGATCGAGTCGATGCGGGTGTGGGGCGGCAGGTCAGGCCAGGCTGGGCGCGGCCGGGACGCCTGGTCAAGCGCGGCGTCCGGCGCGCCCGCCGGCAGTGGCCCAGCTACGCGTTGGCGCTCGGACTGACCCTGGCGGTGGCCATGATCCGCTTGGCGCTGGAGGGGGTGCTCGAAGGCGACGCCCCGCTGTTGCTGTTCCTGCTGGCGGTGACGCTGTCGGCCTGGCAAGGCGGCCTGGGCCCGGGGCTGGCCGCGACGCTATCGAGCGCGCTGGTGGGCGATTATCTGTTCATCGAGCCGATCGGCGCCTTCGCCGTGGCCCAGCAAAGCGATCTGGTGCGACTGCTGATCTTCGTCGTCGTGGGCGTAGCCATCAGCGTGGTCAACGAGCAGCGCCAGCGAGCGCAGCGCATCGCTCAAAGCGACCGCGCGCGGCTCAAGGACGAAGTGCACGACCGCAGCCGCACCGAAGCGGAGATCCGCGAGCGCGAGGCGCGCCTGCAACTCGCGCTCGATGCCGCCGAGCTGGGTTGGTGGCACCTCGATCTGAGGAGCGGCGAGTCGCTGTGGTCGCCGCGGCTCGCCGCCATCTTCGGCCGGCCGGCGGTGGAGACCGCCGATATCCGCAAGCAGTGGCTCGCGCAACTGCATCCGGAGGACCGGGCGCGGGTCACCACACTGTTTCAAGATGCCATGGCCGGTCGCGCCGAGTACGACATCGAGTACCGCGTGGTGCTGCCCGACGCCAGCGTGCGCTGGCTGGCCTCCCGGGCGCGGCTGATCACCGACCGGCGCGGCAAGCCGGCGCTGTTGACCGGGGTGAGCGCGGACATCACGCAGCGCAAGCAGGCGCAGGAGGCCCTGCGCCGCAGCGCCGAGCGCCTGGAGCGCGCCCTGACCGCCGCGCGCATGGTGGCCTGGGAATGGCGCCTGCCCGACGGCACGGGGGAGGTGTTCGGCGACACCTCACTGTGGGGCACGCCGTCGCCGCCGCGCTCGCGCCAGGAGGTCTGGGACATGATCCACCAGGACGATCGTGCGCGCACCCTCGCCATGATGTCCGAGGCGATCGAGCATCGGCGTCCATACGTGCTGCGCTATCGCTCCGTGCGCCCCGACGGGGGCATGGCCCTGTGGCTGGAGGCGCATGGCACCGTGGTGTGCGATGCCAACGGCGAGCCGACCAGCATCGCCGGAGTCACTTTCGATATCAGCGAGCGCATGCGCGCCGAGCAGGAGCTCAAGCGCGCGCTCGCAATTCTGCAAGCGGTCAGCCTCAGCACACCCAACACCATCGCGTTGAAGGATCGGCAGAGCCGCTTGCTGATGGCCAACCCCGGTATGCTGCGCATGCTGGGCAAGTCGGAGGCCGAGGTCCTGGGGAAGACCAACATCGAGTTCCTGGGCGCGGAGCGCGGGGCGGCCATCGTCGCCAACGATCAGCGCGTCATGGAAACCGGCGTCACCGAAACGTTCGAGGAGCTGGTGCCGGGCGCGGAAGGGCTGCGCGTGTTCCTGTCCACCAAGTCCCCGCTGCGCGACGAGCAGGGGCGGGTGACCGGAATGGTGGTCCTGGGCACCGACGTCACCGAGCGCAAGCGCATCGAGGAGGCGCTGCGGCAGGCCGACCGCCGCAAGGACGAGTTCCTCGCCACGCTCGCGCACGAGCTGCGCAATCCGCTCGCGCCGCTGCGCAACGGCCTGGAAATCATGCGCATCGCGCGCGGCGACCACAGCGTGATCGAGCAGGCCCGGCACATGATGGAGCGCCAGCTCGGCCAGATGGTGCGGCTGATCGACGACCTGCTGGACCTGAGCCGCATCACCTTGGGCAAGGTGGAGCTGCGCCTGGAGCGGGTCGCGCTAGCCAGCGTGGTGCAAAGCGCGCTCGAGATCAGCCGGGCGCCGATCGAGGCCGGCGGACACCGCTTGACGGTGACGCTGCCGCCCGAGTCGGTGCACCTGCTTGCCGATGCCACGCGGCTGGCGCAGGTGCTCGCCAACCTGCTCAACAACAGCGCCAAGTACACCGAACCGGGCGGGCAGATCTGGCTGTCCGCGCAGCGCGAGGGCGAGCGGGTGGTGCTGCGCGTGCGCGACACCGGCGTGGGCATCCCGGCGCATCTGCTGCCGGCCGTGTTCGATCTGTTCGTGCAGGCGGAGCGCTCGCTCGACCGGGCGCAGGGCGGCCTGGGTGTGGGTCTGACGCTGGTCAAGCGCCTGGTGGAAATGCACGGCGGCACGGTCGAGGCGCACAGCGCGGGCCCCGGTCAGGGCAGCGAGTTCGTGGTGCGCCTGCCCGCGCTGCTCACCGCCGCAGCACGCGGCGGCGACCGCCCGGACCGCAGCGCGGATGCGGCGCGCGAAGCGCCGCGGCGCATCCTGGTGGCCGATGACAACGAGGACGCCGCGGCGAGCATGGCGATGATGCTCAGCCTGCTGGGGCACGAAGTGCGGACCGTGCACGACGGCGCAGCCGCGGTGGAGGCGGCCGCGGAGTTCCGTCCCGATATCGCGCTGCTGGACATCGGCATGCCGCGCGTGGACGGGCTGGAAGCCGCACGCCGCATCCGCGCGCAGCCGGGCGGGACGCAGCTCGTCCTGGTCGCCCTCACCGGCTGGAGCCAGCCGGAGGACCGGCGGCGTTCGCAGGAGGCCGGCTTCGATCATCACCTGGTGAAGCCGGCGGACATGCAGGCGCTGAGAGCGCTGCTCGACCCGCGGCGCCATTGACGGCGAGGGAATACAGCACAGGGCTGGACGGCAGGCCCATACCTGTATATCCTGCCAGCTATGGCGCTCAAGACCGTCACCGGCTCTCCCGCCCATCCCGTCAAGGGCAGGGGCGCGGCGCTCAACCCGGAGGGCCGCTTCGAGTCGCTGGCGCGCGAGGCGTTCGACGACGGCTGGGGCAGTCCGCTCGAGGAGGAAGCCTCGCGGCCGCGCACCACCGTCACCGCCGAGCACGCCAAGAGCATCCTCACCCGCAACGACTCCCCGGACGTGCCGTTCACGTTCTCGATCAATCCCTACCGCGGCTGCGAGCATGGTTGTGTTTACTGCTTTGCCCGTCCCACTCACGCTTATCTCGAGCTGTCGCCGGGGCTGGATTTCGAGACGCGCCTGTTCGCCAAGGTGAACGCAGCCGAGCTGCTGCGCAAGGAACTGGCGCGGCCCGGCCACCGCGTCGAACCCATCGCCATCGGCGTCAACACCGACGCCTACCAACCGATCGAGCGCGACTGGCGGATCACGCGCCAGGTGCTCGAGGTGCTGGCCGAGTCCGAGCACCCGTGCACGTTGATCACCAAGAACGCGATGATCGAGCGCGATCTGGATCTGCTCGCACCGATGGCGCGGAAGAATCTGGTGCAGGCGTTCGTCAGCGTCACCACGCTCGACCACGAGCTGGCGCGGCGCATGGAGCCGCGCGCGGCGGCGCCGCGCCGCCGGCTGCAGGCGATCCGTAATCTCGCCGCCGCCGGCGTGCCGGTGGGCGTGATGGCGGCGCCGGTGATCCCGTTCCTGACCGACTCGGAGCTCGAGTCGGTCCTGGAGGCGGCCGCGGAGGCGGGCGCGCAGTCGGCAGGCTACGTGCTGATGCGCCTGCCCTGGGAACTGAAGGATCTGTTCAAGGACTGGCTGGAGCATCACTTTCCGCTCAAGGCCGCGCACGTCATGAGCCGCGTGCGCCAGATGCGCGGCGGACGCGAGAACGACCCGGGGTTCGGGTCTCGCTTGCGCGGCGAGGGCCTGCTCGCCGAACTGCTGGAGAAGCGCTTCGACATCGCTTGCCGGCGCCTCGGGCTGAATCGCGAACGGCGCATGGCGCTCGACACCACGCGCTTCAAGCCGCCGCACAGCGGGCCCCAGCTCGACCTGTTCGCCTGAAGCGCTGCGCGGCGCAGGCGCCGGTCGGGTGCTTGACGGCCGTGCCGGCGGCGGGGCGCACCGCGCGGGGCTTCGGTTATGATGCCGGGGCCGAGGTCCAGAACAGCGCATCCATGAAACGTTTGTGCCGGGCGGCCAGCTTGCCCGACGCCCACATCCTGCGCGGCGTGCTCGAGCAGTCGGGCATCGAGGCGCACGTGTTCAACGAGAACGCCCAGAGCGGGGTCGGGCAGCTTCCCGTGACCGAGGCGCTGCCCGAGGTCTGGGTGGCGGACGAGCGCGACCTGGCGCGCGCGCAGCAGGTGATCCGCGAGTTCGAGAGTGCGCCGCGGGTGACCGCGTCCGCCGCCTGCAGCCGATGCGGCGAAGACAATCCTGCGAACTTCCAGGTGTGCTGGAACTGTGGCGCCGCGCTATGCTGACCCGCTACCTGCGGCGGGCCGGCGCCGCTGGTTCGGGCGTGTGTTTGCCGGCCTATCCGTGCTCGGCGCAGGCGCGGGGGCGCGGGCGCGTATGAGCCTCACCGGCGCCTGCCTCTATCACGGCGAAGCGCTGGGGCGCTACGGGTTCCCATTCGGGCATCCGCTGGGCGTGGATCGGCAGGGCGCGTTCCTGCGCGAAGCCCAGCGCCAGGGCCTGGACCGGCTGGCCGAGCCCTGCCCGCCGCGCGTCGCCACGCGCGAGGCGATCGAGCGCTTCCACACCCCCACCTACGTCGATCGCGTCCTGACCGCCGAGCGCGACGGCCTCGATTTCCTGGACAACGGCGACACGCCGGTCTTCCCGCAGGTGTTCGAGGCCGGCGCCACCGTGGTGGGATCGGCGCTGGACGGCGTTGCGCGCGTGCTGCGCGGGGAGTGTTCCCGCACCTTCCAGCCGATCGGCGGACTGCACCACGCCAGCCGCGGCAGCGCCGCCGGCTTCTGCGTGTTCAACGACCTGGGCGTGGCGATCGAGACGTTGCGGTGCGAGCACGGCATCCGGCGCGTGGGCTACGTGGACATCGACGTGCACCACGGCGACGGCGTGTTCTACCCGTTCGAAGAGGATCCCGACCTGATCTTCGCCGACATCCACGAGGATGGGCGTTATCTGTATCCGGGCACCGGCCGCGCGGACGAAACCGGCAAGGGCGCGGCTGCAGGGACCAAGCTCAACATCCCGCTGCCGCCCGGCGCGGGCGACCGCGAGTTCCTGGCGGTGTGGCCGCGCGTGGTGGCGCACCTGCGCGCGTTCAAGCCGCAGTTTCTGCTGTTCCAGTGCGGCGCCGACGGACTCGACGGCGACCCGCTCGCGCACCTGCGCTACACACCGGCGGTGCATCGGCACGCCGCGCGCAGCCTGCGGCACCTCGCCGACGAGTTCTGCGCGGGGCGCCTGATGGCCTTCGGCGGCGGCGGCTACGACCGGCGCAATCTGGCGCTGGCGTGGTGCGAGGTGCTGCGGGAGGTGGTGTGACGAAAGGGCGTGACCGAGAAGCGTGACCGAGAAGCGTGACCGGAAGGCGTGACGAAGAACCGGCTCGTCTCACACGCGTTGCCTACTTGTAGCCCGGATGCAGCGAAGCGGAAAGGGCCTTTTCTCTCCCGGATTGTGCCGCTTCGCGGCTCCATCCGGGCTACGCTTCCCGGTCACGCTTCTCGGTCACGCTTCTCGGTCACGCTTCTCGGTCACGCTTCCCGGTCACGCTTCCCGGTCACGCTTCCCGGTCACGCTTCCCGGTCACGCTTCCCGGTCACGCTTCCCGGTCACGCCTTCCAGTCACGCCTCTCGATCACGCAGTACCGATCACGCCTTTCGCCCTCGGCAACTCCACCCAGAACACGCTGCCGCGCCCCACTTCCGAGCGCAGGCCGATGTCGCCGCCCATGCGCGTGGCCAGCGCCTTGCAGATGGACAACCCCAGCCCGCTGCCCGGCAGGCGCGAGTGCTCCTGGTTGGAGGCCTGGCCGAAGCGCTGGAAGATGCACTCGCGCGAATCCTCGGGAATGCCGGGGCCGCGATCCTCGACGAACAACTGCACGCGGTCCTGCGTGCAGACGCAGCCCAGCGTGACGCACTTGCCCGCGGGCGAGAACTTCACGGCGTTGGAGATGAGATTGGTCAGCACCTGCAACGCGCGCACCATGTCGGTCCATACGTAGCAGTCGGTGGCCGGTGGCTCCACCTCCAGCCGCACAGCGAGCTTGAGCGCGAACGCCTCGTTGATCTGCAACGCGCGCCCGAGCAGCTCCTTCACCGGCACGGCGGCGAAGTCGAAGCCGTGCACGCCGGTCTCGATGCGCTCCAGGTCGAGCACGCTCTGGATCAGCCCGGCGAGCTGGTTGCCGTTGCGCAGCGCCATTTCGATGAAGCGGCGCGCGGCCTCGGGCAGCTCGGCGAGGTAGTCCTCGCGCAGGATCTCGAGCGCGCCCAGCACCGAGGCGAGCGGGGTGCGCAGCTCATGGCTGACGGTGGCCATGAACTCGGCCTGGCGGGCCTCGAGGTTCTTGTGCTCGGTGATGTCGGCGCTGGTGCCGGTCACCCGCAGGGGCGTGCCGTCCTCGCCGCGCTCCATGACGCGCGCATGGGTCTCCACCCATTTCCACTCGCCGGTCTGGGTGCGCACGCGGTACTGCACGCGCAGGAAGGGCCGCTCGCCGCTCAAAGTTTCGTCGACCGCCTGCTGCACGAGCGGCTGTTCGCGCGGGTGCACCAGCTCCAGCAGGTCGCGCACCGTGGTGACCGCCGCGCCCTGCGGCCCGCCCACCAGCTGCCCCCATTGCTCGCTCAGGTACACCTCGCCGCTGCGCAAATCCCAGTCGAGCAGCACGTCGCCCGAACCCTCCAGCGCGAGCTGCAGGCGCTCCTGACTGCGGCGCAGGGTTTCCCCGGCACTGCGCTGGGCGGTGACATCCTCCACCACATGCACGAAGCCGAGGAGGTTGCTGCCGTCGCGGATCGGAGCACCATTGATGCGCGTCCACGCCACCGTGCTGTCGGCATGCACGTAGCGGCAATCGACGCCGTAGGGTGTGCGGGTGCGGGCGGCGGCTTCGCGCGCCTGCAGCACCCGCGCCCGGTCTTCCGGATGCAGAGTGGACAGATGCCCCGCAGCGCGCGCCTGGTCGGCGCGCAGCCCCGAGATCTGCTCGAAGTTGGTGTTGGCGAAGATGCAGCCGCCGCCGGCGTCGGTCACGTACACGCCCAGCGGCGAGGCGTCGCTGATGGCGCGGAAGCGCGCCTCGCTCTCGCGCAGGCCGCGCATGCCCTTGCGCCGGTTGGTGATGTCGGTGAAGCTGCCGCGCACCCCGTCGATGCGCCCGTCCGCGTCGAGCGTCGGGTGAGCGTAGATCTCCACCCAGCAGTGCAGAGCGTCGCGCCGCAGGCAGCGCGCCGGCATGCGGCAAGAATAGACCTCGCCGCGGACCAGGGACTGCAGGGCTTCGAGCACCGGCGGACGGTCCGCCGGATGGATGATGTCGGCGAAGGGCCTGGCCAGCACGTCGCGCGGCGAGCCGCCGGTCAGCATGCTCCAGCCCGCTCCGATCTCGCTGATGTTGCCCAAGCGGTCCATGGCGAAGCCGACCTCGTGCTCGGCCTGATGCTGCCACGGCAGAATTTCGTGAGTCGTCATCGGCTGCCTGTATTCCGGCGATGAGCGCAGCCCCGGCCTCCGGCCGGGCGGCGTGCCCGCAGTGTACGCCCACGGCGGATTTCTTACAAAGCCAGCGTAGAAGATTATGACGCTGACAGGGATACTGTGAAAGATCTACTCGCCCCGTCTCCTCGGGCTGGTTGCGGCGTGCGACCCAGGAGGCGGGCGCGCTGCACGCCCGATCATCCCGGCGCAGCCCCGTTTCGACGAAGCGACCGGCGCTTCAGGTCGTCCCCAGCTGCGGGTGGTGGCCCGGCCGGTCGACGGGGTGCTGCTCGCGCGCCCGGTGGTGTTCGATCTCCGTGCGGATCTGGGCGGTACTGCGCTTCTCGCGCAGGTGGCCGTCGGTCATCAGCTTGAAGAACAGCGGAATGAAGAAGATCGCCAGGAACGTAGCGGCCAGCATCCCGCCCATGACGCCAGTGCCCACCGCCAGGCGCGCGCCCGCGCCCGCCCCGGTGGAGAAGGCGAGCGGCGCCACCCCCAGGATGAAGGCGAGCGAGGTCATCAGGATCGGCCGGAAGCGCAGGCGCGCCGCCTCCAGCGCCGAGCCCCCCGTGGATAACCCCTCCTGCTTCTTGAGCACCGCGTACTCCACAATCAGGATGGCATTCTTGGCCGCCAGGCCCAGCAGCGTGACCAGGCCGATCTGGAAGTAGACGTCGTTGGCGAGCGGGGTGCGGCCGGTGAAGGGCAGGCTGAGGTTGTTGAGCCAGATCGCGGCCAGCGCACCGAAAGTGCCGAAGGGCAGCGCCATCAGCACCGAGAAAGGCAGCGACCAGCGCTCGTACTGGGCAGCGAGGATCAGGAACACCATGATCACGGCCAGGCCCAGCGCGATGGCGGAGGTGCCGGCGGAGCGCTTCTCCTGGAACGAAGCGCCGCCCCAGTCGTAGCTGAACTCAGGCGGCAGCACCTCGTCTGCGATGCGCTCCACCGCCTGGATCGCTTGCCCCGAGCTGACTCCGGGCGCCCCCTGCCCGAGCAGCTTCACCGCCGGCAGGTTGTTGAAGCGGTCGAGCGAGTCCGGGCCGGAGGAGTAGCGCACGTCGGCCAGCGCCTTCAACGGGATCATCTCGCCGCGCTCCGAGCGCACGTAGATCTCGCCGATGGAGTCGGGGCGCTTGCGGTAGGCCGGATCGGCCGACATCAGCACCTGCCAGGTGCGCCCGAACTTGTTGAAGTCGTTCACATAGTAGGTGCCCAGGGTGGCGGCCACCGAGCTGTACAGGGCGTTGATCGGCACGCCCAGGGCCTTGGCCTTTTCGCGATCTACGTCGACGTAGAGTTGCGGCACGTTTGGCCGCCACAACGTCTGTACCCAGCCGCCGCCCGCGCCCAGCATCGGATCGGCGTTGGCGCGCGCGAGGAATTGCCCCATCACCTCGGCCAGGCGCTGCGGCCCGCCGTCGCCGCGGTTCTGGATGTAGAACTCGAAGCCCCCGGCGTTGCCCAGGCCGAAGATCGGCGGCGGCGCGAAGGCGAGCACCAACCCCTCCTTGATGTGGGCCGTCTTCATGAAGAACTCGCCGACCAGCTGTGGGGTGTACACCCCCGGCCGGTCGTCCCAGTGCTTGTGCGAAGCGAAGATCGTGGCCGCGCTGTTGCGAAAGCCGCCGCCGAGGAAATCCAGGCCGGTGAAGGCGACGGCGTACTGATTGGCCGGGTTGGACAGCATCGCCTCGGTGACCTTGCGCACCACGGCGTCGGTGCGCTCCAAGGTGGCGCCGTCGGGCAGGAACACCGCGCCGATGTAGTAGCCGGTGTCCTCGTCGGGCACCAGGCTGGTGGGCGTGCTGCGCCACAACCAGGCGGCGATGGCCACCATGCCGAGGAACAGCGCCATGCCGATCGCGCCTCGCCGCAGCAGCCAGCCCACGCCGTCGGAATAGCGCCCGGTGACGCGCCGGAAAGCGTCGTTGAACCAGCGGAAGAACGGGCCGGGCGGGCGGTGGCGGCGCTTCAGGATCAGCACGCACAGCGACGGCGTGAGAGTGAGCGCAACGAAGCCGGAGATGATCACCGCGATGGAGATGGTCACCGCGAACTGGCGGTACAGCTCGCCGGTGAGGCCCCCCAGGAATGCGATCGGCACGAACACCGCGCATAGCGTGAGCACGATGGCCACCACCGGGCCGGTGACTTCGTGCATCGCCTGGATCGCCGCCTCGCGCGCGTCCCTGTGCTGCTCGTGCATGATCCGCTCGACGTTCTCCAGCACCACGATGGCGTCGTCCACCACGATGCCGATGGACAGGACCATGCCGAACAGGGTGAGCGTGTTGATCGAGTAGCCCATCAGCTGCAGGCCGGCGAAGGTGCCGATCAGCGACACCGGCACGGCGGCGAACGGGATCAGCGTGGCGCGCCAGTTCTGCAGGAACAGGAACACCACCAGGAACACCAGCGCCATGGCTTCGGCCAGCGTCTTCGCCACCTCGCGGATCGACACCTTCACGAAGCGCGTGGTGTCGTACACGTTGGAATACGCGAGACCCTCCGGGAAGCGCTTGGCCAGGTCGTCCATCACGGCGTTGCACTGCTCCGCCACGTCCAGAGCGTTGGC
>Ga0299906_10003599_pt1 | contig 12766 bp, 9 predicted proteins | sample RVTome_14_FD_200259 | JGI IMG/M metagenome (GOLD analysis project Ga0299906, IMG submission 200259) | Soil microbial communities from uranium-contaminated site in the Upper Colorado River Basin, Wyoming, United States - RVT145D125 (version 2) ...
CATGAGAAACTTGACGGTGATCAGATCGAGAATCACCCGCAGGGTCCGGTTGATCCCGTATTTGCTGATTCCGGCCCGCCGGGGCCGATGGTTGACGGTGATTTCGGTGACATGGGCGCCGACTTGACTGGCCAGAGCCGGCACGAAACGGTGCAGTTCGCCGTAGAGGTTGACCTGGGAGAGCACCTCGCGCCGGTAGGCCTTGAGGGTGCAGCCGTAATCGTGCAGAGGCACCCCCGTCATCCGGGAAATCAAGCCGTTGGCAAGGATCGACGGCAGACGGCGGCTGAGAAAGGTGTCCTGGCGCTTTTGCCGCCACCCCGAAACGACGTCGTACCCTTCCCGGATTTTCTCCAGGAGGCGGGGGATGTCGGCCGGATCGTTCTGCAGATCGCCGTCCATGGGAATGATGACTTCACCCTTGGCGGCGTCGAAGCCGGCAGCCATGGCTGCGGTCTGGCCGAAGTTGCGCCTCAAGCGGATCACCTTGATGCGCTCGTCCTTGAGGGCGCACTCGGCCATCAGGGCAAAAGACCCGTCGAGGCTGCCGTCGTCGACCAAGATCAGTTCATAGTCGAGTCCGGTCTCCTTCAGGGCCGCGGCGACTTCGAGGCACAGGGCGTCGACATTGTCGGCTTCGTTAAAAATTGGAACGACGATCGTAAGATCCATGGGGAATTCCTCAAGGGGAAATAACAACAAAAAAAGGGGGTCTGGCACGGCCGGGGGCTCGGCAGGGACGTCCCTCCGTGTCAGAAGAGCTTCTTGACGGCGAGCTCCCAGCGGTGTTCGATACGATCTTCCGGCTGCGATCCGAGATTGGTGCCGTAGGCGTAGTCAGCCGCGACGATTAGTTTTTCAAAATTCAGGCCCGCATGGAGAGTGTAGGTTAAGACCTGCGTCCCCCCCGGCGAATAAATGCCATAGCGAACCCGGGCGCCGAGATTGGTTCTTCGGGAGGGGTAATAGTTGCCGATCATCGTCAGATAGGTTGCCGTGACGAGAAGATCATCGATGCCGACGTAGCGATCATAGGTCAACTCTTCGTCGAGGGTGGCGATCTTGCGCACCAAACCGTTGACTTTGAAGAAATTGTAGACGAAGCCTTGTTTTATCGACCATTTGCTGATGGCCCCCTGATCTCCGCCATTGTAATTGTAATCGGCATCGAAGGTCGCCTCCCAGCTTCGCGACGGAGAATAATCCAGAGACGACGAATGGGAATAGGCCGAATCAAAGGAGGTCACCTGAGATGGCACACCGATCTCCCCCCTTGGCATTCCGTCATTTCCTGCATCATGACCGAGAATTAGCCTATTGATCATTCTTGCACGGAAGCCCCGCCGGTCATAACGCAAGGAATGGATCACTTTAAAACGATTTTCCGAGGTGCCCCTATTCCTCTGGAAATCATATGTCATTTCCAGGCGATTTTGCAGAGGCACTCTCTCCGGCCGAAACTCGATGAACCCGATGGTGGAGGCTTGAAATATCGTGCCTTCCTGGAGCCCGGAGGCATTCGAAATGAGAGACACCACATTGCCCCTGGGAATGATGTATTGGCTCAGGCTGCCGACGGACCCCTCGCCGAGAGTGAGCACCTCTCTCAGACCGGCCCGCACCCGGGAATTGAGGTCAGTGGCGTAGTCAGCGATACCCCGATGCTCCACATAATCGACATCGGTGCCGTCGGCAACCGTTCCCCCGATATGGGTGAGGTCGTAGGAAACCAGGACATCATGTCGCGGAGAATAACGGTTGTTGCTGTGCACTTCGAGAGCGAGTCTTTGCGCCGAACCGCGCCCTTCGTCCCCCCCCGTAACATCAGCCTCGATTTCCTGCTCGAAGACATAGCGACCCCGGCGAAAGGTCGAGAAGCGGGTGGAGGCATAAGCGGTATTCTTGTCGGAACGGACGCCGTTGTCCAGATATCGCTTCTGGTCCTGAACTCCGACAAAACGAAAGCGGTAAGAGGTATCCTGACTGATTTCGCCGCTGAGAAAAAAGGGGGTCTCAAGAACTTTGTCGAGCTCCGACCCTTCTTTCAGACGCGTGTAGGTTGAAAATGTGTCGGCTCGCCAGTGAGAGCGATGGGCCCTGGCAAAGAAGTTCAGATCGTACCGCTCTACTGGACCTTTTTGATTTTGGATTCGGTCAGTCAGCGTCAGCGAACCGTCCATCGAAAGCTGAATCCAGTTGGTCATGTTGACCCAGTGGCGACTGAGCATATGATCGATGGTGCCGATCGAGAAGACTCTTTCCTCATAGTCATTCTCACCTCCGGGAGCCAGGTAATCTTTATAATCAGTGAAACGGTAATGGAACCAGTTGTCCTTCTTGTTAAGGGAAACAAAAGCCAGGTTTCGGAGACGATAATGCTCGGGGAGGTTGCTCTCAAGGTTGCGCACGTAACTTTCGCGGTAATCCATGAGCAATCGAGGATATTTGGAGAGGATGTTCCGGTAGCGGCCGGCATAGTGGCCGTTTTTGATACCAGCGATCAGGGTGATGCCGGTGATGTAACGTTGACCGTTATTAATATCCGTCACCATTTGCGGGCGCAAAATCCCCGCGTAGCCCCCCACGGTATCGATCAGCAACTGACTCTGATGCTGGTCGTAAGAGTAGGCATGCAAACGGAAGGGGAGCCCACCGGGAGCGAAGGTAAAGTCGCCTCGGTAAAGAATCTAGGCGGTGCTGATGTCGATATCCTCGGTGTCCACCCGGCTTTTGATGCCCGTCCATTCTCCACCGAGACCGAGATTGTACTGGCCGCCGCGCCCGCCGTGGAAGACCCCCTGCATGTTGTACATCGTCGAATACTGCTGCACGAAATGACTCGAATCGGCGACGGACACCCCGTCGACCTCGGCCTGATAGCTGCCGTAGCGCACCTCGGCCGACCCGGACAGTTCTCCGGCGAGGACGCCGGGAACGCCGCAGAAAAGACCCAGAAGAAAGCTATATAAAAGGAGCCGAAGGCGCATCCAAAAGTCCCTGTGCTGCCAGCGAAAAAGAGCGATGGCAAAAAAAACGACGGCCGTCCACCGCGCAGTCTAATCCGGTCTGTACCATTGCAAAACCCGTACCCCTACAAAGAACCGGGGCTTCCGGACCCTTTTCGGAGAGGGGTGGCCCGCACCGCCGCCAAAAGCCCCAGGCAAACCGCCGTATCACCCACAGAGCCTGTCAACAGACAGAAAAAACCGTCCCCCGTACAGAAAGAGGGACGAAGCCTTCGAACCGCAGAAAGGGGGGACTGTTGAGCGCTCCGGGGTGGGTCGCGGCCAGGAGAAAAAGCCCCCTCGGCACGAGGGCAGGAGCCACACCTTCACAGGAGGGGGGGGCGGTGCCGAAGATGCGGATTTTTAATCAAAAAAAGGGCGGGGGTTTCCCCCCGCCCAGCGAACCAAAGGTTCAGAGTCTTACTTGACGTGGCAGGTCAGGCAAAGAGCAGACCCGGTGTTGGCCGCGGCCAGGAAGGGAGCGTTGGCGCCGTTATGAACATCGTGGCAGGAAGAACACCACATGACGGAGTTGCCGGAGGGGCCATAGAGATTGAGGGGATTGACGGTACCGACCTTGTCGCCGGTCGCGGCCAAAGTCGGAGCAACGAACTCGGTGGCGCCGGAAGCGGTCGCCACGTTGCCGTAGTCCATGCCGATCGGATGATCGTTGCTCAGGTCGTTGCCGATGAGGGCCATACCGGAGCCAATTTCGGCCAAACCGGAAGTATTTTCTGCGACCGTGAAGGCATTGGAGGGGTTCTTCAGGGCGCCGGTGAGGGACGCGCCGTCATGGCAGGAGAGACAAAGAGGAGCGTCCGAATCCAGGATCGCAGCGCTAACCGTGGCCGGATTGGAGTTCGTCTGATCCAGGGTGGCGCTGTTGTACAGAGTGAGCGTACCAGCGACGTTGGTACGGTTCCACAGGGGGGCATTTCCGCCGATGACGCCGCCGTGAGGAGTGTGACAGAAGACACACAGCTCGGTGTTGGTGTCTGCCTTATACGTGTTGCTGGAACTGGCGGACAGGTTGTGCTTGGTGTTGGTGATTCCGGCGGCGAATGCCGGAGCGGCGAACAGCGAAATCGCTGCTACCAGGACGAGGACCTTCTTCATTTTCGTGCCTCCTTGACTGGGGTGGCTCTCGGCCACCGTTGGTGTTTTACTCCCCGCGAAGCGACATGCCCCGGAGGAGAAACGAGCTTGAGCTGAAAAGCTTCCCGGGACGCGTGGCAGCCCCCAGAAAGTATCCACGGTATTGATCGTCGCAACAAACTCGGAAAATTATAGTAGCAATGGCCGTGCCAAGAACTGCGGCCGGACCATTCCGCCCCTCAAGGGGCGCCCCGCCCTCCTCCTATGGGGGAATCCGGCCTTAACGCCGATCCACTTTGGCCATATCGCCGGGACGGTATCCGCGGCGCCCTAGGGGGCTTCCTTGAGACTTTCCATTTTTTCCCGCACGGCCTCCAGAGCCTCCGTATCGAGGGGGTGGTCGCGGAGATAATCGGCCGAGAGATACTGCCAGATGGTGAAACGTCGATTCATGATGTCGGTGATGTAGATCCGGTCGGTGTCGTCGATGGCGATGCCGCTCGGCATGGCGAATTCGAGGATTTTATCTGATCTTTTCCCCCCCAGTCGGAGGAGGCGAGTGCCGTCGGCCTGAAAGATCATCAGCGCCGATTTGCGCGCCTCGGCGACATAGAGATGATCCTCACTGTCGAAGGCCAGGCCCCGCGGCGCTTCAAACTGCCATTCCTGGTCTCCCCGCTCACCGAAGGCGAAAAGGAACGTCCCTTCGGCGTCAAAGGCCTGGATGCGGGCATTGAGGGTGTCGGCGACGAAGACCCTGTCCTGCGAATCGATGGCAATCCCCAGAGGACTGTAGAAATCTCCGGGCTCGCTTCCCGGCTTGCCGAAGGAGAAGAGGTGTTTCCCCTGCAGATCGAAGACCACGACCCGGTGGCTGAGGCTGTCGGTGATGTAGATGCGCCCCAATCGTTCATTGAGAGCGATGAAGGCCGGCTTCGAAATGGTCCCGGGATCACCGATGGTCAAAATCGGCCGCCGGTCGGCGTCAAAGACCATCACCTGCGACCGTCCGCCGTCGGCGACATAGAGACGCCCGTGGCTGTCGACCGCCAGTCCGAGAGCAAGCTTGAACATCGGGCCGGGGGACAGGTATTCGAGGGTGCGCTTGTTGAAATCGAAAATCTTCACGTTTCCCGCGTCGATATCGGCGACATAGACCTTCCCCTTGCCGTCTGAGGCTATCCCCGAGGGTTTTTTAAAGAGGTCGAGGGGCTGCTTGCCGGAGATTTTTTCGGCAAAAACCTGCCCCGGGGTCTTGTCGAAGTTATCAGCGGAGTAAACGGTGTTGATCCACTGCAAACGCGGCTCATTGGGGGGAACGGGCCAATAGACGACGGGACGCTGGGGAACGGAACATCCGGAAAGGGAAACCAGCAGAAGAAGAAGAAAGGTTTGCCGTAAGGTATTAAAGGTCATGATGAATTGCTCCTTTATTTCTGATGGCACAACTGACAGAGCGCGAACCGGGAGGTGATCCCCCGACGGAAGAAATTCTGGCCGGAGCCGCCGTGGGGATCGTGGCAACTGGCACAGGACAGCATGTCCCCCGGACGGGACGGATCGGGTACCCCCTCCAGGGGATGGCCACTCCCGGTAACCCCGCGTACCACATGGGTTGATTTGCCGATTTCTTCGTGGCAGTTGAGGCAGACCGTGTTAACTGGCGCCAGCAGCTGGGCGGTGTTGTCGCTGGCATGGGGATCGTGGCAGACCAGACAGAGGCCGGCGGCGACGGGGCCGTGGACGAACTTGTTGGCGTTAAATGCCTTGACCTTGTCGATGTGACATTCGTTGCAGATGCGACCGTCGCCGTTGCGAGGCTGATAGCGGTTGGGACGACTGTCGGCCTGGTGACAGTAGGTACAGCGGTAAACCCCCGCCGGCCCGTGGACGTGACTCCGGTTCAACATCCGGCTGTGACAGGACGCGCAGGGATTGCCCACGGCTGTGGTCAACTGCTGTTCGACCTTGTCGGGAGCCATGTTGTGGCAGGGAGCGCACTTGGCCTCGGTCTCGGGGCGATGCATAATGAAGGGCTTAAAGCCAGCCGGAGGCTGGGCCGTGAGGTCGGAATCGAGATAGTAGACTTCGGCCCGGGCGGTGGCGACGCTCTTGCCGCCGGCAAAACCTTCGACCTGAATGACATTCTTCCCCGGCGCGAATTCGGGCTCGAGGATGAGAAAATCCTGGAACGCCGCCCGATACTCGGGGCTGCCGATGTCGATGATGTCGCTCTTGACCCCGTCGACAGCAATGGTGATCCCCTGCAGAGGAGGCTCGGACCCACCCTTGATGATCAGAAAGTTCGACCGGGTAAAAAAGGTCTTGTCCGCCGGATAAACGATCTCAAGGGCCCATGCCGCCCCTCCGGTGAAGAGCAGCATCCCCACCAGCGCCAGAATGATGGTCGGTTTTTTAGGAAACATGAAATACCCCCAACGGAAAATTTTCAGAGTTTATAAAGCGGTCCTCTCCAAATACGGCTCGATTCCAGGCAGGATCATGGCCCTCATCTCCTTTTCTACGGTTTCAACCCTGAAGGGGTAAAGATTTCTTCCGGGAGGATGGGGTGCTTGGCCAGATATTGATCATCAAGAAACTGGAATTGATGAACCATGCGATTGAGTGAATCGACGATCCAGATGGCGTTTTTGTTGTCGACATCGATCCCCTGGGGGAGATAAAAGCTCCCGGGAGAAACGCCGCTGCGGGTTACGACCCCCGGGCCTCCGACGGTCAACAGATATCGCCCTTCGAGATCAAAAATGACGATGCGACTGGCCAGGGAGTCGGTGACGTAAACCTGCCCCGAGGGACTCACCGCCAGGCCTTTGGGAACCTGAAAGGAGCCGCGAGCCGTTCCCCGTTCGCCGAAGGCCCGCAGAAAGATCCCTTCGGGATCGAGGACCTGCACCCGGGCATTGAGGGAGTCGAGAATGTAAAGATTCCCTTCGGCATCGAGGTCGATATCGAGGGGGAAGTTGAACATCCCCGGGCTCCCCCCACGCTCGCCGATGTGGCGGACGAAGGCGCCGGCCCTGGTAAACACGGCGATCCTGTGCGCCCCGGGGTCGACCACATAAACGCGGTCACGAAGATCATCGATCGCCACGGCCAGGGGGCGGATCAGCTGGCCGCCTCCGAAATTGCGCACATATTTTCCGGCGGGGGAAAAAACGTCGATGACCTGCGCCGTCGACTCGACGAGAAAGAGCTGCCCGTCCCTGTCGAGCGCCATGCCGGCAGGAAAGTTAAAAAATTCCCCCCCTTCACCATTTTTCAGGGAACCCACCTGAAGGCGACCAACGTCGAGAAGGACAACCTGGCCCGATCCGGGATCCGAGACATAAACACGCCCCTTGCCGTCCGCAAGGACACCGTACGGGCGCTTGAAGAGGAGGATCGGTTTCTCCCGGCCGAAGATCGATTCAGTCAACCAATGCTCGGCGCCGCGATTGATGTCATAGTTGGTCTGGTAAAAGTCGATGAATTCGATCTTGGGCGCATCGGGCGCCAGAGGCCAGAAAAACCTCGGGCGCGGCGGAGGGGCCTGAGGCGCGCAAGCCGAACAGAGGAGGGCGACCGCGAGGATCGCGCACCAGGAAAAATAAAAACGGCTGTTTGCAGAGTAAAGCTGAGTCACTTGATTGTCCTTGGTCGGATCGAAATTTTCCGGAACCCCGGAGATGGGCGACAGGTCAAAAAAGATGCGCGCCTCTTGCCAATCAGAAGTTGGTTGTCGGCCGCACCCGGTCATAGGTCTTCGGTTTATGGCAGCCGACGACGCAGCCGCCGCCGGTGCCGGTTTTGGTGTAGGTGATGGGGATCTCCCACTGGCCGAAGCCGGGGATGGCGTCGAGAATCAGCCGCGGCTGATCGCCGCCGTGTACCCCGTGGCAGGTTTTGCAGACCCGCCCCTTGTCGACCTTGTTGACGTGGACGAGGTGGAGATTGCGGTCGCCGTTGCGGAATTCCGTGGCCTCGGTGGTGCGGGCATATTCCATGGCCTCCTGCTTATGGCAGGTGTAGCAGAGAGCGAAGTTTTCGCTCCGGTACCCCCGGTAGAAGTCCTCGGGATAGGGAGCAAGCAACAGGCGGCTGACATTGGAGCCGTGGGGGTTGTGGCAGCTGGCGCACTCCCCGGCCTCGACCGGCGCGTGTTGGGAACTGGCCTTGCCTATGGTCGCCTGCATGGCGTCGTGGCAGTCGAAGCACATCGTTTCGGCCGGCCCGGAGAACATCCTGGGAAAACCGGTGCCGTGAGCGTCGTGGCAGGCGGCGCAGCCGCCGTCTTCGAGGGCGCCGTGGGGGTGGGCGGCGCTGCGGGCGGTCTCGGCGACGTCGTCGTGGCAGGAGGCGCAGAGGGCGTCCCCCGGAACGGAGAGCATGAGCTTCTCGGGGCCGCTGTGGGGATCGTGGCAGTTGGTGCAGCCGGCACTGACGATGGGGTGGACGTTGGGCAGGGTACCGAGGTTGGCCTTGTCGTCATGGCAGAGGAAGCAGAGGTCGTTGCCGGGAGCGGCGAGCTGGTTCGGCGCGTCGGCGGCATGGACGTCGTGGCAGGAATCGCAGTCGCCGGCGGCGACGGGGCCGTGAACGACGGCCCCTGTGGCCTTGTCGTCATGGCACTGGGCACAGAGAGCGGCGCCGACGGCCGGGAGCATCCCCCTTGCGGCGCCGCCGTGGGGACCGTGGCAGGAGGTGCAGTCGCCGTCCTTGACCGGTGTATGCACGTGGCTCTTCCCTTCGGTCTGGCTCTCGTGGCACTGATAACAGAGCTCGCCGCCGGGGCCGACGGTCATCCCCGGACCGTTGCCGGCATGGGGGTCATGGCAGGCGAGGCACTCCCCTTCGGCCACCGGGGGATGAACGACCTTGAACCCCTTGGTCTTGCTGTCGTGGCACTGGGTACAGAGCTGGGCTCCCGAAGCCGGAAGCATCCCCTTGACCGCCCCGCCGTGGGGATCGTGGCAGCCGGTGCAGCCGTCTTCGAGAATCGGGTGGACGTGTTTTTTCCCCTCGGTCTTGCTGTCGTGGCACTGGGTGCAGAGCTCGGCACCGGCGGCGACGAGCATCCCCCTGGCCTTGCCGGCATGGGGGTTGTGGCAGGCGGTGCAGTCGCCGTCGGCGGCGGGGGAATGGAGGACCTTTTTCCCGGCGCGGGGATCGTCGTGGCAGGTCAGGCAGAAGTCGGCGCCGCGCTCCGGGAGCATCCCCGGGGCGTTGCCGGCATGGGGATCGTGACAGGAGAGGCACCCCTCTTCGAGAGCCGGGTGGACATCCACCATCCCCCGGGTCTTCTCCTCATGGCAGCGGTAGCACAGACCTTCTCCTTCGTTGTAGAGAAAGTAGGCGAAGTTGCTCTGGTGGGGGCTGTGACAGCCGACGCAGCCGTCCTGGAGAGCGCTGTGCGGGTGGGTTTTCCCCTCCGTCTTGCTGTCATGGCATTGAGTGCAGAGCTCGCTTCCGGCGGCGGTGAACTTGAAAGCCCCCTTTTTCCCCGGGTGCCTCCTGCCGGTAGCATCGTGGCAGAGACTGCATTCCTCGGCGGCGACCGGGCCGTGGACGAACTTCGCCTTCCCCATGACGGCATGGCAGGCGCTGGTCAGACACCCCTCCCCTGCGACGGCGGTCGAGGAGAAAAGGACAGCCGCCAGGGCGACGGCGAAAAGTATGGATAAAATCCGTTTCATGACTGCCTTGTTCCCTGAATCCCAACTATAAAAATACGTATCGCAGGTGCAAAGATTATTGTTCAAGCAATTTCGATGCCCAAGGGGCATGGCGACCACCGAAACGGCGTAATTCCGCATGAAAACAGAAAATCAGGACGCACACTCTCGTGCGCCCTGATCTCTATCCTGACCCAATTGACGGCCCGCTCACCGGCATAGCGCGTAGGGGGAAGATGTGTTAGCCGCCGTAGGAATGGAGTCCCGAGAGGACCAGGTTCACTCCGAGGTAGCAGAAGATGGTGGCGGCAAAACCGATGATCGACAGCCAGGCCGCCCGGCGGCCGACCCAGCCGCGGGTGAAGCGGGCATGGAGGAATGCGGCATAGATGAACCAGACGATGAGGCTCCAGGTCTCCTTGGGGTCCCAGCTCCAGTAGGTGCCCCAGGCGTAGTTGGCCCAAGCGGCGCCGGTGACGATCCCCAGGGTCAACAGGGGAAAGCCGATCATGATCGCCTTGTAGTTAATGTCGTCGAGGATGCGGGTGCTGGGAAAGAGGCTGAGGATCCCGCCGACCGGAGAGCCGTCGGGGCTCTGCTCCTCCTTGCCGACCTTGATCAGGTACATGATCGAAACCCCGCAGGCGACGGCGAAGGCGGCATAGCCGAGGAAGCAGGTGATGACGTGGTAGGTCAGCCAGTTGCTCTGCAGGGCCGGAACGAGGGGCTCCATGGCGGAATTGAGCTGCAGCTGGGCCCAGATCATGGCGAAAAAGGCAAAGGGGATGACGAAGGCGCCGACGGCGCGCTGCTTGTACTTGAAGTCGAGAAGGATGTAGATGAGGAGGATGGTCCAGGCGAAAAAGACCACCGACTCGTAGAGGTTGGAGAGGGGGGCGTGGCCGACGTTCCCCGGCAGCTGGTACGATTCGTACCAGCGCAGGCCGATGGCCGCGGTGTGAGCGAGAAAACCGATGTAGGCGACGATGTTGGCGCCCAGGGAGACCCCCTTGCTGCGGGTCGCCAGATAGACGACGAACAACACCATCGAGCTGAAATAGGAAACGGTGACGATATTGAACAGCTGCGAACTGGTCATCTGCTTATTCCTCCGGTGAGTCTAGGAAGCGATTTCGGTTTTGAGTTTCTTCTTGAGCTCGTCGAAAAATATTTCAAAGGCCGGCTGGTTGCGGTGGGCGGTGCCGCCGAGCTTGATTCCGGTCTTTTTTCCCACCGGCTGCAGCGTCACCCAGATGCGGCGGTGCGACATGAAAAAGGCCACCATGGAGCCGATCACCATCATGGCGCAACCGAGCCAGACCACCCAGACGCCGGGATCCTTGGCGACCTGCAGGCCGGTGTAGTAGCGCTGTTTGTAATCGACCATCGAGAAGATATAGTCCCCGCCGCGCTGGGCGTCAAATTCGGGGTGGGCCTGCAGCACCACGAAGGATCGGCGCTCGCCGGCCGCCGGAAAGACCTCGATGCGGGCGGCGGGGCCGAAGGTCTGGAACGAGGGGGTGAAATCGGCGACCCGGAAGGCGCCGCCGCCGGGGAGGTCGAGACGCTGCCCCTGTTTCACCGAGAGCTCGGCGGTTTCGCCGCTGGCGCGGTTACGCACCTTGAAGCTGAAGACCGGATCGCCGGTCGGCCCGTAGCTCGACTGGTAGAAGGTGATCCCCTTGTAGGTCAGGGGAGAGTTGACGATGACCGGGCGTTCGGTCAACGCCTCGCTGACCGGCTTCCCACCTTCGAGGACGGTCAGCAGGCTCTTGAATTCCCGCGGACGGCTGGTCCCGTCGTAGTAGGAGACGGAAAATTCGTCGCAGCGCACGGAAAAACCGAGCTCGATGGGGGCCTCCCCCCCGCGGGGCCAGACCTTGTCGGTGGCTTTTCCCTCTTCGATATTGACGTAGGCCTTGTAACCGAAGAGCGAGCCGAGGATGGCGCCGGCGAAGATGATAAGGATCGAGAGGTGGGTGACGTAAACGCCGAAACGGGCATAGCGCCCCTTCTGGGAAAAGAGATGCACCGTCTCGCCGACGCGGGTGACCACGGGGGCGGCGAAGCCATCCGACAAAAAGGTACCCAGGCGCCCCTGAAGGTCGTCCATCGATCCGGACACCAGGTGCTCGTCGACGTTGGAGAGGGTGCGGAAGAGGGCATCGTCGGCGACCAGCACCGGCTCATGGACGGTCTTCCAGACCCGGGGGAAACGCTTCACCGAGCAGGAAATGAGGTTGAGGGAGAAAATCCCCAAAAGGGAGAGGAACCACCAGGAGTGGTACATGTCGAAGAACTTGAGGGTGTCGAGAATCTGATAGGTCGACTCGCTGTAGACCTGAAGATACTCCTCCGGGGATTTGTTTTGCTGGATAACGGTGCCGATGATCGAGGTGATCGCCAGCAAAATCAGGGTGGCGATGGTCAACTTGAGAGAGCAGAAGAAATCCCAGGTGGCCGTCGCAAGGCTGCGTTTTTTCACGTTCAAAATCGCGTCTCCTCAGAAGGTGGACTTCCCGGCCGCAGAAGGGATGCGGCGGTCGGGCTGCGCGGGGCAGAGATCGCTGCACCGCAGGTCGATCGCGGTGGCAATCCTTGAAAAACTAATACGGGCACTCGAACCCTGTCAAGGGAAATCGCCCCCGGCAGCGTGCGCATCACCCTCAGCAAAAACAGCCTAAATATCTGAAAACAAGGTATTTGGTATACCCTGCAGCGTCCCGGGGCCGACAGTGGTGGACTAGCATCAAGGGACGAAGACCTTTTGATTAAGGATTTTCGTTGCGTCGTCGCGTCGTCGCGTGAAACCGGTTCTGGTCGAGCCTTGCCTCACGCGACGCCGCAACGACGCAACGTTAAGCACGGCGAAGCTGTCAGGCACCGAGCTCCCTGGCCACCCGCGTTTGCAGCGCCTGGTCCCGCGCCTCGACTCCCCGGGCCAGGGAAGTCTTGAAGTCGGCGAGCTTCCCCGCCAGCTCGGCGTCGCCGAGA
>Ga0299906_10003600_pt1 | contig 12763 bp, 14 predicted proteins | sample RVTome_14_FD_200259 | JGI IMG/M metagenome (GOLD analysis project Ga0299906, IMG submission 200259) | Soil microbial communities from uranium-contaminated site in the Upper Colorado River Basin, Wyoming, United States - RVT145D125 (version 2) ...
CAGCAGGGTGGCGGCCAGCTCGTCGATCGAGCGCACGCGGATGACGCCGTAGCGACGGCAGAGCGCGTCGAAGACCGCATCGTCGCCGGTCAGGGCACCGGTGTGGCTGAGCGCGAGCTTCCGCGAGGTCTCGCTGCGGCCGACCTTCAGCACGACGAGCGGCACCCGCTGCCGCTCGGCGCGTTCGAGCGCGGCGACGAATCCCTCGGGATCGCGCACGGATTCCAGGAACAGCCCGATCACCCGCGTCGAGGGCCGCGACAACGCGTAGTCGATGTAGTCGGCCGCGGTGGTGACCGTCTCGGCGCCCGGAGAGATCGCGAGATTGATGCGGTAGCGCGGATCGTTGTGCGCGATGCAGCCGAAGACCGAGCCGGACTGCGCGATGAAGGCGATGTGGCCCGGATCGCGCTGGCGCTGCGAGGGGAAGGGGCAGGTCCAGACCGCGGCCTCGTCGTTGTAGAAGCCCATGCAGTTGACGCCGCAGAGCGGCAGCGCCGCCTCGCGCGCGATGGCGGCCAGCCGCTGCGCCAGCCCCGGGTCGCCCGGCACCTGTGCCGCGGCGAAGATGACGGCGGCCCGGGTACCGGCCTTCACCGCCTCGCCCAGCGCCTGCTCCAGTCCGGCGTTGGGCACCGAGAGGATGGCGAGGTCGACCGCCTTGCCGATGGCGGCGATCGACGGCAGGCAAGGATAGCCCTCGACATCCTGGTACTTCGGATTGATCGCCCAGGCCGCGCCGTCGAAGCCGCCGCGCCGCAGCGTCAGCAGCATGTCGCGGCCGGGTGCGTTGGCCCTGGGCGTGGCGCCGACCAGCGCAATCGAGCGCGGCTGCAGCAGGGGATCGAGAGGGTGCGTCATCTGGCCTGCGTCGTCCGCGCCGCTTGCAGCAGGCTCTCGACGTAGACCGGCACGATCGCAGTCGCCGCGCCATGGTGCGCCTCGCCGAAGAGATGGCGGCCTTCCGAAGGCTCGAGGTTCAACTCGACCGCGTGCGCGCCGGCCGCGCGCGCCTCGGCGACGAAGCCGGCGGCGGGATAGACGTTGCCGCTGGTGCCGACCGACAGGAAGAGGTCGCACTGCGCGAGCGCGGCAGAGATGCGCTCCATCTCGAAAGGCATCTCGCCGAACCAGACGACATGCGGCCGCAGCCGGCCGGCCGCACGGCAGCCCGCACAACGGGCGTCGGCAGCGAGGTCGGCCCGGCACTCCTGCACGGCATCGCAGTCGAGGCAGCGGACCTTCAGGAGCTCGCCGTGCATATGGATCAGGTTCTGCGAGCCCGCGCGCTCGTGCAGGTCGTCGATGTTCTGCGTGACCAACAGCACCTCGCCAGGGTAGTCGCGCTGCAGCCGCGCCAGCGCGGCATGCGCGGCGTTGGGCTGGATCGCCGCGCGCAGCAGGTTCTGCCGGCGCGCGTTGTAGAAGGCCTGCACGCCGGCCGGGTCGCGCAGGAAGGCCTCGGGCGTGGCCACGTCCTCGACGCGCACGCGCGACCAGAGCCCGTCCTTGTCGCGGAAGGTGTCGAGACCCGATTCCTTGGAGATGCCGGCACCGGTCAGGACGACGATGCGGGCCGGCGGCCAGCGCTTGCGGAGCATGGCGCCTTCATAGCCGGAGCGCCTCAGCGCCAGAAGGGCCTTCGCGCCTCCCTCAGGGCAGCCTTGCGCGTCAGCCCGAGATCGGCCAGGGCCGCAGCGTCGAGATCGGCCAGGCTGCAGCGCTGCCGCTGGCGCTCGGCGGCCGCCAGGAGCCAGCGCAGCAGGGCCGGGACGAGGCTGCGCGATGCAACGGCGGGGTGCAAATGAGCGTGGCAAGGGGTCGGTTCGGTCATGGCGTCGGTCTCCGTCAGGTGGCGAGCGGAAGATGGCGCCGGGCCGGTCCCTCGTCGCGCGCAAGCGCTTCGGCCGCGGCCGAAGCGTCGGCGGCGGACAGCGCCTGGGGCCGGGGCTAGACTGCGGCCCATGACCAGCTCCTTCGTCTCTCCGCTCGGCATCGCCGAGATCGGCGCGCTGCTCGGCGATCCGGCCCGCGCGCGCATGCTGACCGCATTGATGAGCGGGCGGGCGTTGACAGCGGGCGAGCTCGCCTTCCAGGCAGGCGTGACGGCGCAGACGGCAAGCGGCCACCTGGCGAAGCTGACGCAGACCGGCCTGCTGCAGGTCGCCAAGCAGGGCCGGCACCGCTACTTCCGCCTGGCCTCGCGCGAGATCGGCCAGATGCTGGAGGGCGTGACGCTGGTGGCGGCGCTGCACGTGCCGCCCCGGCACCGGCCGCGCTCGGCGGCGGACGAGGCGCTGCGTTTCGCACGCACCTGCTACGACCACCTGGCCGGCCGGCTCGGCGTTCTGGTGACCGATTCGCTGACCGCTGCGGGTCACCTGGAACTCGGTGATGAGGGCGGATCGGTCACCCACTCCGGCGAGAAATTCTTCCAGGACCTGGGACTCGACCTGGTGGCGGCGCAGCGCCAGAAACGGCGATTTTGCCGGCCCTGCCTGGACTGGAGCGAGCGGCGCATGCACCTCGCGGGCGCGCTCGGCGCGGCCATGGCGAAGCACTTTCTTTCAGAAGCTTGGCTGGTGCGCCAGCGCGACAGCCGCGCCGTCGGCCTGACGCAGAAGGGACGCCTGGCGCTGCGGCAGCACTTCTGTCTGACGCTGCCGCCCGTACTGCAGTCTCTCGACCGTAACGGGTAAATCTTTCAACGCTTGTCGCCGACTGCGGCTTGGGCGACGCTGCCGATGCATGCAAAGAGGGTGGAAATGAGCGCGGGCGGGTTGTCCGTCGGCGGGCGCGAGGATGTGCTTCGTGGCATCCTGTTCTGCGTCACCGCGTTCTTCTTCTTCGCCTGCATGGATGCGCTGGCCAAGCACCTGGGCGCCACCTACCACTGGGTGCAGCTCGTCTTCTTTCGCGCGCTTTTCGGCTTCCTGCCGGTGCTGCCCGTGGTCTGGAGCGACGGCGGCCTGCGCGCGCTCCGGACGCGCCGGCCGATGCTGCACCTGATCCGTTCCACCGCCGTGCTGGTGGCGCTCGCCACCTACTTCATCGGCCTGCAGTACATGGCGCTGGCCGAGGCGCTGACCCTGGCCTTCACCAGCCCGCTCTTCGTCACGCTGCTGTCCATTCCGCTCCTGGGCGAGCGCGTGGGCGCGCACCGCCTGCTCGCCCTCATCGCCGGCTTCGGCGGCGTGATCGTCATCATGCAGCCGGGCGCCGACACCTTCCGGCCGGAGGCGTTCTATCTGATCGTCGCCGGCGCCGCCTTCGCGCTCTCCTCCGTGCTGACGCGGCTGCTCGGCCGCACCGAGACCAACGGCGCGATCATCTTCTATTCCACGCTCGGCCAGTTCCTGCCGATGGCCTGCGTGCTGCCTCTCTTCTGGATCGCGCCGGCGAGCCTGGACGACTGGCTGCTTTTCGTGCTGATGGGCTGCCTCGGCGGCATCGGCTTGCAGCTCATCACGCTGGCCTTCCGCAACGCGCAGGCCTCGGTGCTGGCGCCTTTCGAGTACACGACGCTGATCTGGGCCACGCTGATCGGCTGGTTCGCCTGGCGCGAGTGGCCCGGCAACCACGTCTGGATCGGCGCCGCGATCCTGGTGGCCACCGGGCTCTACATCACCTACCGCGAAGGCCGGCCGCGCCAGGCGCCGGTCTAGGTGGCCTTTCGGACGACGCTGCTCAGGTCGCTGCGCTCGATGCCGATATCGGCCAGCAGGCGGTCCGGCAGCGCCTCCAACGCCTGCCGCAGCAGCAGCCGGCGATAGGGCTTCAGCAGCAGCCGCAAGAGGGCCTTGGCGCCTCGTGCCGAATCGCCGGTGGCCGAGATTCGCGCGGTGTCGGGGAAGCTCAGGGACGCCTGGGTCATGAAGGTCATCCTTAATAAATTCTTGCTGCCGATTTTTCTCGATCCTGTATCTAGGACAGGCAAAGGGCGGAATCAAACGAGGAGTTCTTGATGTTTCGTTAATAAAATCTTAATGATGCTCTATGCGGCGCCAGCTTCCGGCCCTGAACGCTTTGCGCTCTTTCGAGGCAGTGGCTCGGCTCAGGTCCTTCAACCGGGCGGCGGTTGAGCTGGGTGTAACCCCGGCCGCCGTCAGCCATCAGGTGAAGGTGCTGGAGCAGCAACTTGGTCTCAGCCTGCTCAGCCGCACCAGCCGCCTGGTCGAGCCGACCCGGGCCGGTGCCGGCCTCTGCGCGGCGGTCGGCGAAGCGCTCGACGGCATCGCGGTGGCGGTCCGGCGCCTGGCCGGCCGGCGTATCGAGGACCGGCTGGTGATCTCGACCTCGCCCTCCCTGGCGGCGAAGTGGCTGGTGCCGCGCCTGGAAAACTTCACGCGCCTGCACGCCGAGGCGGAGGTGCGCATCGATGTCTCCTCCGATCTGGCGGTTTTCGGCGGCGAGGGCGGCATCGACCTGGCGCTGCGCTTCGGCGCTGGCGGCTACCCCGGTCTGGTGGCCGAGCAGCTCTTCAACGAGATGATTTTCCCGGTATGCAGCCCGCGCCTGCTGCGCCGAGGTCCGCCGCTGCTGGAGCCCGCGGACCTGCGCGAGCACACGCTGATCCACTACGATTGGCAGGCGCAGGGCGTGGTCTGGCCGGACTGGCAGAGCTGGCTGATGGCGGCGGGAGTCACCGGCGTTGACACCGAGCGCGGTTTGCATTTCACGCGCAGCACACTGGCGCTGCAGGCGGCGATCGACGGCCAGGGCGTGGCGCTGGGCGACTCGACTCTGGTGGCTGACGACCTGGCAGCGCGCCGCCTGGTGCAGCCGCTGGCGCTGTCGCTCGAGGCGCCATTCGGCTTCGCCTACCATCTGGTCTATCCGCCGGCGGCGCTGGAGAAACCGCTGGCGCGCGACTTCCGCGACTGGCTCCTCGCCGAGGCGGCGAAAACCAAGCGGCGCCTGGATCGCCGCGCGGCGCAGGCCAGGAGCTAGGCGCCGATCGCCAGCGCCTGCGGCGGGCGCAGCGGGTAGACCGCCTCCTCGCGGTAGATCGAGCCCTCGCCGGAGAGGAAGGACTGGAACAGCGAGAACTGCACGACCTGGAAGGGACCGGCACGGAACAGCGCGTGCTCGACCAGGAAGCGCTCCAGGTGCGGCATCGACGCGCCGCCGCTGCGGAAGCGCGCCAGCGTCACATGCGGCTTGAACTTGCGGCCCTCCGGCGGCAGCCCGAGGCGCAGCAGGGCCTGCTCGACCTTCTGCTGCAGGCGGGAGAGCGGTTCGGTCGGCGCGACAGCGGCGTAGAGCGAGCGGGTCTTCTGCCCCTCGCCGAAGTGTCCGAGCCCGGCAAAGCGCAGCTCGAAGCCGCGGCCGTCGATGCCCATCAGCGCCGCGTCGATGTCGTGCGCCAGTCCGCCGTCGACCTCGCCGATGAAGCGCAGCGTCAAGTGGAGGTTGTCGGGCGGGACCCAGCGGGCACCGGGAAGGGGCGCCTCGAGCGCGCCGAGCCGATCGCGAATCTCGTCGGGCAGACTCAAGGCCACGAAGAGACGCATGACACCCTCCCGACTCGGGACCAACAAGGGGTAGCGAATCCTAACGCATTTCAGGGGCAAGGGTAGGTGTGGCGTGCATGGAACCCCTCGATCCCGGCAAGCAGCTCGGGCGAGAGGGTCGTTTCCAGCGCCGCGAACTGGTTCTCCAGTTGGGCAAGGCTGGTGGCGCCGACGATGGCCGCGGTGACGAAGGGCCGGCTCAGCACGAAGGCCGTGGCCATCCGCACGGGGTCCAGGCCGTGCTGCTGCGCCAGCGCGACATAGGCGGCGGTCGCCTCCTGGCCGGCCGGCGTGAAGTAGCGGGTGTTCTGTGGGAAGAGGGTGATGCGGGCGCCCGGCGGCCGCGCCCCGTTCAGGTACTTGCCCGACAGCGCGCCGGCGGCGGCAGGGGCGTAGGCCAGGAGCCCAACCTCCTCGCGCAGCGCCACCTCGGCCAGGTTGTGCTCGAAGCTGCGGTTCAAGAGGCTGTAGGCGTTCTGGATCGAGACCAGGCGGGGACCCTCGCCGCGGTCGCTGGCGGCGAGGAAGCGCATGACGCCCCAGGCGGTCTCGTTGGAGACGCCGACCTGGCGCAGCTTGCCGCTGGCGACCAGCTCGGCCAGCACGGCCAGGGTCTCCTCCGGCGGCGTGATCTCCTCCTTGGGGTCGGGGCTGAAGCCGAGCGTGCCGAAGGAGTTCACCGAGCGGTCCGGCCAGTGCAGCTGGTAGAGGTCGATGTAGTCCGTCCGCAAGCGGCGCAGGCTGCTGTCGACCGCCTCGACGAGATGGCGGCGGTTGAAGCGCGGCTTGCCGTCGCGCACGTAGGGAAAGCGGCCGCCGGGCCCGACCGGCTTGGTGGCGAGGATCACCTTGTCGCGCCGCTTCCGGCTGGCGAACCAGCTGCCGATGATCTCCTCGGTGCGGCCGTAGGTCTCCTGGCGCGGCGCGATCGGATACATCTCCGCGGTGTCCCAGAAGGTGACGCCGCGCTCGAAGGCGAAGTCCATCTGCGCATGGCCCTCGGCCTCGCTGTTCTGCTCGCCCCAGGTCATGGTGCCGAGACAGAGCGCAGAGACCCTGAGGCCGCTGCGCCCGAGCGCACGGTATTGCATCTTCCCCTCCCCGATCGATGGTCTGGCTTTGCGGCGCCCCGGGTTACGGAGCCCTGGGTTACGGCGCTCTGGGTTACGGAGCTCTGGGTTACGGAGCTCTGGCGACCGCGACCCTGGCCGGCCGGATCAGCCGGTCGTGCAGCTTCCAGCCGGTCTCCAGCACCTGCACGATCGTCCCCGGCGGGTGCTCGGCGTCGGGCACCTCGAAGACCGCCTCATGCAGGTTGGGGTCGAGCGGCTGGCCCAGCGGATCGATCCGCTCGGCCCTGTGCTTCTCCAGCACCGAGTGCAGCTCGCGCTCGGTCAGCGCCACGCCTTCTCGGAACGCGCGCGCCTTGTCGTCCAGGCCCTCCTGCGGCATCGCCGCCAGCGCGCGCGACAGGTGGTCGGCCACCTTCACCAGGTCGCGCAGCAGCGGCACGTTGGCGTACTTCAGCGCCTCGGCGCGCTCGCGCTCGACGCGGCGGCGCGTGTTCTCGGCTTCGGCCAGCGCGCGCAGCGCCTGGTCCTTCGCCTGGTCGCGCTCGGCCTCCAGCATCGCGATCTGCTGCGCCAGGTCCTCGGGGGCCGCCCGTTCGGCCGGCGGCACGTCCTGCGGTGGCTCGTCTTCGGGCATGGCGTCCTGCATGACGCTTCCTTTCATTGGCTTCTTGCTTCTTGCGTCGCTCAGCCGAGCAGCCGGCCGACCACGCGGGCGGTGTAGTCCACCATCGGGATGATGCGCGCGTAGTTGATGCGCATCGGCCCGATGACGCCGATGGCGCCGACGATCTGCCGGGCGGAATTGGCGTAGGGCGCGATCACCATGGAACAGCCGGTGAGCCCGAAGAACTCGCTTTCGCTGCCGATGAAGATCTGCACGCCCTCGGCCGTCTCGGTCAGCGACAGCAGTTTCAGCAGCGACTCCTTGGTCTCCAGCGCGGTGAAGAGCTGGCGCACGCGCTCGACCTCGTCGATCGCCGTCACTTCCTCCAGGAGCTGTGCCTGGCCGCGCAGGATCAGCACGCCGCCGCGGCCGGCATCGCCGCTCCAGACCGCCAGCCCGGCCTCGACCAGCTTCTGTGTCCGCTGGTCGAGCTCGGCGCGGTGGGTCTCCAGCTCGTGCCGGATCAGCTCGCCGGCCTCGGGCAGCGAGCGGCCCACCAGCCGGGCAGCCAGGTAGTTGGTGGCCTCCACCAGTGCGCCCGCCGGCAGGCCGATCGGCACGTCGATGATGCGGTTCTCGACGTTGCCCGATCCGGTCACCAGCACCACCAGCGCGCGGCCGGGGGCGAGCGAGACGAACTCGATGTGCTTCAGCGGCTCTTCCAGCTTGGGCGCCACCACCAGGCCGGCGCAGCGCGAGAGGCCGGAGAGCCGGCGCGTCACCTCGTCCAGCACCTCGGGCACCGAGCGACCGGCGGCGGCGGCCTGGCCGTCGATGGCCTGCCGCTCCTCGTTGGTCAGGTTGCCCTGCTCCAGGAGACCGTCGACGAAGAAGCGCAGGCCGCGCTCGGTCGGCAGGCGGCCGGCCGAGGTGTGCGGCGCCACCAGCAGGCCCTGCTCTTCCAGGTCCTGCATGACGTTGCGGATGGTGGCGGGCGAGAGCTCGAGGCCGAGCATGCGCGAAAGCGTGCGCGAGCCCACCGGCGCGCCCGTCTCGGTGAAGGCCTCGACGATGGCGCGGAAGATGGCACGCGAGCGCTCGTTCAACTCGACGACGCTGCTGCTCTGCTTGGCGGGCGCAGTGGTGATCCTGTGCATGGGGCCGGAGGCGGCCGCTGTAGATGCGGCCGACCCCTGGCTATTTAGGGTCCGGAGCGGGCAGCGTCAACGCGGTGCCGGGCCGGCGGCGATGGACGGCCCTCCGCCGGTGGTCTATAGGCCGGCAAGCAGAGGGAGAACTTTATGCGCCCGTCCGGCCGCCGTCCCGAGGAGTTGCGCGAGGTCAGCCTGGAGCTGGACGTGAACCGCTACGCCGAGGGCTCCTGCCTGGTCCGCTTCGGCCATACCGCGGTGCTCTGCACCGCCTCGGTCGAGGAGAGCCTGCCGCCCTGGCTGCGCAACAGCGGACGCGGCTGGGTCACGGCCGAGTACGGCATGTTGCCGCGCGCCACGCACACCCGCTCCGAGCGCGAGGCGGCGCGCGGCCGGCAGAGCGGCCGCACGCAGGAGATCCAGCGCCTGATCGGCCGCTCGCTGCGCGCGGTGACCGACCTGGCGGCGCTGGGCGAACGGCAGATCAAGATCGACTGCGACGTGCTGCAGGCCGACGGCGGCACCCGCACGGCGGCGGTCACCGGCAGCTACGTAGCGCTGCACCTGGCCTTCCAGCACATGCTGGAGCTGGGCGCGGTCAAGGCCTTGCCGCTGAGCGACCAGGTGGCGGCGGTCTCCTGCGGCATCCTGCGCGGCCAATGCTGCCTCGACCTCGACTACGAGGAGGACTCCGCCGCCGAGGCCGACGCCAACTTCGTCATCACCGGCCAGGGCCGCCTGGTCGAGGTCCAGGCGACCGCCGAGCGCGGCAGCTTCGAGCGCCGGCAGCTCGACCAGATGCTGGCGCTGGCGGAGGCCGGGGTGCGCGATCTGGCTGCGCGGCAGCGCGCGGCGCTCGGCCTCTAGCCCGCCCCATGGCCGCGCCGCGCCGCCTCGTGGTCGCCACGCACAATCCAGGCAAGCTGCGCGAGATCGCCGAGCTGCTGGCGCCGCACGGCGTGGAAGCGATCTCCGCCGCCGACCTGGGCCTGCCTGAGCCGGCGGAGAGCGGCGACAGCTTCGCTGCCAACGCCGCCCTGAAGGCCGCGGCGGCGGCTGCCGCCAGCGGCCTGCCGGCGCTGGCCGACGACTCCGGCCTCTGCGTGGCGGCCCTGGGCGGCCGGCCGGGCGTGCACTCGGCGCGCTGGGCCGGGCCTGCCAAGGACTTCATGCTGGCAATCCGGCGCGTGCGCCAGGAGGTGGGCGACAACCCGGACCGCAGCGCCTGGTTCGTCTGCGCGCTGGCCTATGCCGAGCCCGGCCGGACGGCGCAGGTCTTCGAGGGCCGGGTGGACGGCACGCTGATGTTTCCGCCCCGCGGCAGCCGCGGCTTCGGCTACGACCCGATCTTCCAGCCCGAGGGCGAGGTGGTGACCTTCGGCGAAATGGATCCCCCGCGCAAACACGCCATGAGTCACCGCGCGCGCGCCTTCGCGAAGTTCGTGAAGACGGTTTTGACATGAGCTGATGCACGCGCGCGACCTTGCAATGATACCGACCCAACCCCCCTCCCTACCCTCCCCCGCTGCGCGAGAGAGGGGCGTTGCTGTCGACGCCTGCGCTGACAGCCCTCTCTCCCGCGAAGCGGGGGAGAGTGGGAGAGGGGGGGTTGGTTGTTCGGTAGTGCCCCTCGCCCTCTACGTCCACTGGCCGTTCTGCCGGTCGAAGTGCCCCTACTGCGACTTCAACAGCCATGTGCGCGAGGCCGTCGATCAGGAGCGCTGGCGCCGGGCACTGCTGGCGGAGCTCGACCACTACGCGCAGGACACCGCGGGCCGGCGGCTGACCTCGATCTTCTTCGGCGGCGGCACGCCCTCGCTGATGCCGCCGGCAAGCGTGGCGGCGGTGATCGAGGCAGCGGCGCGGCACTTCCGCTTCGCCGCGGACATCGAGATCACGCTCGAGGCCAACCCGACCTCGGCGGAGGCTTCGGTCTTCGCCGGCTTCGCCGCCGCCGGGGTCAACCGTCTCTCGCTCGGCGTGCAGGCGCTGGACGATGCCAGCCTGCAGTTCCTCGGCCGCCAGCACAGCGCCGCGGAGGCCCTGGCGGCGCTCGCGCTCGCGCGCGCTGCCGTGCCGCGCTTCTCCTTCGACCTGATCTATGCGCGCCCCGGCCAGCGCCCGGCGGACTGGGCGGCCGAACTCCGGCGCGCGCTGGACGAGGGCGCCGAGCACCTCTCGCTCTACCAGCTGACCCTGGAGCAGAACACCGTGTTCCATGCGCAAGCGCGCCGCGGCGAGCTGGCCCTGCCGCCCGAGCCGCTGCAGGCCGCGCTCTACGAGATGACGCAGGAGACGCTGCAGGCCGCGGGCCTGCCGGCTTACGAGATCTCCAACCACGCCCGCCCCGGCGCGGAATGCCGGCACAATCTCGTCTACTGGCGCGCCCAGGACTACCTCGGCATCGGCCCCGGCGCGCACGGCCGCCTCACGCTGGGCGGCGAGAAATGGGCGACCCGCCAGCACCGCGCGCCGGAGGCCTGGCTGGACCGGGTGGAGCGCGACGGCCACGCGACGCGCACGCGCGAGGCGCTTTCGCCGCCGCAGCGGGCGGAGGAAGCGTTGCTGATGGGGCTGCGCCTGGCCGAAGGCGTGCCGCTGGCCCGGCTGGGCGAAATGGCCGCGGCGCTGCGCCAGGACCGCCTCCAGGCGCTGGCCGCGGCCGGCCTGCTGCGGCTCGACGACGGGCGCCTGATCGCGACGCCGGCCGGCCGGCAGCGCCTGGACGCGCTCCTGGGCTACCTCGTCTAGTTCGTCAGCGGCTGGAAGGCGGCCGGCGCCGGATCGACGATGGTGTAGGCGTTGCGCTCGACGCCCAGCACCGCCAGTCCGCGCTCGACCCGTCCGTCCTGGCGGAAGCGGAAGATGCCGTCGACGCCGGAGAAGCCGGTCGGCACGGTGATCGAATTGCGGTCGAGCCCGATCCACTGCCCGGGCGCAGCGCTGGCCGGAGTCACCTGGCCCTGGCGGGCGTTGCGCACCAGCGTGGCGGCGAGCGCCACCGCGTCGTAGCCGAGCCCGGCGATGCGCAGCGGCGCGCTGCCGTAGGCCTGCTGGTAGCGTGCGACGAAAAGTTCCCAGGGCGCCGGCGGCGGCGCCGGGAACCAGGCGCCCTGCAGGTTCGGCTCGGTGCCGATCAGCGGGTCCTGCCAGAGCGCCGAGCCCAGGTACTGCACCTGGCCGGGGTTGACGTTGTGGTAGGCCAGGAGCGACGCCAGCCCCAGCATGCGCTTGGCGGTGTCGGGCATCAGCACCGCCTGGTAGCCGGTGCCGAGCGACTGCACCTCCTGCGAGAGGTCGACCTTGCTGGTGTCGTAGAGGATCGAGGAAACGACCGAGGCGCCGGGCACCTCCCGCGCGCCGGCCAGCATCTCGGCGCCGAAGGGCGTGTTGGGGGCGATCACGGCGATCGTCGACCGGCCTTGCGAGACGGCGTAGCCGACCACGCGCTTGGCCTGCTCGCGCGGCGAGAGCCCCATGATGAAGGCGTTGCCCCCGGCTCGGGACTCGTCGTTCGAGAAGGAGATGACGTTGACGCCGGCGCCCTGCGCCACGGTGTTGACCGCGTTGATCTGCGAGCCGAACAGCGGGCCCAGCACAAGCTGCGCGCCCTCGGCGATGGCGGCGGCGGCGGCGGCGGCGGCACTGGCCTCGTCCTCGCCGGTATCCTTGACGATCAGCTCCAGCGTCTGGTCGCCGACGTCGAAGAGCGCGAGCTGCGCCGCGTTCAGCAGCGCCTCGCCGGCCGGCTGCGCCGAGCCGGAGAGCGGTACCAGCAGCGCCACCTTCACCGGCTGCCCGGGCAGCAGCGCCTTGCCGGGCGTCGTCGGCGAGGGCTGCACGGTCGTGCTCGGCGCTTGAGAGGTGGTGCGCGGCTTCGTACTCTGCTTTGGCGCGCAACCGGCGGCGACCGCGGTCGCCAGAATGGCGACGGCAAAGGTCTTCAAGCAGGTGGCAAGAGACGGCATGGATCCTCCTTCCGCTGCGCCGGCGGTTGCCGTTGTGAAAGGCAGCCGGCGCCGGATTACGACACAATTGCAGGGTGGCGAGCAGAGTTCCAGCGCGTCGGAAAGACTTCCTGCCGGCCTCTACCTCGTGTCCACGCCGATCGGCAACCTGGGCGACATCACGCTCAGGGCGCTCGCCGTGCTGCGGCAGGCCAGCCGCATCGCCTGCGAGGACACCCGGGTGACGCAGAAGCTGTTGAGCGCGCTGGGGATCGCCGCGGCCGGCCGCCTCGCCGCCTACCACGAGCACAATGCCGCGGCGGCGACGCCGCCGCTGGTCGCGGCGATTGCCGCGGGAGAGAGCGTGGCGCTCGCCAGCGATGCCGGCACGCCGCTCATCTCCGATCCCGGCCGCGAGCTGGTGGCGGCCTGCCGCGAGGCGGGGTTGCCGGTGACCGCGCTGCCCGGCGCCTCG
>Ga0299906_10003602_pt1 | contig 12757 bp, 9 predicted proteins | sample RVTome_14_FD_200259 | JGI IMG/M metagenome (GOLD analysis project Ga0299906, IMG submission 200259) | Soil microbial communities from uranium-contaminated site in the Upper Colorado River Basin, Wyoming, United States - RVT145D125 (version 2) ...
CGCGCCCTCTCCTGCGCCGTCATCGAATTGATGATGCCCTCGAGGCGCCGGATCGCCCGATCATCCATGTGGGGCGCGCCCTGCGCCATGCGCGCGAGGTCCCCTGGCAGCTTGTCGAGCATGCCCGCGATGCCGCCCATTTTCTTCATCTGCGCGATCTGCTGCTTGAAATCCTCCAGATCAAAGCCCTTTCCGGATTTCACCTTCCGGGCGAGCTTCTCGGCCTCGGCGTGGTCGACGCTGCGGCGCACGTCGTCGATCAGCGAAAGAACGTCCCCCATCCCGAGGATGCGCGAGGCCATGCGGTCCGGATAGAAGGGCTCCAGCGCATCGAGCTTCTCGCCCACGCCCGCGAACTTGATCGGCTTGCCGGTCACGTTCCGCACCGAGAGCGCAGCGCCGCCCCGGGCGTCGCCGTCCAGCTTCGTCAGGATGACGCCTGTCAACGGCAGCGCTTCTCCGAACGCTCTTGCGGTGTTGACCGCATCCTGGCCTTGCATGGCGTCGACGACAAAGAGCGTTTCGACCGGTTTCAACGCGGCGTGAAGCGCGCTCACCTCGCGCATCATCGCCTCGTCGATCGCGAGGCGTCCGGCGCTGTCGACGATCAGCACGTCCGCGTAGTGCTTGCGCGCGTAGTCGAGCGCCCGCAGCGCGATATCGACCGGCTGCTCGCCGACGGCGGAGGGGAAAAACTCGGCCTCGACCTGGCGCGCGAGCGTCTCGAGCTGCTCGATCGCGGCCGGCCGGTACACGTCGCAGCTCGCGAGCAGCACTTTCTTCCTGAGCTCGCGCCGCAGCCAGAGCGCGAGCTTGCCCGAGGTGGTGGTCTTGCCGGAGCCCTGCAGGCCCGCGAGCAGGACGACCGCGGGCGGCTGCGCGGCGAGATTGAGTTCGTCGTTTTTCTCGCCCATCAGCGCGACGAGCTCGTGATGCACCACGCCCACGGCGGCCTGCCCCGGTGTGAGGCTGCCGATCACTTCCTGGCCGAGCGCCTTGTCGCGTACCCGGGCAATGAACTCGCGCACCACGGGCAGCGCGACGTCTGCTTCCAGCAGGGCCACGCGCACTTCCCGCAGCGCCTCCTGGACGTTGTCTTCTGTAAGACGCGCCTCCCCGCGCAGCGTCTTCATGACCCGCGAGAGGCGCTGCGTCAGGTTGTCGAACATCGGCATGGCCTTGGTGTAGACTCCAGAGCGTGCGGGAAATTCTACCGTATGTCGCCAACGCGCTGCTCTATGCGGCGCTGGCATTCTACTTCTGGCGCACGCGCTGGCCGCACGCGCCCGAGGCGCCAGCGGCCAGGCGGATTCCCGGCGCTGTCGAGCATTACGCGGTGCTCGCTCCCCTGGCGCTCCACACCGTGCTGCTTGCGCGCTCGGTCTTTGCACCGGACGGATTGCACCTCGGCATCGGCAATGCCGTTTCCGCGATCCTGTGGCTGACCGTGCTGATCTACTGGCTCGGAAATTACTACTACCGCCTGGACGGGCTGCAGGCCCTGGTGCTGCCGGTGGCGGCTGGTGCGGTCCTGCTGGCCGGCTTCCTGCCGTCCGTGAACCCCTTGCCGAACACCGAGTACACGGTATTCAAGGTGCATCTCGTGATCGCGATGCTCGCCTACAGCCTGTTCACGATCGCGTCGCTTCACGTCCTCCTCATGGCGCTGCTCGAGCGCCGGCTTCACGGCGGGACGCTGCCGCCCGCGCTGAACCGGCTGCCGCCGCTGCTCACGATGGAGTCGTTGCTGTTCCGCATCATCCTGGCCGGCTTCATTCTGCTCACGGCGACCCTCGTGACGGGCGTGGTGTTCTCCGAGGAGCTGTTCGGAAAAGCGGCGAAGTTGAACCACAAGACCGTGTTCGGCTTCGTCTCGTGGATCATATTCGCCGCGCTGCTGTGGGGCCGTTACGTCTACGGCTGGCGCGGGCGCGTGGCCGTGCGCTGGACGCTCGCCGGCTTTCTCGCCCTCGTGCTTGCCTATGTCGGCAGCAAGTTCGTCCTCGAAGTAATCCTGGGCAGAGCCTAGGATTACTTGCGACACCCAAACCTGCGTTCCGTACGCAAGCCGTTCTTGACACCGTCAAGGACGGCTCCGATACTCGATTTTCCCCCTTCATCGAGCGACTCCCTTGGAAACGATCCCCGATTCCACGCTGTTCATCGTGCTGATTGTTCTTCTCGCGTTTTCCGGCTTCTTCTCGATCTCGGAGACGAGCATGGTGGCGCTCAACCGCTATCGCCTGAAGTACCTCGTGCAAAGCGGCCATACCGGCGCGCGGCTTGCCTCGCAGCTGCTTGGCAGCACCGAGAAGTTTCTGGGCATGGTGCTCTTCGGCAACAATCTCCTCAACGTGGCCACCGCGCTGGTGGCGGGCGAGATTGCCGTGCGTTATCTCGGGCACAGCCAGGCCGCGCTGCTGGTGGCGACTGCCGCCGCCACGTTCATCATCCTCGTTTTCAGCGAGATCACGCCGAAGGTCCTCGGTGCAACCTATCCGGAGCGCATCGCGCTGCCCGCCAGCTATCTTCTGGTCCCGCTTCTTCGCATCGCGCAACCGCTCGTCTGGTTCGTGAACCTGTTCGTGCAGGCGCTGCTCTGGCTGCTGCGGTTGCGACCGCAGAAGGATGCCGGCGAGCACAAGCTGTCGGTGGAAGAACTGCGCACCCTGGTGCTCGAGACCGGATATCTGCCCCAGAAGCACCAGAGCATCCTCCTCAACCTGTTCGACCTCGAGGCGATCACCGTGGATGACGTGATGGTGCCGCGCCATCAGATCGAAGCGATCGATCTCGATGCGCCGCTGGAGGACATCCGGCAGCAGATCGCTACCGCGCATCACCGGCGCCTGCTGGTCTATCGCGGCCATCTGGACGAGGTGGTGGGCACCTTGCGGGTGCGCAGCGTGCTCAACCTGGTACAGAACGAGGAGCTGACCAAGGACCGCCTGCGCGAGATCATCCAGGAGCCGTCTTTCGTGCCGGTCGCCACCCCGCTCTTTTCGCAGTTGCAGAATTTCCAGGAACAGCAGGACCGCCTGAGCATCGTGGTCGACGAGTACGGCGAGTTGATGGGCCTCGTTACCATGGAGGACATCCTCGAGGAGATCATCGGGGAATTCACGACCCAGTCTCCGCTGCAAACGAGGGGTTTTGCGCTGCAGGCGGATGGCAGCGTCATCGTCGAGGGCTCGACGCTGCTGCGCGAGTTGAATCGCAAGCTGGGCTTCGGTTTCCCGCTCGACGGGCCGAAGACGCTGAACGGCCTCATCGTCGAGTATCTGCAGGACATCCCCGAGCCCAACACCGCCGTCAAGATCGCGGGACACCCCCTCGAAATCGTGCAGATGCAGGATCGTGTGGTAAAAGCAGTGAGAATCTTCCCCCCGGCGCCCTCCAAGGGCCGCCCAACGGTCCCCGTCGGGGCGAAATAGGGAAAAATGCGCTTTACAAAGACCTTCCGGAAGTGCATCATTTTGTCAACAACCTCGCCTAAGTTCTTGGTTCGATAAGCCAATCGGGAGAATCAACATGGCAACTGCGGCCGCTGCGGCAGCCAGAAGGTCGGACGTCAAGGAATATAACTTCACTTGGGTCGGCACCGACCGTGGCGGAAAGACCGTGCGCGGGGAAATGCGCGCGGTCGGGACCGCGCAGGTGAACGCGCTGCTGAGGCGTCAGGGCATCCGTGTCGTGGAGGTGAAGCGCCAACGGCTGCGCGGGGGCAGGATCACGGAAAAGGACATCGCGCTCTTCACCCGGCAGATGGCAACCATGATGAAATCCGGCGTGCCGCTGCTCCAGGCGTTCGACATCGTGGGCAAGGGCCACTCCAACGCCGCGGTGTCGAAGCTGCTTTTCGACGTCAAGACCGACGTCGAAACCGGAGCAAGCCTCAAGCAGGCATTCGAGAAGCACCCGCTTTATTTCGACGCGCTGTTCTGCAATCTGATCGGCGCGGGCGAGGCCGCCGGTATTCTGGACAGCCTGCTTGACCGGCTGGCGACCTACAAGGAGAAAATTCTCGCCATCAAGAGCAAGATCAAGGCGGCGCTGTTCTACCCGGCCGCGATTGTCGTCGTGGCCTTCGTCATCACGTCGATCATCATGATCTTCGTCATCCCCTCCTTCAAGTCGGTGTTCGCAAGTTTCGGTGCGGATCTTCCCGCGCCGACATTGATGGTCATGTCGATGTCCGATTTTTTCGTCGAGTACTGGTGGGCAATTTTTGGCGGCGTCGGCTTCGCCGGGTGGTTCTTCTTCTACACCTGGAAACGCTCGAAGAAGATGCAGATGTTCATGGACCGCCTCCTGCTGCGGATACCGGTGTTCGGGGACCTCGTGCGCAAGTCGGCGATCGCACGCTGGACGCGGACGCTCGCGACCATGTTTGCAGCAGGCGTGCCGCTCGTCGAGGCGCTCGATTCGGTCGCGGGAGCGGCGGGCAACTACGACTATTACGTTGCCACCAAGAAAGTCCAGAGCGAGGTCTCGACCGGCTCGAGCCTGACGTCGGCGATGGCGGGCACCGAGGTCTTCCCGAACATGGTGATCCAGATGGTGACGATCGGCGAGGAGGCGGGCTCCCTCGATGCCATGCTCTCCAAGGTCGCGGACTTCTACGAGCAGGAGGTTGACGACTCGGTGGAAGCGCTCTCGAGCTTGATGGAGCCCATGATCATGGTGGTGCTGGGCACGTTGATTGGCGGCCTTGTCATTGCGATGTATCTGCCCATATTCAAGATGGGGCAGGCAGTCTAGCCACGGGATTCGGGGCCGGGGATGCGGGTTGCGGGAATGCGGTCTCCCGCCCCGCGGGCGTTGCTCCCGGAATCCTGAATCCTGAGACCTGATTCCTGGATGTATTTTCTGCAGCTGATCGAGGCGACTCCCTGGTTGCTCATCACCGCGGCGAGCCTCTTCGGCCTTCTCGTCGGCAGCTTCCTGAACGTAGTGATCCATCGCCTCCCGCTCATGCTCGAGCAGGGGTGGCGGGCCGAGTGTGCCGAGTTGAGCGGGACCCCCGCACCCTCCGGGGAGCGCTATAACCTCGTCGTGCCGCGATCGCGCTGCCCGCACTGCGGGCATCCCGTCAGCGCCGTCGAGAACATCCCGGTCCTGAGCTACCTTGCATTGCGAGGGCGCTGCGCCGAGTGCAAGGCGGCCATCTCCCCGCGTTACCCGATCGTGGAGGCGCTGGCCGGGGCTATCGCCGGCTATATCGCGTGGCGCTACGGCGCCAGCGCCGCGGCCGCGGGGGCGATGGTGTTCGCGTGGACGATGATCGCCCTCGCATTCATCGATCTCGACACGTTCTACCTGCCCGACAATCTGACCCTGCCGTTGCTCTGGACAGGGCTCATGTTCAACATCGGCGCGACCTTCACCGATCTCACGTCCGCGGTGATCGGCGCCGCCGCCGGCTACCTCGTGCTGTGGGCCGTCTTCTGGGCCTACAAGCTTGCCACCGGCAAGGAAGGCATGGGCTACGGCGACTTCAAGCTGCTCGCGGCAATCGGCGCCTGGCTCGGCTGGAAAATGCTCCCGCTCGTGATCCTGCTCTCGTCGTTCGTTGGCGCGGTCGTGGGCATCGCCCTCATCGTCCTCGCGCGGCGGGGACGCAATGTACCCATCCCCTTCGGCCCCTACCTGGCGCTCGCCGGCCTGATCGCGTTGTTCTACGGCGAGCAACTCAACCGGCAGTACCTCGATCTCTTCTAGGACGCCGTGACGCCGTTTTGTGTCGGACTGACCGGCGGTATCGCATCGGGGAAGACGAGCGCCGCGGATCGCTTCGCGGAGCTCGGAGCCGCCGTGGTTGATACCGATGCCATCGCGCACGAGCTGACGCGGCCCGGAACGGCTGCCATGGCGAAAATCCGCCACGCTTTCGGGCCCGCGTTCGTTGCGGCCGACGGCAGCCTCGAGCGCGCCAGGATGCGGCAGCTTGTATTCAGTGACCCGCAGGCACGGGCCAAGCTCGAGGCTATCCTGCATCCCCTTATCCGGGAGAAAACGCACGCGCAAATCGCTGCGGCGCAGCAACCCTACGTAATCGTAGTGGTGCCCCTCCTGCTGGAAACCGGCGCGTATCGCGATCTCGTGCAGCGCGTGCTTGTCGTCGACTGCAGCGAAGAGCAGCAGATCGAGCGCGCGATGGGGCGCAACCGGCTCGAGGAAGCGCAGGTGCGCGCCATTCTCGCGGCGCAGCTCTCGCGCGCGCAGCGCCTCGAGCGCGCCGACGACGTGATCGACAACAGTGGCGGCATCGAGACGATGCGCCGACAGGTCGATGCAATGCATGCGAAGTATGTCGCGTTGGCGCAGTCGGCCGCGCGCGAGACGGATTCGGCACGTCAATCGCGCGAGAGTGCGTGCTAAAGCCTTTATTTTTTTCGGGTTCTGTTGAATACTAGATGCAGCGCCCCATGACGGACCTTTCTTCTCCAGGCGTCAGCGCCTTGATCTGCTACGAGTACCCGCTGAGCGAGCGCGTGCGCACGTTGTTGCGTCTCGAGGACCTGTTCGACCGCGTCGAGCACTTCGTACACAAGAACGACCACTACGAGCATCACATCGCGCTGCTTTCCATTTTCGAGATTCTCGATGTGTCGGGCCGGGCCGATCTCAAGTCCGATCTCCTTCAGGAACTGGAGCGCCAGAAGCAATCGCTGGAGGGGCTGCGCGATAATCCGGAGGTCTCGGAGTCGGCGCTGGACAACATTCTGTGGCAGATCGACCAGGCTTCCTCGAAGCTCTTCCAGACCTCGGGCAAGATCGGGCAGGAGTTGCGTGACAACGACTGGCTGATGAGCATCCGGCAGCGGACCAATATTCCCGGTGGCGTGTGCGAGTTCGACCTGCCGTCCTATCACTACTGGCTCCAGCAGACCCCGGAGCAGCATCGGCACGACCTGCAGCTCTGGCTCGGGCCGTTCCTGCCGATTCGCGACGCGATAGCGATCGTGCTGCGGCTCCTGCGCGAGAGTGGCAAGACGACTGCACAGGTCGCCCATCAGGGCGTCTACCAGCAGATGATGGCGGGACGCGTCGCCCAGATGGTTCGACTCCGATTGAAACGCGAGTACCATGTCGTGCCCGAGATAAGCGCGAACAAGTACGCGCTCAACGTCCGGTTTACGACGCAGGAAGGGATGCAGCGGCCCAAGCCGGCCGATACGGACGTGGAGTTCGAGCTCACCTTCTGCAACCTGTAGGAATTCGCCGGAGCGGCGTCCGACGAATTCCTTGTCCAGTAGAAGATGAACCCGGAACCACGCCGCGTAAGCTGCCCGACTTGTGGCGAACCGGTGTCATGGACGCCGGCCAATGCCTGGCGTCCATTCTGCTCCGAACGGTGCAAAATGATCGACCTTGGTGCGTGGGCAACCGAGCGCTACCGCCTGCCGGTCGTCGAGGACAAGGACGAGCCTGAATCCGGGGCGCCGGGCGAGGCGACGCCCCGGGGCTCCTGAACCATGTTCAAGGTTCAAGCAAAATTGGACGGCTCTCCATTGCGAAGTTCCCCGCTTTGAACGTTGAACTTTGAACGTGCGCCGCTAAATCGGCGGCCAGGCCCCGCGCATCATGCTGATGCCGTGGGCCCCGGCGCGCCACGCCGTTTCCATATCGGAGCGGGTGAGCCCGCCCAACGCATAGACCGGCAAGGGATAACCCTCAATCAGTCGTGCGAATCGGTCCCATCCGATCCCGGGGGTGTCGGGATGGCTCGGCGTCGCCCGCACCGGGCCCAGGACGACAAAATCGGCTTCCACTTCTACCGCGCGCGCAAGCTCTTCGTCATTGTGGCACGATGCGCCGACGAGCTCGAGCGCGGGTCTGCGATCAAGCGCCACCAGCTGGCGGGCGGTAAGATGGACGCCGTCAGCGCCCGCCCGCTGCGCGATTTCCGCGCTGCCGTTCACCAGCACGCGCGCGCCGTAGCCGCGAGCCTGCCGCAATACGTCGGCCAGGAAGCTCGCGAGTTCCGTTTCCGGCATCCCCTTCTCGCGAACCTGAAGCAACTTGAGGCCTCCCCTCAGCGCCTTCTCGAGCCGGGTCATGAAAACGCCCGGCCCGAAATCGCCGGCATGGGTAATGCCGTAAACGGGCGGCAGCCGCAGCGCGCGCATGATGGGGGCGTTGGCGGGCAGGAGCGGCGCCACGTGCACGTCGGCGGGAGATTCCCAGGAAAAGATCTGGCTCTCGCGCCCGGTGAGCGTGCCCGACCACCGCACCACGCGGAAGAAACGCAGGCGGACTGCAGCGTGCTCGTAGTCGTAATCGCGCGTGAGCCAGGGATAGGCGATCTCGACGTCGATACCGAGCTCCTCGTGCAGCTCGCGCGTCAACGCGGGAAATGGGAGCTCGCCCGGCTCCACTTTTCCGCCCGGGAATTCCCAGTAGCCGGCATAGGCCTTTCCCGCCGGGCGCTGCCCCAGCAGAAAGCTGCCGTCCGGTCGAGTGATCACCGCAGCGGCAACTTCAATTCGGTTTGAGGGATGAGGGATGAGGGATGAGGGATGGGGGGCTGTATTCACTTCCGCCTTCTGCCTTCCGCCTTCATCCTTTCCTTGCCGGCCCAGTCCCGCGCGAACTGCCAGGCCACGCGCCCGCTGCGCGAGCCCCGTTGCAGCGCCCATTGCAGTGCCGCGCGCTCGACCTCCTCTGTGCGCGCATCGGCTACCTTGAAATGCTCGAGCCACACGGCGACGATGCGCAGGTAGTCGTTCTGATCGAACGGATAAAAGGAGACCCAAAGGCCGAAGCGCTCGGAGAGCGATATTTTCTCCTCCGACGTCTCGCTCGGGTGAATTTCCTCGCCGACATGGCGGTAACCGAGGTTTTCGCCCATGTATTCGGGCATGAGGTGACGGCGGTTTGAGGTGGCATAGACAACACAGTTGTCGGACGCGGCCGCAATCGATCCGTCCAGGACCACCTTGAGCGCCTTGAAACCCGGATCATCGGCCTCGAACGAAAGATCGTCGCAATAAAGGACGAATCGCTCGGGGCGCTGGTAGATTCGATCAACGATGTCGGGCAGGTCGACGAGATCCTGCTTTTCGACCTCGATCAGGCGCAGGCCCTGGGCGGAGTACTTGTTGAGCAGCGCCTTGATGAGCGATGACTTGCCGGTGCCGCGCGCGCCCGTCAGCAGCACATTGTTCGCGGGATGGCCGGCCACGAACTGCTGCGTGTTCCGCTCGACCAGCTCCTTCTGCGTGTCGATGCCCTGGAGGTCCTTGAGACTGATGCGATGCACATGGCGGACAGGGTCGATGTGGCCGCGACTGTTGTTTTTTCGCCAGCGAAAGGCGTTCGAGGCGCTCCAATCCGTCGGCGCGGCATCACGCGGCAAGAGCCCCTCCAGCCGCGTGAGCAGGGCTTCCGTCTGCTTGATCAGTTTGGTTGCGTCAGCCATGACCAGAACCTATTTCATATATAGGCGCGTGATGCGTTGTGTCCAGGACGGACCGGATGCAAGGCGCCCGACGAAGGCCATATGTCGATATGGTCGAGGAGGGCAACGACGCAGCCGACCGTCCTGGCCGCAACCCGGAGGGACGGGGCGATCTGGGCGCATTTCTTCGTCGGGGACCCTCGAAATATCGACATATTCCTTCGGGCCCTCCTCCTCGAACTGCATCCCACATCGCCTCCGTCGCACACGCGCCTATATATGAAATAGGTTCTAATCAAGAGCTTAACCGCAAAGACCCGAACGCGCAAAGGACGTCAGGGTATTGGCCGGCGCTTGCTCTGCGAACCCTCTGCGTCTTTGCGTGTTTGCGGCTTTGCGGTTTAGCCGACTAGGTGCGGTACTCGGCGTTGATGGTCACGTAATCATGTGACAGGTCGCAAGTCCAGATGGTTGTCGTAGCGCTCCCGCGGTTCAGCACGACACGCACGGTGATCTCCGGTTGCTTCATGACTCGCTCGCCGTCAGCCTCGCGGTACCCGCCGTGACGCGCGCCGTTTTTCACGACCAGGACGTCATCGAGATAAAGATCCACCTTCTCCACCGCGAGATCCGTTATCCCCGCATTGCCCACTGCCGCGAGGATGCGGCCGAGGTTGGGGTCGGAAGCAAAAAAGGCCGTCTTCACGAGCGGCGAATGCGCAATGGCAGCGGCCACCCGGCGGCACTCTTCGGGCTGGCGCCCGCCCTCGACCCGGATGGTGATGAACTTGGTCGCGCCCTCGCCGTCCCGAACGATCGCTTGTGCCAGCTCAGCCGCCACCGATGCAATGGCCTTCTCCAGCGCGCGGTACTCGGCGCCGTTGGCATCCGAGATCTCCGGCATCGACACGCGGCCGGTCGCGATCAGCACGAGGGCGTCATTGGTCGAAGTATCGCCATCGACCGTAATGCAGTTGAACGAGGCGTCGGCCGTGCGTGCCACCGCGGTCCGCGCGAGGGGCAGCGACAACGGCGCGTCGGTCGCGATGAAAGCCAGCATCGTCGCCATGTCCGGGTGAATCATGCCCGCCCCCTTGGCAATGCCGGTCACGGCGATCGTGCCGTCACCCACCTCGACCCGACGCGAGGCCGCCTTCGGCAGCGTGTCGGTCGTCATGATGGCCTCGGCAGCGGAAAGCCAGTTGTCCTCGCGCAAGTCCGCGAGGCAACCGGGAAGGCCCGCCGCAATTCTCTCGACAGGCAGCGGCTCCATGATGACGCCGGTGGAAAAAGGCAGTACCTGCGACGATGCACAACCGAGCAGCGCCGCGAGCTCCGCGCAACTCTGGCGTGCGGCGTTGAGGCCCTCCCGGCCGGTCCCGGCGTTCGCACAGCCGGTGTTGACGAGAAGCGCTCGAATCGAGGCCTGCGGGTCGATCATCGTGAGGTGCTGCCGCGCCACGACGACCGGCGCCGCACAAAAGCGGTTCTTGGTGAAAACGGCCGCCACGCGCGCACCGTCTTCGAGGCTCATCACGAGCAGGTCCTTCCGACCGGGTCTCCGGATCCCGGCCTGCGTCACGCCAAGGCGGATCCCGTTGACCGGGATGAGATTGCTCGGGTCGGGAATCGTCAGATTGACGGGCATCGGGTTCGCGCCGTATCAGGATGGGCCAGCGCGGATTATATCGAGCCCGTCAGAGCGCCCGCGCCGAGGCGCGGAGCCGCCAGGACCGCGGGGTGAAACCCGGCATCGGGGGCGGGTGCCTATGGACAGGCGTGATATGGCAGGGTTGGCATCAGGTGAGCCTGCCATGGCAGTGCTTGTATTTCTTTCCGGAGCCGCAGGGGCATGGATCGTTGCGCCCGACTTTCTGCCCCTCGCGCACAAACGGCTGCTGCGGCTTCTCGAGCACCGCCACGTCGCCTTCCTCTTCCGCTTGGGCCGCGGCTTGCGCGCCGCCGCCGAGCTCGGCATGGCGATATTCAATGTTTCGCGGAACCTCAGGCTCCTCGACTCCCGCGAGCTCTTCCGCGCTGCGGATCTGGACTGTCATGAGGATCCGCGTGACCTCGGCCTTGACCATATCGAGCAGGAGCGAGAACAGCTCGAAGGCCTCGCGCTTGTATTCCTGCGTCGGATTCTTCTGGGCGTAGCTGCGCAGATAAATGCCCTGTCGGAGATGGTCAAGTGCCGTCAGGTGCTCGCGCCAGTGGCTGTCGAGGCTCTGCAGCATGATCGCACGCTCGTACTGGCTCATCGTCTCGCGCGGCACCACGGCCGTGCGATCCTTGTAGCGCTCCTCCGCGGCGGCGACGATGCGCGCCCGCAGGTCCTGTTCATCGAGTTCGGGCTCGTCCTTCAGCCACTGCTTGACTGGAAGCTTCAGCTGCAGCTCCGCATCCAGGGTCTTTTCGAGACCCGCGATGTCCCATTGCTCTTCCAGGCTCTCGGGCGGGATATGCTGACGAATGAAGTTTGCGACGACATCGGCGCGCATGGCGCTGATCGTCTGCGCGATGTCGGCCGCCTCCAGCAGCTCGTTTCGCTGCTGGTAGATCACCCTGCGCTGGTCGTTGGCCACATCGTCGTACTCCAGCAGGTGCTTGCGGATATCGAAGTTACGAGCCTCGACCTTGCGCTGGGCGTTCTCGATGGAGCGCGTTACCCAGGGGTGCTCGATGGCCTCCCCTTCCGGCATCTTCAGCCGCTCCATGATCGCCGCGACGCGGTCGGACGCGAAGATTCTCAGCAGCGGATCCTCAAGTGACAGATAGAACCGGCTCGATCCCGGATCTCCCTGGCGTCCCGAACGACCGCGCAACTGGTTATCGATGCGGCGCGACTCGTGGCGCTCGGTTCCAATGATGTGGAGACCCCCGGCCGCCACCACCTCGTTGTGCAGCTTCTGCCACTCGAAGCGGATTTCCTCCGCCCGTTTCTTCTTGACGGCCTCGTCGAGCGCCGGATCGGCCAGCATCCGGTTGATCTCGGGTTCGGGGTTGCCGCCAAGCACGATGTCGGTACCGCGACCGGCCATGTTGGTTGCGATGGTGACCATCTTGGGCCGTCCCGCCTGGACCACAATCTCGGCCTCCCGGGCATGCTGCTTGGCGTTGAGCACGTTATGCGGAAGGCCCTCCTGCTTAAGCATTCCGGAGAGCAGCTCCGAATTCTCGATCGAGGTCGTGCCGACCAGGGCCGGCTGGCCGCGCTCGTAACAGTTCCTGATGTCGTTGATGATCGCGCGGTATTTCTCGCGCGACGTCCGGTAGACCTGGTCCATGCGGTCTTCCCGGACCATCGGCATATGCGTCGGAATGACCACGGTTTCGAGCCCGTAGATCTGCTGG
>Ga0299906_10003604_pt1 | contig 12751 bp, 11 predicted proteins | sample RVTome_14_FD_200259 | JGI IMG/M metagenome (GOLD analysis project Ga0299906, IMG submission 200259) | Soil microbial communities from uranium-contaminated site in the Upper Colorado River Basin, Wyoming, United States - RVT145D125 (version 2) ...
TCGCAACCATTCCGCACCTCCTTGTGCGGCACCAGCCCAGCGCGTTAGTATAACACAAGCGAGTGATTTGGAACAGTTATTTTGTTACAGTTCCTAAGTGCTCTCGGTGATCGTCGTCGGTCCAGGGTCGCAGCCGGGGAATCCATCGCGGCATGTGACGCTTGTACCGGATGTACTCTTCACCGAACCGCCGGGCAAGTCCTCGCTCCTCGCTGAGCGGAATGTACGTCGCGTTGCCCAGCACGAAGACCAGGAACCACACGAGCAGCGGCACGGAACCGAACATCAGTACCTCACCGAGCAGAATGAAGAAGATCCCGGAGATCATCGGGTTGCGAACGTGGCGGTACGGCCCCACGACGACCAGCTTCTCCGTCGCGTCCCAGGGTGCCAACGTACCGCGACCGAGGGGTCAATAGGCCTCCCGGGTCAAGGCGCGAACGCTCTACGTGAACTGTTCGCTTTTCGTTGTCGATGAACAGCCGTTCTACGGCTTTCGTACCCGCGACATAAGCGAAGAAAAGCATGGTCAGGACCAACAGCGTGTTGACCACCGGACCGTTGCGAAACGGCCGCTGGATCCAGGTCCGGTTGTTGTTCATCATCAGCAGCGTCAGCGCCAGCAGGGGCATGAACAGCGCCCCGAACACCGCGTAGACCAACTGCACCTGCCGCACCGACTGCCCCAACAAGACCAGTGGCAGCACCGCCATCGCCACCAGGTAACCGCGGTAGGCCGGCGTTTTGGCCAGGTCGATCGTGTTGCGCGTTTCGACCGGCACGCCGCTGCGCAGGGTCATGTAGTCGGCGAACAGATACGGGACGCTCTGCCACACCCCGAGCAGGCTCGAGAACACCGCGCCCCAGAACCCGACCAGGAACACCCATCGCCCCGCCGGTCCGATCGCGCCCGAGAGCTGATCGGCGAGCTGAATCGCGACCGTGGCGCCGCCGTCCGACAGCTCGATGCGCGACCCGATGATCACCATCGCTACGCCGAACAACGCCGTCATACCATAGCCGATCGTCAGGTCGAGCCGACACGCCCGCAATCCCGCGACGCCCGACCGATGCTTCTCCCGAATCCAGTAGCCGTAGGACAAGAGCGTAACCGTCCCTCCGACCCCGCCGAGGATGCCCATCACCCAGCCGAATCCGTCGGGCGGGATCGACGGCACGAACAAGCCGCGCGCGATGTCCGACCACGCGTCCGGCGCGACGAGCACGGCGGTCAGCGTCACCGTCGCGAACATCACGCCGATGCACAGCGACATGACCCGCTCGAACACCTTGAACCCGCCGGCCAACACCAGCACGAGCCCGACCAGCGAATGGATGATGCCCCAGACGATCTTGGACGTGTTGACGCCGCCGATCGGCAGCAGTCCCGTGCCCGCCACACCGCAGGCGGTGACCAACGCACCGGCGACCACGAACGACCAGAGCAGCAAATAGCCGAGAAAAACCCATTGAATCCAGCGTCCGAAATGATCGACCCAGCCTTCGAGCAGCGTCGTGCCGGTCGCCATCTGCCAACGACCGATGCCCTCGTTGAGCGCCCACTTCAGCACCGCGCCGACCACCGCCGCCCAGAGTACCGCCAGCCCGACCTCCGAGCCCGCCATGGCCGCGGTCAACAGATCACCCGCGCCGACCCCGGTGGCGGCGACAAGCACCCCCGGCGCGACGGCGGAGAACCAGGACGATTGACGAGGTGGTGCGGGCATGATGAAACGTTCGGCAACCCGATGTGAATCGCTCAAGGCCGCTGCTTCTGACTGCGTCGCCAGGTATCGTATTCACCGAGGCAGTCCTCGGGGCTGACGAACTTCTTCCAGACGGCCCGGGCCTTGAAGCCGTACTCGGCTCCCTGCTCGACTTCGTGAATCACGTACTGAAAATCCCAAGCCGGGCGGGGGAACTTCTCGAGCTTGAACTTGAAGATGCTGAAGCGGACCTCGTCGCGCCGGGTGTACGCGCGGTCGAACATCAGGATATAGACCATGCCGTTCTCGGCCCGGCCATAGTAGAACGGTTTCGAGAAGCGTGGATAGTCGTAGCTCCAGACGTTCAACTTGAAATTGTGATCGTCGTCGTAGTCAAGCGGTTTCGCGTCGACGGCGTGATAGGTCCCGCCGCCGTTCCAATCGGGGTGCGTCTTGGCGCCGTCGCCGGTGACCCATCGCTCCTTGCCGCCCGGTCGGGCCACGCCCCGAAAATGCAGCGGAACATCGGCCACGTCGTTCATGTAGTTGGCCCAAAACAGAATCGCATACCCGCGCTTGCCGAACCGGCTCGCATCGTGTGGGGTGCAGCGAAACGTCATGTCGATGGCGTTCGGCTCGACGACGGTGTAGGTCATCGTGCTCGCCATCGACCAGGGCCCGTCCTCGGCCCTGCGCACCAACTGCACGGATCGGCCGTCCGCAAGTCGACGCAGCGTGTAGGTCCCGTGCCGCGGCGTGAACCGGTTGGCCTGGTCGTTGTGGCCGCTGATGATGTGCTCGAAGTTCAGGCCCGCCGACGCCCCGCGCGAATCGGGATCGAACGCGTCGTAACCCGGGGCGTGCCGGGTGTTGAACAGCGACTGAACCCCGCTGAGTACGCGAGTCGATTCGGAGTTGTCGCGGAACAACACCGACAACTCGCCGACGTCGATCGTCGCGGACGGGACGACTTGTCCCGGCTCGGCCACGGCGACGCGCCCGCAGAACATCGCGCCGAACAAGACTCCTACCGTCGTTGCGATCGCATGACGCATGAATCAATCCCGCAAAGAAGAACCGCCGGGAGCACGGGCGCCGTGAAACGAGGGCGTATGCTACTCGCGTCGACCGCACCGGACAAGTTACGCGTCGCGCGCATCGGTTCGGTGGAGTCGATCAAACGTCTTGGCTCGGGTGTCGAAGGCGTGTACCATGCGTCCGGTGAATGACGCACGGCTCGACACAGGAGGTCGACGGTGGCCCAGATGCAACACGTTCGTGAGCTTTTCGATCTCACCGATCCCGGTCGTAACATGCTCTTCAACCTGTCGCTCGACCAGGCCCGCCGGCGCGTCGCCTCGGGTGACGCCCGACGGGTGCGGGAGATCGAGGGGCACTTCGCCCTGGTGGCGCGACGGGGTCCGATCATCCGCATGGCCCGTTCGCTCGGGTTGCCGATGCGCTATTTCATCGTCAAACGTGCCGACGGGCCGGCGTTGCTGGTGGCGGACCGCATCGACGCGATACGCGACTGGCTCGACGCGCATGACTACGGTGATCAATTTCACCCCACCTATACGCGGATGGTGCCGGCCCACTACATCACCGAGATCGCGCTCGTCGGGTGCCCCGACCCCAATCCGACCTACATCCGGTTCTTTTCGCCGAAGCGTGAAACGCTGCCCGCGGATCTTGACGCCATCGGTCAAGCGTACATCGGCGCGTTGGCCACGGAGATCGACCACTGGCTGTGCCAACTGGATGACCGCGAGCCGATCGGCGTCTGCTTCTCCGGCGGAATCGACAGCGGGGCCGTCTTTCTCGTGACCTACCACCTCATGCAGGCGGCGGGTATGAACCCGGCTCGACTCAAAGCGTTCACACTGGACGTCAAGAGCACCGAGGGCGTCGAGGACGCCGGCGACGACGTCGACCAGGCCCGACGATTCCTCGACGCGGTCGACCTGCAACTGTTTCATGAAATGATCGAAGTGCCGGCGTCCTACATCGACCTACGCGAAACGGTGCGCGTAGTCGAAGACTACAAGCCGCTCGACGTGCAGGCGGCCGCGATGGTCATGGGCTTGTGCCGGGGAATTCGCGAGCGGTATCCGACCTGGCGCAATCTGATCGACGGCGACGGCGGGGACGAGAATCTCAAGGACTATCCGATCGAAGAGAACCCCGAACTGACCATCCACAGTGTGCTGAACAACCGCATGCTCTATCACGAAGGATGGGGCGTCGAATCGATCAAGCACTCGCTCGTCTACAGCGGCGGGCTGAGTCGCGGCTGCACGCGAACCTACGCCCCCGCCCGACACTTCGGATTCACAGGGTTCAGCCCCTTCACGCTGCCCAACGTGGTCGAGCCGGCCGAGGCCATCCCGTTCATCGAACTGACCGGTTGGGAGCACGCGCGGCTCTACGATCTCAAGGGCGAGGTCGTGCGTCGCGGGGTGGAAGCCGTCACCGGTACGGCGATGCCGATCTTCACCAAGCGACGCTTTCAGCACGGAGCGGCGCATCGGCGCATCCTGGCGGATCGTTTGTCCGCGAGCCCGAACACGTATCGCAGAACCTTCCAGTCCATCTTCGATGACGCCGTTGCAACATCTTGACGACCGGGCGATCCTCGCCGCACGCGGCCCGCGGAACACGGTCGATCCGACCAAGCCCAACGCGTATTTCGTCGAGCCGGAACCGACCCCCGACGGAGTGCTCGAAGACGTCGCGACCCTCCTGACGACCAACGCCGAATGCCCGTTTCGCTGCCTCATGTGCGACCTGTGGCGGAACACCACGCCCGAGCCGCTCGAACCGAGTAACGTGGCTCGGCAGGTCGCGTGGGCGCTGGACGAACTGCCCTTCACGCCGCACGTCAAGATCTACAACGCCGGCAACTTCTTCGACAACCACGCCATGCCCGCCGTCGATCGGTCGCGCATCGCCGAGCTGATGAAGCAGCGCAGTACCCTGGTGGTCGAGTGTCATCCCAAGCTGATCGATCAACGGTGCGTCGACTATGCGCGATCACTCGCGCCGGTGAAGCTTCAGGTCGCCATGGGACTCGAAACGGTCGACCCGGACGTCGTACCGAGGCTCAACAAGCGGATGACGCTCGACGACTACGCCCGCGCGACCGAGTTGCTGCTGGAACACGGCGTCAACGTGCGCGCGTTCATTCTGGTTCGTACTCCCTTTCAGAGCGAAACCGAGGGCGCCGATTGGGCGATGCGTTCGATCGACTACGCCTTCTCGATCGGCGTGGAATGCTGCGTGGTGATCCCCACGCGCGTGGGCAACGGCATCATGGAACAACTCGAACAACAGGGTAGCTTCCACCCGCCGTCGATTCGCTCCGTGGAGCGTGTTCTCGAATACGGTCTGCGTCTCGGCCGTGGTCGCGTCTTCGCCGATCTTTGGGACATCGAACGATTCTACGACTGCCCGGCCTGCGGCTCGAGCCGAGCCGAACGACTGAAACAAATGAACCTGACGCAGACCTACTTCGAGACGGTAGTTTGTTCGTGCGAGCGCACGCCGTGACCACACTGTCGGCCGATCTCGTGGTCCTCGGGTCGGGATTCGGCGGGAGCCTGACCGCGCTGGCGGCGAAGCGCATGGGACTCGCGGTCGTGCTGATCGAGCGTCACGCACACCCGCGGTTCGCGATCGGCGAATCCTCCACGCCCTATGGCGATCTCGTCCTCGCCGAGTTGGCCGACCGATACGATCTACCCCGCATTCGTCCCCTGGCGCAATACGGCTCGTGGCGGCGCGCCTACCCGTCGTTACCTTGCGGTCTCAAACGCGGATTCAGCTACTTTTATCATCGCGCCGGCGAACCGTTCACGCCGCGCGACGATCACGCCAACGAATTACTCGTCTCGGCCAGCCGCGACGACGAGCATGCCGACACGCACTGGTACCGCGCGGATTTCGACGCGTTTCTCGTGGGTGAGGTTCAGTCGGCGGGTATTGCTTACCTCGACCGTAGCACGTTGACGCGGATCGAGCCGGACGAGCCTTGGACGCTGGAAGCACGACGAGACAATAAGCGGTACACCATCCGCGGATCGTTCGTCGTGGACGCATCGGGCGGCGCGGGTGTGCTCGCGACCGCGCTGGGCATCGAGAACGACGTAGACGCGCTGCACACCGACACGCGGTCGATCTACGCTCACTTCACCGGGGTCACGCCCTGGAGTGACATCTATACATCGATAGGCGGCCGAATCGACGACCATCCCTACCCCAGCCATGCCGCCGCGCTGCATCATGTTTTCGACGGCGGCTGGATATACGTGCTGCACTTCGACCACGGCGTCACCAGTGCCGGCTTCGTGCTCGACAACACACGTCATCCGCTCGACGCTTCATGTTCGCCGGACGTCGAATGGTCCCACCGGCTTGGCCGGCTCCCGTCAGTTGCCGCGCAGTTCGACGGCGCGGTGCCGCTTTCTCCCCTAATGCGCACCGGTCGTATGCAACGATGTGCGCGTCGATTGGCCGGTCGGAATTGGGCGATGCTGCCGCATGCCGGTTGTTTCGTGGACCCGTTGCACAGCACCGGCAACGCCCACACCCTTTCGGCGGTGGAGCGGTTGCTGCCGATCCTGCAACGGACCGGCCGGGATCGCGATCAAGCCCTCGCCCGGTACGAACGCACGACCTTGTGGGAGGTTCGGTTGATCGACCAACTCGTTCACGGCAGCTACGCGAGCATGGGTCGTTTCGATTTGATGATCGCGCAGGTGATGCTCTACTTCGCCGGCGCTCACTACAGCGAAACGCGCCGACGGAAGGGCGATTTCACGATCGGTGATGCGTTTTTGAACGCTGATGACGCGCGGTTTCGCGACGCGGTCGACCGGAGTCATCGTGCCGTGTGTCGCTTGGCCGGTCAGGACCCGGTGAGCCAAGATGAGGTTCGCGCGTTCGAGGATCAGATCGCCGAGGCGATCCGGCCCTACAACCTGGCGGGACTGTGCGATCCTGCCAAATGCAACATGTACGCTGGCGTTTGAATCCGTTCGTGGTGAACGTTGATGCCTTTGTGCCACTGCGCTCGCGCCGTGGTCGAAAGCGGGATGGTGAACCGCACGGCTCGAGCGCAGTGGCGCCCGAAGACGACGATCGCCTGTTCTTGACGCACACCCCACGTGGACGGCGGAAATCACCTGCACGTTGACAGTCCGGACCGGCCGGATTACGGTATCCCGTTTCGATTCGGCCAACAGTTTCACGACAGGCAGCGTCGCCGGTCGACGGGCACGGCCGGGACGGTTACGAACGACGGGTTCAGCAGCACACGGGGATCGACACGCATGGCTAAAGCACCGAAATACGTCTATTTTTACGGTAACGGCAAGGCGGAGGGCCGGGGCGATCAGAAAACGCTGCTCGGGGGCAAAGGGGCCGGTCTGGCCGAGATGACCAACATCGGGCTCCCCGTGCCGGGCGGGTTCACCCTCACCACCGAAGCCTGCGCCTACTACTACCAGCACGGCAACAAGTGGCCGCCCGGTCTCGACAAGCAGGTCCGGCAACATCTGGCCAAGCTCGAACGCAGTTGCCGCAAGAAGCTCGGCGACCCCAAGAACCCGCTGCTCGTCTCGGTGCGGTCGGGGGCGGCCCAGTCCATGCCGGGCATGATGGAAACCATCCTGAACCTCGGGCTCAACGACCAGTCGGTCGAGGGGCTGGCCAAGGTCTCGAAGAACCGCCGCTTCGCGCTCGACGCCTACCGCCGCTTCATCATGATGTACGGAGCGACGGCCATGGAAATCGACCGCGAGAAATTCGACGAAGCCTTCGACCACATCAAGAACCAGGCCACCCGCGTCCGGATGGGTCTCGGCCCTCACGAGAGCGTGCAGGACAACGACGTCAACGAAGAGGAACTCGCCGAGCTGATCACGGTCTTCAAGGACATCTACGCCCGCGAGACCGGCAAGCCGTTCCCGCAGAAGCCGTACGATCAGCTCGTCGGGGCCATCAACGCGGTGTTCGGAAGCTGGATGGCGGAAAAAGCGATCACCTACCGCGAGGTGGAGAAGATCACCGGCCTGGCGGGCACGGGCGTCAACATCGTGCAGATGGTCTTCGGCAACATGGGCGACGACTCGGGCACCGGCGTCTGCTTCACCCGCGATCCGTCGACGGGCGAAAACGTCTACTACGGCGACCTGCTGATGAACGCCCAGGGCGAGGACGTCGTGGCGGGCATTCGCACCCCGGTGCCGTTGCTCGATCTCCAGAAGATCATGCCCGACGCCTACGACCAGCTCTGTGCGGTGCGGGCCATGCTCGAGATCCACTACAAGGAGATGCAGGACCTCGAGTTCACCATCGAGCAGGGCAAGCTCTACATGCTCCAGTGCCGGACGGGCAAGCGCTCGCCCGCGGCCGCGTTCAAGATCGCCGTCGATCAGGCCACCAAGCCGCTGCTGTCCCAGGCCGAGGCCAAACGGCTGGTCAAGAAGCGTTACCTGCCCAAGCGTTACGCCGCCGCGGCCGTCAAGCCGGTGCTCACCAAAGACGAGGCCATCGCCCGCATGACGCCCGCCGACATCGAGCGGCTGTTCTACCCGGTCATCGACCCCGACGTGCCCCCATCCGACCTGAAGTCGCGCACCCTCGCGGTGGGCATCAACGCCGTACCCGGCGCGGCCTGCGGCAAGGTCGCGTTCAGCGCCGCCGACGCCGAAGCGATGGCCGCCGACGGCACCGACGTGATTCTCGTCCGCAAGGAAACCAGCCCCGAAGACGTCGGCGGCATGCACGCGGCCAAGGGCATCCTCACCGCCACCGGCGGCAAGACGTCCCACGCCGCCGTGGTCGCGCGCGGTTGGGGCAAGTGCTGCATCGTCGGGTGCGAAGCCCTGCGGATCGACTACGACGCCCAGCGGATGAGCGTCGACGGGAAGAGCGTCGGCATGGGCGACTTCCTCACCCTCGACGGTTCTGACGGCAAGATCTATATCGGCCAGGTCCAACTGGTCGACCCGACGTTGCCGGAGGAATACGAAACGCTGATGGGCTGGTGCGACAAGCGTCGCCGACTGGCGGTGCGCACCAACGCCGACACCCCCGAAGACTCGGCCAACGCGGTGCGCATGGGGGCCGAGGGCATCGGCCTGTGCCGTACCGAGCACATGTTCTTCAACACCGAAGAACGTCGCCTGGCCATGCAGGAAATGATCGTCGCCGACGACGAACCCGCCCGACGGGCCGCGCTCGACAAGCTGCTGCCGTTCCAGCGCAGCGACTTCGTCGGCATCTTCGAGGCCATGGACGGACGACCGGTGACGATCCGCCTCGTCGACCCGCCGCTGCACGAGTTTTTGCCCCACGACGAGGCGCAGCGAAAACGCCTGTCCGAAGCGACCGGCGTCTCGATCGAGCAGATCGCGTACCGCAGCGAGCAGCTTTCCGAAGCCAACCCGATGCTCGGCCACCGCGGGTGCCGGCTGTGCATCACCTATCCCGAGATTCTCGAGATGCAAGTGCGGGCCATCATCGAAGCCGCGGCCGAAATTCGCATCCGCGGCGGAGCCGTGCTCCCCGAAATCATGATCCCGCTCACCATCGACGGGAAGGAACTCGAGATCCTGATCGACCGCGTGCGCGAGGTGGCCGACCGGATCATCAAGCAGGCGTCGGTCAAAATAGCCTACCTCGTCGGCACGATGATCGAGACGCCGCGGGCGGCCCTGCTCGGCGACCGACTCGCCGAAGTGGCGGAGTTCTTCAGCTTCGGAACCAACGATTTAACGCAAACCACCATGGGCCTGTCGCGCGACGACGCGGGACGGTTCCTGCCCGATTACGTCGACCGGGACAAAGCCGGCATCTTCGCCGAAGACCCCTTCCAGGCCATCGACCAGGACGGCGTCGGGCAGCTTGTCCAAATGGCGGTGGAACGTGGGCGCCAAGCCCGACCCAAAATCAAGCTCGGCATCTGCGGCGAGCACGGCGGCGAGTCGTCAAGCGTCAAGTTCTGCCACCGGATCGGCTTGGACTATGTAAGCTGCAGCCCCTATCGCGTCCCGATCGCCCGCATGGCCGCGGCCCAGGCGGTGATCGAAGAGAAGGCGGTGACCAAGGCCGCCAAGCCGACCCGCAAGCGCCAACCGGCCAAGAGCGCGACCAAGAAAGCTTCGAAGAAGAAGACCAAAGCGAAAAAGAAGAAGAAGAAAGCACGGCACCGTTGATCCGGGAGTGAAACGATAGGCAGAAAGCCAACCTGGATTCCTTTGCCGTGATCATGCGACAATGTGATGCCGACGATTCATCGCTACAAGGGTTTTCGCTTCCATTTTTACAGCAGTGAAGGGTCAGAGCCTCCCCATGTGCATATCCGCCGTGCGGAGGATTCGTGTAAGTTCTGGCTTCGACCCGTGGCTTTGGCGTACAATGACGGCATGCGGACGACGGAGCTGACCGAGTTGGAGCAGGTCATCCACGAGCATCGTGACGAGTTCGAACGGCAATGGCATGAGTACTTCGGCGAATAATGCGACCGCGATCACAACGCCGCGCGCGATCCGCGCATGGGTCACGGAACGCAAGGTGTGGATTGAGCTCGATGACGGCAGGGAGGTCGGATTTCCCGCCGAGAAGTTCAAGCGATTACGCGACGCAGATGACGAACTGCTGGCCAAGGTCAAGATCGAAGCCCGCGGTAAGGCGCTCCGTTGGGACGAGATCGACGAAGATGTGACCGTCGAGGGCATTTTGGCCGGCCGCTGGCTTCCATAAACGTTCCGTGTCGTGACCGTCAACACGTTACCGACAGCGACAAGAGCATGATCCACGTCATCGCCACGATTGAACTGCGTCCCGGGCTGCGCGGCGCGTTTCTGGCCGAGTTCGAGCGCATTGTCCCGACCGTTCTCGCCGAGGCGGGGTGCATTGAGTACGGCGCGACCGTCGACCTCGACACCGGCCTTGAACGCCAGGCGCCGCTGCGCGAGGATGTCGTGGTCATCCTCGAGAAGTGGAAGAACGTCGCCGCCCTGAAAGCGCATCTGAACGCCGCGCACATGGCCGCATACCGCGACCGCGTCGGTGACCTGGTTACCGGGTTTACGCTGCATATCCTCGAACCGGTGTAACCGACTGAAACATTTAGCCGCCGAGCTTGCTCGGCGCTTTTTCTCTACGATACGGAAACGCCGAGCAAGCTCGGCGGCTAAATAATCGAGCGCGATTGCCGCGCGAGAATCATTCCCGCGCATACCCCCCTTGCGATCGCCCGCTTTTTCTCCTCTACTCTTGGTCACGCCGACAACCCCGAATTGCGGAGTGTGATCACCATGCCGGAAACAGGACAGATCGCCGTGTTCACCGGCCCCGAGCGGCCGTTCGAGATTCGCGAGTTTCCCGTACCCGTGCCCGAGCCCGGTTGCGTCGTGGTCAAGCTGAGCACGGCCAACATCTGCGGGTCGGACCTGCACTACTTCCACGGCTACCTCGACAAGTCCGCCGGCGACTCGCCGCCCTTCTCGCGCACCCTCGGCCACGAGATGACCGGGCGCGTGCACAGCTTCGGCGAGGGCGTCACCGCCGACTCGGCCGGCAAACCACTGGCGGCCGGCGACCGCGTGGTCTATCGCTACTTCAATCCCTGCGGCAAGTGCCGATGCTGCGTCCGCCAAAGCACCACCCGCTGCCCCTACGCCATGCCGCGCTGGAACGATCCGCCCGAGAAATTCCCGCACTTCCACGGGGCGTACGGACAATACTTCTACCTCGCTCCCGGCCAGACGATCTTCAAGATCGCCGAATCGATCGACGAAGACCTCGCCTCCCCGGCCAACTGCGCGTTGTCGCAAGTGGTCTACGGCTTTCGCCGGGCCAACCCCACCCCGGACGATCACGTCGTCATCCAGGGCGCCGGCGGATTGGGTCTGAACGCCATCGCCGTCGCCAAGGACTTCGGCGTGCGTCAGGTCATCGTCGTCGACGCGCTCGACTCGAGGCTCGAACTCGCCCGCGCGTTCGGAGCCGACGAACTGATCGACATGAAGCAGTATCCCGACGCCGCGGCCCGGGCCAAACGGGTGCGCGAGCTGACCGACGACTGGGGCGCGGACATCGCCATGGAAGTCACCGGTCACGCCGACGCCGTGCCCGAGGGCATTCTCATGCTCGGCCAGGGCGGCACCCAGGTGGTCATCGGCACCATCTGCCGGGGCAAGACCTGCACCGCCGACCCCGCCGAACTCGTCCAGGGCGGCAAGACCAGCCTCGGCATCATGTGGTACGACCCGCCCGCCCTGCTCGAAGCCGTCGACCTCCTCGAACGCGCCGGCGAGACGTTCCCCTTCAACAAGATCCTCTCGCACCACTACCCGCTCAGCGCCATCAACGAAGCCATGGCCGAACAGGACGCGGGGAAGATCCAGCGCACGGCGCTCAAGCCGTGGGACGATTAACCCAAGGCGGCCGTCGGCCGCCTTGGGGGAAGGCCGATCCTTGATCTTCAGGGCATCAACCGGACCGTGCCGCAGGATGTTGCCGCCGAAGTCGAGGACGAGGCAGTCCTCCTTCGACGAGTCCAGGCGGAAACCCCGACCCACCATCTGGTAGTAAAGTCCCGGCGAGTTCGTCGGACGCAGCAGCGTCACGCAGTCGATGTTCGGCGCGTCGAAGCCGGTGGTCAGCACGTTGACGTTGACCACGCAGGGATGATCGTCCCGATGGCGCAGGTGCCGATAGACGGTCTCAACAGCCTCTCGCTGGTATGGCCGCAAGGTTATCGGGCTGGAAATGGCGGGGGCGACTGTCATCGCGGCGCCTCCAGGGCAATCGCATCTAAATTCTTAACCGCGATTTCGACCCTGCCAGCCGGGTTGAGAAACCGCAACGATCAGATCGCCGCGAGAGCATACCTGCGTTTCTTGCGCGCCAGAGCCGGTTCGCCAGATTAGCACTACAGCGCCGGATAAGCTCAAGGGATGGCACTGGAGTCGTCGATAAGTCTTCCAAGTCGTTGGTTTTGGAGGACTTGTGGCATGGACGCCGAACGGATTGAG
>Ga0299906_10003605_pt1 | contig 12751 bp, 11 predicted proteins | sample RVTome_14_FD_200259 | JGI IMG/M metagenome (GOLD analysis project Ga0299906, IMG submission 200259) | Soil microbial communities from uranium-contaminated site in the Upper Colorado River Basin, Wyoming, United States - RVT145D125 (version 2) ...
ACGGCGACGCCCTCCTCGCTGGCCTTGTGGGCCAGCAGCGGCCCGCCGGCCACGTCGCCGATGGCCGAGACCGTCGGGACCCGGGTGCGGTGGTGGCGGTCGCAGGCCACGAAGCCGCGCTCGTCGAGATCCACGCCGAGCTCCTCGAGGCCGAGCTCGCCGCTCCGGGGCCGGCGCCCCAGCGCCAGCAGCACCCGGTCCACCTCGAGCTCCTCGACCTCGCCCAGCCTCTCGACGCGCGCCCGCACCTCGTCCCCGCGCACCTTCAGCTCGAGGAAACGCGTCCCCGTGCGCACCGCGATGCCCTTGCGGCGGAGCTCGCGAGCCAGCAGCCGGGCCGCCTCGGCGTCGGCGCCGGGCAGGAGCTGTCCGGCCTGCTCGATCAGCGTGACCTCCGAGCCGTAGACGGAGTGCACGTAGCCGAGCTCGACGCCCACCGCGCCGCCGCCGATCACGAGCAGGCGCCGGGCCGCCTCGCGACAGGCCAGCATCTCGCGGGAGGTGACCACCCGGGACGCGTCCAGGGGCAGCCCGGGCGGGATCCACTCGGCCGAGCCCGTGGCCAGGACGACGTGATCCGCCTCGATCAGGTAGTCCACGTCGCCGGCCACCTCGAGGGCGGTGGCGCTGGCCAGCCGGGCCCGGCCGCGGACCAGCTCGACGGCGCGCCGGGCCAGCAGCGACTCCACTCCCCGGCGCAGCCGCTCGGCCACCCGCCGGCTGTGCGCCACGGCCTCGGCCAGGTCCAGGCGGAGCTGGCCGGCGTGGATGCCGAAGAGCGCGCCGCGCTGGCGCAGGCTCTCGGCCAGCTCGGCCCCGGAGAGCAGGGCCTTGGAGGGGATGCAGCCCCAGTTGAGGCACACGCCCCCGGCGTCCTCGGACTCCACGATCGCCACGCGGCTGCCGAGCTGCGCCGCCCGCAGCGCCGCCACGTAGCCCCCCGGCCCCGCCCCCACGACGGCCAGGTCGAAGCGCCGGTGCCCCCCCATGCCCCTTGCATCGGAAGGAGGGGGGAACGCCCTTACCCTGTTGCGCGCTCGTGGAGCCGCAGGCGGCCCGGAGCCGTCAGGCGACGGGCTTCTCCACCACCGGGAGCGGCAGCTCGGCGGTCTCCCGGTGGCGGCCCTCGGCCGGGACGCGCTCGACCTGCACCCGGGCTTGGAGCTTCATCAGGCCGTCGAGCACCGCCTCGGGGCGCGGCGGGCAGCCCGGGATGTAGACGTCGACCGGGATGATGGTGTCGATGCCCTGGACCGTGGCGTAGTTGTTGTAGGGCCCGCCGGAGCAGGTGCAGGCCCCGAAGGCGATCACCCACTTGGGCTCGGCCATCTGGTCGTAGACCTTCTTCAGGATGGGGGCCTGTCGGTGGCTGATGGTGCCCACCACCATCAGCAGGTCCGCCTGGCGGGGCGAGAAGCGCGGCAGGGCGCAGCCGAAGCGGTCGAGGTCGTAGCGGGGGCCCGCCACGGACATGAACTCCATGCCGCAGCAGGCCGTCACGAAGGGGTAGAGGAACATGGAATACTTCCGACCCCAGTTGAAGACCGAGTCGATGCGGGTGGTGAGGAAGGAGTCGCCCCCCTGGCGCAGGAACTCGATGGCGCGGGCGGTGTTCTCCCGGGTGATCTCGCCGCCGTCCCGGCCCGGCACTATCCGATCGCGCGCCGCGGTGGTCCGATCCACGTCCGCCTCCTCGGGGCCCAGGATAGCCGCTCTGGTATCTTCGGCCCGGTCATGCCCGCACCCCGGTCCCGCCAGTGACGACCGAGCACGCCTCGGCGCCCCGGGTGGCCGCCGCCTGGGGAGTCCACGCCTTCACCGCCAGCGGCGCCGTGGTGGGCGCGCTGGCGCTCCTGGCCATCGTCACCGGCCAGCTCTCCCGGGCCGCGCTGCTGCTGCTGGTGGGGCTCTTCATCGACTCGGTGGACGGCACGCTGGCCCGCAAGGTCGGCGTGGCCCGGGTGCTGCCCCAGGTGGACGGGCGCCGCCTGGACGACATCGTCGACTACCTGAACTACGTGATCGTGCCCGTGGTCTTCCTGGTGGCGGCCGGCAGCGTGACCCACTGGGCCTGGGCCGCGCTCCCCATCCTCGCCAGCGCCTACGGCTTCTCCCAGACCGACGCCAAGACCGAGGACGACTTCTTCCTCGGCTGGCCCTCGTACTGGAACGTGGTGGCGCTCTACCTGTGGCTGCTCGAGATCTCGCCGCTGGCGGGCACGCTCTGGGTCTGCCTCTTCGCGGCGCTGGTCTTCGTCCCCCTCAAGTACGTCTACCCGAGCCGCATGCCCGTGCTGCGGCGCTCGACGAACGTCCTGGCCGGCGCCTGGCTCCTGGTCATGGCCTTCGCCGTGACCTGGCCCGACTGGGCCCGCTCCGTGCGCCTGGTGGAGGCGTCGCTCTTCTTCCCCGCCTGGTACGTGGTCCTCTCGGTCACCCTGGGCGGGCTGCGGCGCAGGCGGGCGTGACCACCGGCGCGCTGCTCGTCAACCTGGGAACCCCCGCCTCGCCCCGCGTCGGCGACGTGCGCCGCTACCTGCGCGAGTTCCTCGGCGACCCCCTGGTGATCGACCTGCCGGCCCTGCCGCGCCGCCTGTTGCTGGAGTGCGTCATCCTGCCGTTCCGGCCGCGGCGCTCCGCCGAGGCCTACGCGAAGATCTGGAGCGACCGGGGATCGCCCCTGCTCGTGCACGGCCGGGCCCTGCGCGACGCCCTCGCGGCGCGGCTCGGCCCCGGCCTGCCGGTCGAGCTCGGCATGCGCTACGGCGAGCCATCGATCCGCCGCGCGGGCGAGCGCCTGCGGCAGGCCGGTGCCACCCGCATCCTGGTGCTGCCGCTCTTCCCGCAGTACTCGAGCGCCGCGACCGGCTCGGCCCTGCGCCGCGTCCGCGAGTGCCTCGGCGAGGGCGGCGTCGAGGTCGTGCGCGAGCACTTCCACGACGCACCGGGCTTCGTGTCCTCCTGGGCGGCGGTGGCCGGTCCGCGGCTGCGGAGCTTCCGGCCCGACTTCGCGCTCTTGAGCTACCACGGCCTGCCCGAGCGCCAGATCCGTCGCCTCGACCCGGGAGGCGGGCACTGCCTGGTCCGCGAGGACTGCTGCGAGCGCATCGGGCCGGCGAACCGCCGCTGCTACCGGGCCCAGTGCTTCGGCACCAGCCGCGCGCTCGCCGCGGCCCTCGGCCTCTCCGGCGACCGGGTGGCCACCTCCTTCCAGTCGCGGCTGGGCCGCACGCCCTGGATCCGCCCCTACACGGACCTGCTGCTCCCCGAGCTGCGCGCGCGCGGCGTGTCGCGGCTGGCGGTCTTGTGCCCCTCCTTCGTCGCCGACTGCCTCGAGACCCTCGAGGAGATCGGCATCCGCGCGCGGCAGCAGTGGCAGGACCTCGGGGGCGAGGCGCTGTGCCTGGTGCCCTGCCTCAACGCCGAGCCCGAGTGGGCGGCGTGCGTGGCGGGCTGGATCCGCGAGGCCGCCGCGGCTCAGACCGGGGCGAGCTCGGCAGCGGCGGCGACGCCCGAGGCGAGCGCGTCGGAGACCGCCACCCCCCCGAGGTAAGCCCCGGCCAGGGCCAGGCCCGGACACTCCGCCGCCAGACGCCGGCGCACCTCGGCCAGCCGGGCCGCGTGGTGGCGGTCGGGCTGGGGAATGGCCAGGGGCCAGCGGGTCACCGCCAGCGGCCGGGGCTCGCCCGCGAGGCCCAGGGTGCGGTCCAGGCCCTCGACGGCGCGCTTGACCACGTCGTCGTCCGGCAGGCCCACGAGGTCCGGCGAGCGCGTGCCGCCGAGGATGCAGTGGAGAAGCGCGCGGCCCTCCGGCGCCCGCCCGGGGAAGAGCTCGCTCATGAAGAGGCAGCCGAGCAGGTCGAGGCCGGCGCTCCGCGGCACGAGGAAGCCGAAGCCGCGGGCGGGAGTGCGCAGGCTCGCCGGGTCCACGCCGAAGGGGACCCCCACGATCGGTGCGTAGGCGATGCCGGAGAGCGCCTCGGCGGCGGCGGCGCAGACGCCGGCGAGGAGTGCGGCCGCCGCGGGAGCGGACGTCGCCAGCACCAGGCGCTCGCTGCGGAGCGCGTGCGGTCCGCCGGGCCCCGAGACCTCGAGGCGCCAGTGGCCTGCGTCCCGGGCGATGCTCCGCACCCGCGAGCCCAGGGCCGGGGGCTCGCGCAGCCGCTCGGCCACGCGCCGGGCGAAGGGGCCCAGGCCCTGCCGCGCCGACCAGGTGCCGGGCCAGTCCGGGGCGCGGCGCCGGCCCATGCGCCGCCACAGCGCGCCGAGGGCCAGCGAGCGGTGGCGCCGCTCCAGCTCGACCAGCGCCGGGAACACGCTGGCGGCCCCGAGCTCCCGCTCGTCGCCGGCGTAGACCCCGGTGAGGAAGGGGCCGATCATCCGCTCCACGCTCTCGCGCCCCAGGCGCCGGCCCAGGAACTCCGCCACCGACTCCGCGGCGGCGTCGCCCCGGGGCAGCAGGGGCTCGGCCAGCAGCCGGAGCTTGCCCCGCAAGGAGAAGAGCGGCGTGCCGACCAGCCCGAGCGCCGTGCTCGGCACCGGCACCAGCCGCCCGTCGAGGTAGAGGCTTCGCAGGCGGCTCGCCGGCTGCGCCCGCAGGAGCACCCGCTCCAGGCCCAGGCGCGCCAGGAAGGCGGCCATGGGCGCCTTCACCTGGATCGTGTTGGGGCCGCGCTCGATCACGTAGCCGCCGATGTGATCGGTGCGCATCACGCCGCCCGGGCGATCCGAGGCGTCGATCAGGACCACGTCGGAGAGGCGGCGCTGGAGCTCGAGGGCCGCCGCCAGGCCGGCCACCCCCGCCCCGACCACCGTGGCGGCGACCTCGGGCGCGCTCATACGGTCTTCGAGAAGAGGGGCCGGCCGGCTCGCTGCTGCAGGGCGAGGTAGGCGTCGAAGACCATGGCCAGATTGCGGACGAAGAGGCGGCCGAGCGGCGTCACGCGCAGGCTCGCGTCCGCGTCCCGCTCGACGAGGCCGTCCCGCACCGCGCCGGCCAGGGCCTCCAGCTCCCGGGCGTAGCGCCCGGCGAACGGGCGCCCGAAGCGTGCCTCGAAGTCCGCAGCCCGCAGCTCGCCGTGGCAGATCAGCCGCCCGATCAGCCAGCGGCGCTCCAGGTCGTCGGCCGAGAGCGAGTGGCCGCGCATGGTGGCCAGGCCGCGCTCCTCGACGGCGCGCCGCCACTCGGCCAGGTCGCGCTGGTTCTGGGCGTAGGCGCCGCGCAGCTCGCTGATGGCGCTCGGACCGAAGCCGAGCAGGTCGACCCCCGCCTGGGTGGTGTGGCCCATGAAGTTGCGGCGCAGGCTGCGCTCGCGCAGGGCCCGGGCCAGCTCGTCCTCGGGCCGGGCGAAGTGGTCGAGCCCGATGAAGAGGTAGCCGCTCTCGAGGAAGCGCCGGATCGCGGCGAGCAGGATGCGGACCTTGGTGGACGGGCCCGGCAGGTCCTTGCGCTCGAAGCCGCGCTGCTGGCGCGCCACCCAGGTGACGTGGGCGTAGGAATAGAGGGCGATGCGATCGGGCCCGATCTCGATCACCCGCTCCAGGGTGCGGCCGAAGCTCTCCTCGGTCTGGTAGGGCAGCCCGTAGATGAGGTCGAATCCCACGGAGAGGAAGCCGGCGGCGCGGGCCCGCTCCACCAGCAGCGCGGTCTCCTCCACGGGCTGGATGCGGTGGATCGCCTCCTGCACCCGGGGCTCGAAGTCCTGCACGCCCATCGAGATGCGGTTGAAGCCGCACTCGGCCAGCGCGCTCACGTGCTCGGCGCCGGTGACCCTTGGATCCACCTCGATCGAGATCTCCGCCCCGGGTCGCATGGGGAAGGCGTCCGCGACCCGCCGGAACAGGCGCCGGATCTGCTCCGGGGTCAGGTACGTGGGCGTGCCGCCGCCCCAGTGCTGCTGGCTCGCGCTGCGCGGCACGGCCACCGCCTCCCGCACCGCCTCGATCTCGCGCTCGATCGCGTCCAGGTACGCGACCACCCGCCGCGGATCGCGGGTGATCACCTTGTTGCAGGCGCAGAAGTGGCAGAGGCTGCGGCAGAAGGGCACGTGCACGTAGAGCGAGAGCCCGTCGTCGGGATCCACGTCGGGGCGGGCCAGCTCCTCCCGGAAGCTCTCCGGCCCGTAGCTCTCCTTCCATGCCGGCGCCGTGGGATAGCTGGTGTAGCGCGGCCCCTCGGTGGTGTAGCGGGGCAGGATCTCCTCCACCCGGTCCAGATCCAGGGCGAAGGGATCAGGCACGGCGGGGCTCCAGGCGGCGCACCCGGGCCGGGCGCTTGCCGAGGGACCGGACCGCCTCGGTGAAGGCGCGCACCCCCTCCACGGGCGTATCGGGAAGGCAGCCGTGACCCAGGTTCAGGACCAGCCCCCGGGCCGGCGCCGCGGCTTCGGCGATGGCGGCCACGCGCCGGGCGATCTCCTCCCGCGGCGCGTGCAGCGCCGACGGATCCAGGTTGCCCTGCAGGCTCGCCCGCGCGCCGACCCGCCGCGCCGCGGCCGCCATGTCGACGCGCCAATCCAGCGAGAGCACGTCCGCGCCCGACTCCAGCATCGCCTCGAGCACGTGGGCGCCGTCCATCACGTAGAGGATCAGCGGGGCTTGCTGTCGGTCGATCTTCTCGGCGATCTCCCGGTGCACGGGCAGCACCCAGGTCCGGTAGTCCTCCGGGGAGAGGATGCCCGCCCAGGTGTCGAAGAGCTGCACCACCTGGGCGCCGGCCTCGATCTGTGCGTTCAGATACCCGACCACCAGCTCGCACAGGCGCGCCTGGAGCGCGCGCAGCACGTCGGGGCTCTCGTACATGAAGCGCTTGAAGGCGCGGAAGTCGCGGGAGCCGGCGCCCTGCACCAGGTAGGCGGCCAGGGTGAAGGGGGCGCCCGCGAAGCCGATCAGCGGGACCCGGGGCGCCTCCAGCTCGCGGCGCAGCCGTCGCAGGATCTCGAACACGAAGGGCACGCTCTCCCGGGGATCGGGCACGCGCAGGGCCTCGACCTGCTCCCGGCTGCGGATCGGCTTCCGGATCGTGGGCCCGGGGGCGAAGTCCAGCTCCACGCCCATCGCCGGAACGGGCAGGAAGATGTCGGAGAAGAGGATCACCGCCTCGGTGCCCACCAGGCGCAGGGGCTGGAGCGACACCTCGACGGCGCGCTCCACGTCCCGGCACATCTCCAGGAAGGACACGCCCTCGCGCACCCGGCGGTAGGCCGCCAGGTAGCGTCCGGCCTGGCGCATCAGCCAGACCGGAGGGCGGTCCACCGGCTCGCCGCGACAGGCGCGCAGCAGCCGCTCCGTGGCTGTCAGCTCAGGGTCGATCGGCGGACCCCGGGCCCATCAGTAGCCGCAAAGCCGCGCCCACCGGTCGCGGTGCCAGGCGGCGTCCCCGAAGCAGAGCTCCGCGGCCCGGGCGCGCTTGAGGTAGAGGCCCACGTCGTGCTCGTCGGTCATCCCGATGCCGCCGTGCATCTGCACTGCCTCGTGCGCCACCCGCATGGCGGCGTCGGAGCAGCGCGCCTTGGCCAGCGACACCAGGGCCGGCGCCTCGTCGGCGCCGGAGTCCAAGGCCCGCGCCGCCGCCATTGCGCAGGAGCGGGAGAGCTCGATCTGGATGAACATCTCGGCGGCCCGGTGCTTGAGCGCCTGGAAGGAGCCGATGGGAACGCCGAACTGCTCGCGAACCTTCAGGTAGCCGAGCGTGCGCTCGAAGAGCCCCTGCATGGAGCCGAGCATCTCGGCCGAGAGCCCGACGGTGGCCCGGTCGATCACGCGCTCGAGCAGGTCTCCGGCCCGGCCCACCTCGCCGACGGCGTCCGCGGCCGCCGCCTCCACGCCTTCGAGGCGCACGAGGGCGGCGTTGCGCGAGTCGATGCGCCGCTGGGGCACGATGCGGAGGCCCTTCGCCCCGGGCCGCAGCAGGAAGAGGGCGATGCCGCCGGCGTCGGACCCGGCCCCCGAGACCCGGGCCGAGACCAGCAGGGCGTCGGCGCCGCAGGCGCCCTCGACCTGGACCTTCTCGCCGGAGAGGCGCCAGCCCGGGCCCGACGCCTCCGCGCGGGTCGACACCCGGCGCGGGTCGTAGCCGCTGCGGCGCTCGGCGAAGGCCAGGGCCAGCAGCTTCTCCCCGGCGATCACGCCGGGCAGCCACGCGCGCTGCTGCTCCGGCGTGCCGCCGAGGCGCAGCGCCTGGCCGCCGAGCAGCACCGTGGGCAGGAAGGGCTCCGGCGCCAGCGTCCGGCCCAGGGCCTCGAGCACCACGGCCAGGTCCGCCAGCCCCATGCCCGCGCCGCCGTGCTCCTCCGGGAAGGGGATGCCCACCCAGCCGAGCTCGGCCATCTGCTTCCACAGGGCGCGCGAGAAGCCGTCCGGATCGCCGTCGTCCCGCAGCTTCCGCACCCGGGAGACCGGAGAGTTCGCCGCCACGAAGTCGGCGGCGGTCTTGGCCAGCAGCTCCTGGTCTTCGCTGAGGACGAGCTGCACGGGTCCTCCTAGTCGGGCAGGCCGAGCACGCGCTTGGCGATGATGTTGAGCTGGATCTCCGAGGTGCCCCCCTCGATGGAGTTGCCCCGGGCGCGCAGCCAGTCGCGGGTCCGCTGGATCTCCTCCGGGTCGAAGCCCGGCCCCTCCCAGCCGAGGCCCTGGGGCCCGGCGGCGCGCACCAGCAGGTCGGTGCGGCGCTTGTTCAGCTCGGTGGCGTAGACCTTGAAGATCGAGCTCTCGGGACCGGGCTGGTGCCCGGCCCGGGCCGCGTCCCGCGAGCGCTGCACCGTGAGCTGGAAGGCGCGGGTGTCCATGTCGCACTGGGCCACCTGGTCCCGCAGCACCGGGTCGGAGATCCTGCCGTCCGCGCCCCGGTACTCCCGCACCACGGCCGCCATCGGCGATCCCTCCTGCTGCTTCCGGCCCCGGGACGCGCTGCCGAAGGCGTCGGCGATCATGTTGCGCTCGTGGCCGAGCAGCGCCTTGGCCACCGTCCAGCCCCCGTGGATCTCGCCCACCACGTTGGCGACCGGCACCCGCACCTGGTCGAAGCGCGTCTCGCAGAACGGGCTCTTGCCGGAGATCAGCGTGATCGGGTGCACGGAGACGCCGGGGCTCTCCATGTCGATCAGGAGGAAGGTGATGCCTTCCTGTTTCCTGGCCGCGGGGTCCGTGCGGACCAGGGCGAAGATCCAGTCCGAGAGATCGGCGTAGGAGGTCCAGACCTTGGTGCCGCTGATCACGAAGTGGTCGCCGTCGCGCACGGCGCGGGTCTTGAGCGAGGCCAGGTCCGAGCCCGAGTCCGGCTCCGAGTAGCCCTGGCACCAGCGGATCTCGCCGCGGCAGACGCGCGGCAGGTGCAGGCGCTTCTGCTCCTCGCTGCCGTAGCGGAGCAGCGTCGGGCCGATCATGCTGAGGCCGAAGCCCACCAGCGGCGGCGGCAGCCGGAGCCGGGAGAGCTCGGCCGCGAGCACCTTCGCCTCGGTGGGCTCGAGTCCGCCGCCGCCGTACTCCACGGGCCAGGTCGGCGCCGTCCAGCCGCGCTCGGCCATCGCGCGGAGCCACGTCTCCATCTCCGGCGGCTCGTAGCGGGCGCGGCGCCCTCCCCAGTTGCCGCCTCCGTCCACCGAGACGCGCAGCCCCCGGATCGCCCGCGGGGCGTGCTCTTCGACCCAGGTCCGGCACTGCTCGCGGAACGTGTCGAGATCGGCCATGGATTCCCCTGCGCGTTCGCCGCTTGCTCCAGTCTAGCCGCGCGCCCCGCGGGCTGCCTGCTAAGCTCCGCCGCGTGCGGGTGACCCTCGCCAGTCCCCGGGGCTTCTGCGCCGGCGTGGACCGGGCGATCGAGATCGTCGAGACGGCGCTCGAGCGCTTCGGGTCGCCGGTCTACGTGCGCCACGAGATCGTGCACAACCGCCACGTGGTGGACTCGTTGCGGGCCAAGGGGGCGATCTTCGTGGAGGACCCCGCCGACGTCCCGCCGGGCTCGCGCCTGGTCTTCAGCGCCCACGGCGTGTCGCCGGCGGTGCGCGAGGCCGCCCTGCGCCGCCGCCTCGAGGTGATCGACGCCACCTGCCCGCTGGTCACGAAGGTGCACCTGGAGGCGCGGCGCCTGGCCCGCCAGGGCTACGAGGTCGTGCTGATCGGTCACCGCGGGCACGTGGAGGTGGAGGGCACCCTGGGTCAGGCGCCGGCGGCCATGCACCTGGTCCAGACCGTCGAGGACGTGGAGCGGCTGCGGGTGAAGGACCCGGAGCGGCTCGGCTGCGTCACCCAGACCACGCTCTCCGTGGACGACACCCGGGAGATCATGGAGGCGCTGCGGCGCCGCTTCCCGCGCGTGGTCCTGCCCCGGAAGGACGACATCTGCTACGCCACCCAGAACCGCCAGAACGCGGTGGTGGAGCTGACCGGGCGGGTCGAGGTGGTGATCGTGGTGGGAGCGCCCGAGTCGTCCAACAGCAATCGCCTGGTGGAGATCGCCGGCAAGCGCGGCGCCCGCGCCTACCTGGTCGAGACCGCCGACGACATCGACCCGGCCTGGGTCGAGGACGTGGCGCGGGTGGGCGTGACCGCCGGCGCCTCGGCCCCCGAGGTGCTGGTCGAGGCCGTGGTCGAGCGCCTCGAGTCGCTCGCCGCCGGCCGCTTCGAGCTCTGCTCGCTGCCCGAGGTGGACGAGGGAGTCGTCTTCCAGCTGCCCGCCGCCCTGCGCTAGCCGCAGCCTTGCGGACCGAGGACGCTCAGGATCCGGCGAGCGAGGTCGAGGGCGAGCTCGAGGAGTTCGGCGACCCGGAGGGCTCCCCTTCCCTCCCGGCCACCACCCTCGGCGCGGCCATCGGCACCGGCCGGCGTCCCGGCGGGTACCGCGAGATCGGGTCCTTGGCCTGGCCGTTCATGCTGAACCTGGCGCTGGTCAACCTGGTCGGGCTGATCGACATCGTCATGGTCGGGCGCCTCGGCTCGGACGCGGTGGCCGCGGTGGGCTACGCCGGCCAGTTCTTCTTCCTGGTGCAGTCCGTGATGCTGGCGGTGGGGGCCTCGTGCGTGGCGCTCGTGGCGCGGGCGCTGGGGGCCGGGGACCCGGACGGCGCCCGGGCGGCCCTGGCCGCCGCCCTGGCGGTCTCGGTCTCGACCGCCTTCGTGCTGGTGGCGGCCACCCTGGCCGCGCCCCACGCGCTGCTCGAGCTGCTCGGTGCGCCGCCCCAGATCGCGGACGCCTCGGTCCCCTACATGCGCCTGCTGCTGGGCTCGTCCCTGCTGCTGGCCGTGGCCGTGATCCTCGAGTGCGGGCTCCGCGCCGACCGGGACACGCGCACTCCCATGTGGATCGCGCTCGCGGTGATGCTCGCGAAGGTCGGGCTCAACCTGCTCCTGATCTTCGGCGCGCTCGGCCTGCCGCGCCTCGAGCTCGTCGGGGCGGGCATCGCCACCGCCGTCTCGCAGGTCGTGGGCCTGGCGCTCTTCTTTGCGGTGGTGCGCCGGGCGGGCCGCGCCAGCCCCCTGGCCCTCGTCCGGGCCGACTTCGCCGCCGCGCGCCCCCGGCTGCGCCAGGTGATCGCCATCGCGCTTCCGGGCGTCGGGGAACGCCTCGCGATGAACCTGGCGCTCCTGGCCTACTTCCGGATCCTCTCGGAGTACGGCCCGCTGGCGGTGGCGACCTACACCGTGGGGATCCGGGTCCTCTCCTTCTCCTGGATCCCCGGCATCAGCTTCGGCGTCGCGGCCTCGACCCTGGTCGGCCACAACCTGGGGGCGGGCCACGCGGCGGCCGCCACCCGGGCGGGCTGGCGCGCCGCCCGGCTCGCCCTCGGCGTGGCCGTGGTGCTGGGCAGCGCCTGCGCCCTGGCCCGGGCGCCCCTGGCCGGGATGCTCACCCGGGAGGCCGCCCTGGTGTCCGAGCTGATTCCCTTCCTTCTCTGCCTCGCCGTGGCCCAGCCCTTCCTCCAGGTGCACTTCGCCCTGGGGGGAGCGCTGCGCGGGGCCGGCGACACCTTCACTCCGTTCGTGGCGGCGACCGTGAGCAACTGGGCGCTGCGCGTGCCCCTGGCGCTGCTGGCGGCGCAGGTCCTGGCCCTCGACGTGATCTGGGTCTGGTACACGCTGGTCGTCGACCACCTGGCCCGGGCCGCCTGGATGGGCCGCGCCTTCCGGCGCGGAGGCTGGCGCCGGGCGCTCCAGGGGGGCCCGGCCCGGGCGTGAATTTCGCCGCGGCGGGGGGCGTCGCAGTGCCCGGTGGGGGTGAGACCGCCCGGCCCGGCTCGGGTTGGACAGGAAGCCTTGGACCAGGGACCGGTGGGCGGAGAGAGGGAGGCAGCCATGGGTTTTGGAACGGCGTGGATGCGCGGACGCGCGGCCCTCGCCGCGGCAGTGCTCCTGGGCGGGCTCCAGCTCGGCGCGGCGCCGGCCTCGGCCGGCAACTTCGAGCGCGCCTTCGAGTACGAGCTCGGGCGCCTGATGGCCCACGAGGTGGTGGGGCTCGGGCACTTCCTGCTCGGCGGCTATGCGAGACCCGTCGGTCCGCCGGTGGCGGTGCCGGTGCCGGTGCCGGTCTACGCGAGGCCCGCCTACCGGGTGCGGCGTCCGCCGGTCGTCCACTACGGCCCGCCTCATCCGGCGCCCTGCGCGCACGAGCGCGTCGTCTACGAGCGCTACGAGCGCACGCTGACGCCGGCCTACGGGCCGATCTACGGGCCGGGCTACTACCAGCGCACCGGCTACTAGCGGCGGCTGAGCCGTCGGCCCCCCAGGGGGCCGACGCACCTCCTGGACCCGGCGCCCT
>Ga0299906_10003606_pt1 | contig 12751 bp, 10 predicted proteins | sample RVTome_14_FD_200259 | JGI IMG/M metagenome (GOLD analysis project Ga0299906, IMG submission 200259) | Soil microbial communities from uranium-contaminated site in the Upper Colorado River Basin, Wyoming, United States - RVT145D125 (version 2) ...
TCACCATTTGGGGTACACCTCCCGAAAGTGGCGCGTCGCGTTCGGCGGAATTGTGAGCGAGCGCTTGCGCCGGTTACTGATTTGTTGCTTCTTAGGGAACGTCCGACGTCAAAGAGGAACGTGCTGCACTATGCACAGCGTGGGCAACGATAAAGAAGCGGGATATCCTTGTCAACAAGTTTCCACGCGGCTTGCGGCCGAGGGCGGGGGCGCATATTGCGACGCAACACACGGGCCCCGGCGCGCTCAATCGAGCGCGATCATCATGAGCGCGATGTCGTCGTGCGCCGGGGCGCCTTGGAGGTGAGCTCGAACCGCATCGAGCAGGCGCTGGAAGCCCGGATCGGGCGTAGGGTCGAGCAGGTGCCGGCGCAGGCGGGCGGCGCCGAAGGGCTCGCCGCCCGGGCCCGCCGCCTCGATCAGCCCGTCCGAGAAGAACACCAGGCGCCCGCCGCTCGCGTCGAGGACTGCGCAGCCGCCGTCGAAGCGCCCGTCGTCCAGAATGCCCAGCGGCAGGTGACGTGAGGCCAGTGCCGTGGTCTCCGTCTCCCCGCCCGCGTACAGCCACAGCCCGCCCGGCATGCCGCCGTTCCAGACCTCGACTCGCCCGGTAGCCGGGTCGAAGGCAACGACCACCGCCGCCAAGAACACCCCGGGCGGCGCGAAGCCCCGCAGCCGCCGGTTCATCTCGGCGGTCAGCTCGGGCAGGGAAAAGTCCCTGGCGGCCATCGCGTAGAACACCTGCAGCAGCGGCAACACGCTGATCGCCGCCTGCAGGCCGTGACCGGTGGCGTCGGCGAGCATCGCCAGGAGCCGCCCGCCGGGAGTGCGCACCGCCGCCACGGCATCGCCGCTGAAGCGGTGCGACGGCAGCACCGCCCAGGTCAGCGCGGAGTCGCGCAAGCCGTCGTGCCGCTGCAGGATGGAGGCCATCAGCGCCGCGCCCAGCTGCAGCTCGGCGTCGGCGTCGCCATGCGCGGCCTGCCCGGCGCAGTGCAGCGCGGGATTGCGCGCAGCCACGCTGACCTCCACCTGATTGCCGGGGCCACGGTACTCCATCGTCTCGAACGCGACCTCGCGCGCCAGCGCGATGCCGCGCCCGTTGGGACGGAACACGCGCGCATCGTCCATGGCCAGGAAGCCGCGCCAGTCGAATCCGGCGCCCTGGTCGCGGATGCAGATGTGCAGGCGCTCGCCCTGGCGCTGGCAGCGCACCTCGACGAACTTGGCGGTGTTCTCCGGCAAGGCGAACCGGGCCGCCACCTCCTGCTCCCAGCGCCCCGCGGCGAGCAGCTCGGACTTGTCCTCCAGGCGGATACCCAGATTGCCGTGCTCGACGGCGTTGATCAGCAGCTCCAGCAGCCCGAAGCCGGCGACCGCCGGGTCGCGGCACATGCTCGCCAGCGCCGCAGCCAACGCGCGCGCCTCCTCGATCGAGCGGTAGCGGAACACGCTGTCGTCCATCAGCCCCATCACGCCGCGGTATTCCTCGATCTGCTGCGCGAGCCGTTGGCGCTGTTCCGACGCCGACAGCGCCGAGCGCACCACGGCTACCAGCGCGTCGCGGTGATAAGGCTTGGTGAGGTAATAGTGGGCGCCCAGACGCAGCCCTTCGGCGACCTGCTCGTGGCCGTCGGCCGCGGTCTGCATGATCACCGGCAGCGCGCTGAACCGCGGGTCGCGTTTCAGGCGCTTGAGCACCTCGATGCCGTCGATGCCCGGCATCATGCGGTCCAGCAGCACGGCGTCGAAGGCGCGCCCGTCGCCGAGGAGGGCCAGGGCCTGCTCGCCGTCCTCGGCCATGGTGAGCGCGAAGCCCTCGCGCTCCAGGTACGCCGCGATCATTGCGCGGTTGAGCGCCTCGTCGTCCACCACCAGCAAGCTGGGCGTCATGCTGCGCTTCGCGAGCCCTGGGCGGGAGACGCGCACAACACCCCCGATGGCGCCCGGGTGCGCGTGAGGACGTCGCGGCCGCGCTGGAGGTTGGGCATGGGTGCTGGCGAAGAGGAAACCGCGGCGCGGGTTGCCCGCGCTGGATTTATCGGCCGGCGGCTGGGATACTTTAACCGTGCCCCGGCGCAACCCCTTGAAGGAGGAGAACTTGCTGAAACCCTGGACGGCCGGCCTGACGCTCGCCATGGCGGCCGGCGCGGTCTTCGCAGACCCGCTGCTCACCTACCCGCTCAAGGTCAAGGGCCACACACTGCGGGTCGAGGTCGCCCGCAGCGACGAGGAGAAGACCGTCGGGCTCATGTTCCGCAAGCAGCTCGGCGCCGATCGCGGAATGTTGTTCGTGTACGAAACGGCGGGGCGCTGGGCGATGTGGATGAAGAACACCTACGTACCGCTGTCGGTCGCCTTCATCGACCGCGACGGCCGCATCCTCAACATCGAAGACATGGAGCCCCTCACCCAGGACTCGCATCAGGCCATCGGCGCGGCCAAGTACGCGCTGGAAGTGAACCGGGGCTGGTTCCGCAAGCGCGGCATCAAGCCCGGGGACCGGGTGGAAGGGATCGGCAAGATCCCGGGATGAAATGCGTCGCGCGGCCAGATGGCGTGCGCGCCGTATCGCTGCTAGGCGAAGTTCTTCTGCGCAAACTCCCAGTTCACCAGGTTGCCGAGGAACGTTTCGACGAACTCGGCACGCTCGTTGCGAAAGTCGATGTAATAGGCATGCTCCCACACGTCTATGGTGAGCAGCGCCTGGCCCGCAGTGGTGAGCGGCGTGCCCGCGTTGGACGTGTTGACCAGGTCCACGCCGCCGTCGGCCTTTCTCACCAGCCAGGTCCAGCCCGAGCCGAAGTTGCCCACGGCGTTCTTGCTGAAAGCCTGCTTGAACGCGTCGAAGCCGCCCCACTTGCGGTCGATGGCCGCGGCCAGCGCGCCGCCCGGCTTGCCGCCGCCGCCGGGCTTCATGCACTGCCAGAAGAAGGTGTGATTCCACGCCTGTGCGGCGTTGCTGAAGATACCGCCGGAGGACTTGCGGACGATGTCCTCCAGGCGCATGTTCTCGAATTCCGTGCCCTTGATCAGGTCGTTCAGCGTGGTGACGTAGGTACGATGGTGCTTGCCGTAGTGAAACTCGAGGGTCTCCTTCGACAGGTGCGGTGCAAGCGCATCAAGCGCATAGGGAAGCGGGGGCAGCTCGTGTTGCATGGGATCTCCCATCAGGACAGTCGAAAATCTGGATGCGTCGCGGCGCAGCGGCAGCTGCGCGCGTCCCTGATCGGGGTGGCAAGCATCGCGCCGAGCGCTTTGAGGATCACGGCGCTGAAATGAAAAAGGGCGCGCCGTGCGGCGCGCCCGGAAGGAATTACCGAAGGCCGCGCAGACGGCTCAGTGGAAGAAGATGGCCGCGTGGCCGCCGGCGCCCATGAAGAACAGCATCGGGATGGACAGCATGGTGTTGAAGCGCGAGGCCAGGAACGCGATACGGCGCGCCTTGGCCTTCTCCTCGTCGCTGGCCTGCACGATGCCCAGGATCTTCTTCTGGTTTGGCCAGATCAGCACCCAGACGTTGAACAGCATGATGGTGCCGAGCCAGGCGCCCATGCCGATGGCGGCGTAGACACCCTGGAAGGTGAACGCGGCGAGGAAGTTGCCGCCCAGCAGCGCCGCACCCGCCAGCCAGGTGACCACGGCTGCCCAGCGGAAATACAGGAGGGCACGCGGCGCGACGTGCTTGGTGATGCCCGCGGCGGTGCTGTCCGCTTGCGCCGCTTTCAGCGCCGCGACCTGCACGAAGTTGAAGTAGTACAGCAGGCCGATCCACATCACCCCGGCCAGCAGGTGCAACCAGCGTGCGAGAGCAGGGACGACGTCCATGGGTCAGCCTCCCACCAGCGCACGCACGATGAAATACAAGATCCCGGTCAGGACCAGGCCGGTGATGATCGTCCCCCACAACGAGTCCAACGGATTCATGGATGCCCTCCTTTTTGGCGTGGTTATTCGAGTGCCGCACCCATGAGTCTAGAGAGCATGGAAGAAAATGCAACCCGTCGCTTAGGCGCTCCCCGAAACCGCGCCCGTCGTCAGAACTGATAGACGAGGGTTAGCCAGAACTTGCGCACGTCCACCTTGTTCGCGAGCGCGTCCCCGGGCACCGCGTCGCCGGCGCTGTAATCCGCGTACTCGATCTTGCCGGTCAGGCCCTTGAGCAGGGGATAGGTGAGTCCGATGTCGAACTCCTCGCCGAAGTCGATACCGCCGAAGTCGGATTCGAAGCGATGGACCTCGGCATAGATGCCGAGCTTGCGAAGCTTGCCGCCGGCGACCAGGAACAGATCCCGGATGCCCTGCCGGGGCGTGGTCAGGAACTGATCCGCCCAGCCCTGGAATAGGTGGTTGGTGCCGAGCGGCGTCTGGAATCCATACAGCCCGTCATTGCTTCCCAGCTGCTCGTAGTCCACGCGCACGTACCAGTCGCCGAACTGCGGGCCGGCGCCAAGGTGCCAGTAGTCCGCGTCAATGCGCGAGTCGCCGCCGGAGTAGTTGCTCTGGTCGGCGTACTCGGCGGTGTACAGCAGCTTCCACTTTGCGCCGATGGGGTAAGCGCCGTCCGCACGCACGCCGAAGATCCTGTTCGAGTTGTCGGTGAAGCCGGCCACCGGCCCCGTGTTCAGATTCTGCCCGGTGACCGCCTGGTCCTGCAGGTAGGCGTAGCCGATCAGGTTGTTGCCCGGCTTCCAGGTGTGGCGCGCGTTGAAGATCGGCGCGTCGATCTCGCGCTCGGTGGCCAGTGTGGTCTTCTGCCGGAACAGGTAGCCGGCGTACAGCCGGGTGTCGGGCAGGCGCGTGTTCTCCACGCCCACCGCGTTGAACATCTGCATGTTCTGGCGAAACTCGACGTTGCCGATGAAGCGCACGTTGTCGATCTTGATCGACTGGCGCCCGCCGCGCACCAGCGTCTTCGGCAGCCCGGTGTAATCCAGGTAGAGCTGGTTGATGTCGCTGTCGTCGGGGTCCGCGATCACCGGGTAGGGTGAGGTCGCCGACGGCGTGACGGTGAAGTCGTGACCGTTCAGATTCTCGACGTTGATGCCCTCGAGCGTCACGCTCAGGCCCTTCCAGAACTTGGTGCGCCATCCGTACAGGGTGCGCAAGGTGAGCGCATCGCCATTCTCCGGCTTGTTGTCCTGCTCCACATGCTCCCAGCGTGGGCGCAGGTTCAGCAGCAGTTTGCCGCCGCTGATCGCCTCACCCAGCGTAGCGGCCTGCGCCGGCGGCTCCTCCGCGGCGGCTGCGCTCCACCCGTACGCGGCGATGGCTGCGGCGGTCCCGAACCCCAACAGCAGCATTGTTCTCATTCTCGTCTCCACGATGCCCGGCCGCCGGCGGCCAGGGCCCGGCGGGCCGCGCACGCCTGTGACGGTACGCATGCAGCATGGCGCGTCGGACGGCCGCTTTCCATTCTGCGAAGGAGCGAGCGGCAAGCCTCTAAACGGCGTAGCTCTCGCCCGCTGCGGCGCGCGACGGTGTACGCCGGTCGGCCTACACCTCGTGCGCGCCGGGGCTTCGCTCCGGGTGCACCCGCCGCGGATGCCCTGCTTGCTCTGCTATAGTGCAGCAGCGCTCTTCCGCCTCCGGCCATGCCGCAAACGCCCCGCAAGCTCGGCAGCAAGCTCACCGCGATCCTGATCGCCTACCTGGTTGTGGCCGTCGTCGCGGTGGGCCTGACGCTGCTCATCTCCTGGCAGCTCGAAGGGGGCGCGGCCGCCGTGAACGAGATGGGCAGCCAGCGGATGCGCTCGTACCACATCGCGCTGCTGATCGCGGAGGCCGACGCGCCCGGCGCAGACCGCGCCCGGCTGGCGCAGGCGGCCCGCGCGGAGGTGGCGCAGTTCGAGCGAGTGCTGGCCGACATCGAGCGCGGCGACTCGTCGCGGCCGATGATGCTGCCGCGCAATGCGGACATCCGCTCCCGCTTTGACGCGCTGAAGCGGGAATGGAACACCGCGATGAAGCCCGGCATCGAGCGCTTGATCGCGGGCCAGGACGGCGCGCTGCCGCTCGCCGAGTACCTGCGCGCAGCCGAGGCGTTCGTCGCGCGCATCGATGCGCTGGTGCTCGCCATCGAGCACGACATCTCGGACAACACGCGGCTGCTGCGCTGGCTGCAGTTCGGATTGATCGCGCTCAGCGTGATCGGGACGGTGTCGCTGATCTATCTCATGTACCTGCTGATCATCCGGCCGGTGACCAGCATCGAGGAAGGCATGCGGCGCATGGAGGCCGGGGACTTCGGCGTGCGCCTGCCGGTGGAGTCGCGCGACGAGTTCGGCGCCCTGGCAGCGGGCTTCAACCGCATGGCCGCGCACCTGCAGGAGCTCTACGCCAGCCTCGAGCGCCGCGTAGCGGAGAAGACCCGCAGCCTGGAGGACAAGAACCAGGAGCTCGCCACGCTGTACGAAATCGCGGCGCTGCTGAGCCAGCCCGCGGCCCTGGACAACCTGTGCCGGGATTTCCTGCGCAAGCTCATCTCGCGCCTGAGTGCGAGCGGCGGGGCGGTGCGCCTAGTCGAAGCCGACACCGGCAAGCTGCACATGTTCGTGCACGAGGGCATCGGCACCGAGCTGGTCGAGGCCGAGCGCTGCCTGGAGCGCGGCGACTGCCTGTGCGGCCAGGGTATGCAGCGCCAGCACCCGAGCATCCACGTGCTGGTACGCCGTCCGTACGACAAGGAGCCGTATCGTTGCCGCGAGGCCGGCTTCGCCACCGTCGGCGTGTTCCCGATCCGCTTCCGCGATCACGCGCTAGGCGTGTTCAACCTGTACTTCGACCAGCCCCGCGAGTTCGGCCCGCAGCAGCGTTTCATGCTGGAGACGCTCGGCCAGCACCTCGGCATCGCGGTCGAGAACCAGCGCCTGATCGCGCGCGAGAAGGAGATGGCGATCTCGGAGGAGCGCAACCTGCTCGCCGAAGAGCTGCACGACAGCATCGCGCAGGCGCTGGCGTTTCTCAACCTGCAGGCGCAGATGCTGCAGGACTCGCTGGCCCACGGGGAGGCCGACCAGGCGCGCGAGGAGCTGGCGCACATCCGCGAGGGCATCCAGGAGAGCTACGACGACGTGCGCGAGCTGCTGGTGCACTTCCGCACGCGCATGGCGCAGGCCGACGTCGAGAGCGCCATCGCCGCGGCGCTGGAGCGCTTCGAAGGCCAGACCGGAATACGCACCGCCTTCGGCCAGTCGGGTGTGGGCATGCCGCTGTCGCCCGAGATGCAGCTGCAGGTGATGCACATCATCCACGAGAGCCTGTCCAACGCGCGCAAACACTCGGGCGCCACGCGCGTCGAAGTGGACATGCAGCGCGGGCCGGTGTACCGCTTCCGGGTGCGCGACGACGGCAAGGGCTTCGACCCGCACCAGCAGGCTTCCGATCTGCACGTGGGGCTGCGCATCATGCGCGAGCGCGCGCACCGCGTGGGCGGGACGCTGCAGGTGGACTCGCGGCCGGAAGCGGGCACCGAGATCGTGCTCACGCTGCCGGTATTGCAGGAACAAGCGGCTTGAGGCCTGGATGGAAACGATCCGCGTGCTGATCGTCGATGACCACACGCTGTTCCGCAGCGGGCTGAAGGCCCTGCTCGCGCGCCAGCCGGGCTTCGAGGTGGTCGGCGAGGCGGCCGATGGCCTGGAAGGCATCAAGCGTGCCAAAGCGCTCAGGCCCGATGTCATCCTGCTCGACCTGCACATGCGCGGGCTGTCGGGCCGCGAAGCGGTGAAGATCCTGAGCGAGGAGGTGCCCGAGTCGCACGTGGTGATGCTCACCGTGTCCGAGGACGCCGACGACCTGATCGAGACCCTGCGCCTGGGGGCGAGCGGCTATCTGCTGAAGAACATCGATACGCAGATGCTGCTCGATTCGATCCGCCGCGCGGCTGAAGGCGAATCGGTGGTGTCGGCGGAGATGACCAGCAAGCTGGTGCGCGGCATCCAGGCCAACCCGCGCCTCGAGGCGCAGCCAGCCGACCGCGACCGGCTGAGCCCGCGCGAGCGCGAGATCCTCGGCTTCCTGGCCAAGGGCGCCAGCAACAAGGAAATCGCCCGCGAGCTGCAGGTCGCCGAGAGCACGGTCAAGATCCACGTGCAGCACATCCTGCGCAAGCTCAATCTCACCAGCCGTGTGCAGGCCGCGGTGTACGCGGTGGAGGCCGGACTGGTGGAGCGCTGAATGCGGCCGGGTGCGGCCGAGTGCGGCCGAGTGCGCCCTTAAGGCGCGACTTAAGAAGCTCTCGCTAGGCGGGCCGGCGCCGGGCCCCCGGCCTGAGCTAGCTACTCCTTCCGAACTACTCCCACCCTTTCCCACCGGCGCTGCTGCCTAGGCAATCCACGGCCGGCGGCTCCTCCCTCCGCAGAATGGGCGCGGCGCGCTGCGCCGCGTAATCTGCGCTTGCATTGGCCAACGAGGGAGAAAAAACCGTGGCGATCTTGGAGCACAAGCGCATCGCGGTTCTGGTCGCGAGCACGGCGGCGTTCACCGTGTGCTTCATGGTCTGGATGATGTTCGGCGTGATCGGCATCCCGATCAAGAAGACCCTAAACCTGAACGCGACCGAGTTCGGCATCCTGACTGCCACGCCGGTGCTGACCGGCTCGCTGATCCGGGTGCCGCTCGGCATGTGGACCGACAAGTACGGCGGCCGCATCGTCATGTTCCTGCTGATGCTGGCCACCGTGGTGCCGATCTGGCTGATCTCCTACGCCACCGAGTTCTGGCATTTCCTGGTGCTCGGCTTGTTCGTCGGTCTGGCGGGCGGCTCCTTCTCGGTGGGCACGCCGTACGTCGCGCGCTGGTTCGACACGCAGCACCAGGGTTTCGCCATGGGCGTGTACGGCGCCGGCAACTCTGGCGCGGCGGTGAACAAGTTCGTCGCGCCCACGCTGGTGGTGGCCTACGGCTGGTTCGTGGTGCCGCAGGTGTACGCGGTGTCCATGCTGCTGACCGCCGTCCTGTTCTGGTTCTTCAGCTACAGCGATCCCAAGCACCTGGTGGACGCGAAGATCACCTGGCGCGAGCAGCTCGTGGCGATGAAGGACCCGAAGGTATGGAAGTACTGCCAGTACTACTCCATCGTGTTCGGCGGCTATGTCGCGCTGGCGCTGTGGATGACCCAGTACTACATCGGCGAGTACGAGCTGGACATTCGCATCGCGGCGCTGCTGGCCGCCTGCTTCTCGCTGCCGGGAGGTGTGCTGCGCGCCGTCGGCGGCTGGCTGTCCGACAAGTACGGCGCGCACCAGGTCACCTGGTGGGTGCTGTGGGTGAGCTGGATCTGCCTGTTCCTCCTGTCCTACCCGCAGACCGACTTCACCATCTTCACCGTGGACGGCCCCAAGACCTTCCACATCGGCCTGAACGTGTGGGCCTTCACCGCGCTGATGTTCGTGATCGGCATGGCCTGGGCGTTCGGCAAGGCCTCCGTGTTCAAGTACATCTCGGACGACTACCCGCAGAACATCGGCGTGATCTCGGGCATCGTCGGGCTGGCCGGCGGCCTGGGCGGCTTCGTCCTGCCGATCATGTTCGGTGCGCTGGTGGACCTGACCGGCATCCGTTCGAGCTGCTTCATGCTGATGTACGCCGTGGTGTGGGTCTCGCTGATCTGGATGTACTTCACCGAGGTGCGCCGCGCCGAGGTGATGGGGCCGCGCGCCGAGGCCTTCAGCCTGAGAGGTTGACCCGGAGCGAGGCGCGGGCCGCAGCGCGCGCGGCACACTGTGACATTGAGGACCAACACCATGAACACGGACACTGCCACCCAACCAAGCCACGAACCGAAACGGGTTCGCGTGCTCACCCTGTGGACGCCGGAAGACCGCGCGTTCTGGGAGCAGGAAGGCCAGGCCATCGCCAATCTCAACCTGTGGATCTCGGTGCCCTGCCTGTTCCTGGCCTTCGCCGTGTGGCAGCTGTGGAGCGTGGTGGCGGTGAACCTGCCGGCGCTGGGCTTCAAGCTCACCACCAATCAGCTGTTCTGGCTGGCGGCCGCCCCCGCCCTGTCGGGCGCGACGCTGCGCATCTTCTACTCGTTCATGGTGCCGATCTTCGGCGGCCGGCGCTGGACCGCACTGTCCACCGCCAGCCTGCTGATCCCCGCCATCGGCATCGGCCTCGCGGTGCAGGACCCGACCGTGACCTTCCCCACGCTGCTGATCCTGGCGCTGCTGTGCGGCCTGGGCGGGGGCAACTTCTCCTCGTCGATGGCCAACATCAGCTTCTTCTTCCCGAAGGAGCGCAAGGGCTCGGCGCTTGGCGTCAACGCCGGGCTGGGCAACCTGGGGGTGTCCTCGGTGCAGTTCCTGGCGCCGCTGGTGGTGACCATGCCGATCTGGGGCGTGCTCTCCGGCGACCCGCAGCTCATCGTCAACAAGGCCGGTCAGACGGTGGAGATCTGGGCGCAGAACGCGGCCTGGATCTGGCTGCCGTTCATCGCGCTGGGCGCCTTCTTCGCCTGGTTCGGCATGAACGACATCGCCGACGCCAAGGCGTCGTTCTCCGATCAGGCGGTGATCTTCAAGCGCAGGCACAACTGGCTGATGTGCTGGCTCTACCTGGGCACCTTCGGCTCGTTCATCGGCTACGCCGCGGGCTTCCCGCTGCTGATCAAGTCGCAGTTTCCGGAAGTCAACGCCCTGCACTACGCCTGGATGGGGCCGCTGGTGGGCGCGGTGATCCGGCCGTTCGGCGGCTGGCTGTCGGATAAGCTCGGCGGCGCGCGGGTGACGTTCTGGAACTTCATCGTTATGGCGCTGGCCGTGATCGGCGTGCTGTACTTCCTGCCCTCCGGCGGTTCGGGCGGCAGCTTCCCCGGTTTCCTCGGCATGTTCATGCTGCTGTTCCTGACCACCGGCATCGGCAACGGCTCGACCTTCCGCATGATCCCGGTCATCTTCCTGACCGAGCGCATGCGCGCCGCCGGCAACGACCCGGCCGCGAGAGAGCAGGCAATCCGGGACGGCAACAAAGAAGCCGCCGCGGTGCTCGGCTTCTCCGGCGCGATCGGCGCCTACGGCGGGTTCTTCATCCCGAAGAGCTACGGCACCTCGATCTCGATGACCGGCGGCCCGGAGATGGCGCTGTACGTGTTCATCGTCTTCTACATCACCTGCATCGCGGTCACGTGGTGGTTCTATGCGCGGCGCAATGCACCGATGCCCTGCTGAGTGACGGAGCGAACATGTCGCACTTCCTAGACCGTCTGACATTCTTCACCCAGGACCAGGAGCGCTTCTCCGACGGCCACGGCGTGGTCACCGACGAGGACCGCACCTGGGAGGACGCCTACCGCAAGCGCTGGCAGCACGACAAGATCGTGCGCTCGACGCACGGCACCAACTGCACCGGGTCGTGCAGCTGGAAGATCTACGTCAAGGGCGGCGTGGTGACCTGGGAGACGCAGCAGACCGACTATCCGCGCACGCGGCCCGACATGCCCAATCACGAGCCCCGCGGCTGCTCGCGCGGCGCGTCGTACTCCTGGTACCTGTACAGCGCCAACCGCATCAAGTATCCGATGGTGCGCGGGCGCCTGGTGCGCCTGTGGCGCGAGGCGCGCAAGCAGCTGGGGCCGGTCGAGGCCTGGGCCTCGATCGTGCAGGATTCGGCCAAGGCCAAGTCCTACAAGTCGGTGCGCGGCATGGGCGGATTCGTGCGCTCGTCCTGGGATGAAGTGCAGGAGATCATCGCCGCGGCCAACGTGTACACCATCAAGCAGCACGGTCCCGACCGGGTGATCGGCTTCTCGCCGATCCCGGCCATGTCGATGGTGTCGTACGCCGCCGGCAGCCGCTACCTCGCGCTGATCGGCGGCGCGTGCATGAGCTTCTACGACTGGTACTGCGACCTGCCGCCGTCGAGCCCGCAGACCTGGGGCGAGCAGACCGACGTGCCGGAATCGGCCGACTGGTACAACTCGACCTTCCTCATCGCCTGGGGATCCAACGTGCCGCAGACGCGCACCCCGGACGCGCACTTCTTCACCGAGGTGCGTTACAAGGGCGCGAAGGTGGTCGCCGTGACGCCGGACTACGCGGAGGTGTCCAAGCTCGCCGACCTGTGGCTGCATCCCAAGCAGGGCACCGATGCGGCGCTGGCGATGGCGATGGGGCACGTGATCCTGAAGGAGTTCCACGTCGATCGGCAGGCGCCCTACTTCGCCGACTACGTGCGCCGCTACACCGACATGCCGCTGCTGGTGCGCCTGGCGAAGCGCGGCGAGCGCTACGTCGCGGACCGCTTCCTGCGCGCGAGCGACTTCGGCGACAAGCTCGGCCAGGCCAACAACCCGGAATGGAAGACGCTGGCGCTGGACGAGGACGGCGGCGGCATCGTGGTGCCCAACGGCTCCGTCGGCTTCCGCTGGAACCAGAAGGCGGGCGAAGACCTGGGCAAGTGGAACCTGGAGGACAAGGACGCCCGCAGCGCCGCCCAGGTCAAGCTGCGCCTGTCGCTGATCGATGCGCACGACGCCGTGGCGCCGGTGGCCTTCCCCTACTTCGGCGGCATCGCCCACGAGCACTTCCGGCATAACGACCAGGGCAGCGAAGTGCTGGTGCGCAACGTCCCCGTGCGCAGGCTGCAGCTCGCCGACGGCGAGACGCTGGTCGCCAGCGTCTTCGACCTGCTGGTGGCCAATTACGGCATCGACCGCGGCCTGGGCGGCCAGGCGCTGGCCCGCTCGTACGAGGACGACGTGCCCTACACGCCCAGGTGGCAGGAGGCGATCACCGGCGTCAAGGCGCAG
>Ga0299906_10003607_pt1 | contig 12750 bp, 14 predicted proteins | sample RVTome_14_FD_200259 | JGI IMG/M metagenome (GOLD analysis project Ga0299906, IMG submission 200259) | Soil microbial communities from uranium-contaminated site in the Upper Colorado River Basin, Wyoming, United States - RVT145D125 (version 2) ...
CATGAGCGACGGCAACGGCCAGGATGGGCCCGACCCAGGCGAGCACCGCACGCCTCGCTGGGTGAAGGTCGCGGGGATGATCGCGGCCATCGTGGTGCTGCTCCTTTTGGCCGTCCTGATCCTGGGCGGCGGTGAGCACGGGCCTGGCCTCCATACCGGGTCGACGACAGGCGGCGCGGACCACGGCGGCGACCACACCTCGTCCGGGGACGGCCGGCAGCACGAGGGGAGCCACACGCCGCCAAGCGACCATGCAGAGGGTAGGCGTGCCCCCGTCACCTGGACGGTGGAGGTGCAGGACGACCTGTTTGTCCCCGACGAGCTCACGATCCAGGTCGGTGACACGGTGGAGTGGGTCCACTTCGGCTCGGACGCTCACACGGTCACCGCCGATGACGAGGCCTTCGACTCGCATCCCGATTGCAACACCCTGGCGGACAGCGTCTTGGGCGACTGCATGACCGAGGGAGACACCTACAACCGCACCCTCGACGAGGTCGGGGACGTGGCGTACCATTGCAAGCTCCACCGAGAACAGAGCATGGTGGCCACCGTCCATGTTGAGGAGACGTACAACCAGACGCCGGAGGGTCGGCACCATTGAAGCCCATGGGGCCCCGCCTGCGCAGACTCATGCTCACCACCCACATCACGCTCTCCGTCAGCTGGATCGGCGCCGTGGCGGCCTACTTGGTCCTCGACGTCACCACGGCCACGAGCCAGGACCCGCAGACGCTCCGCGCCGCCTACATCGCGATGGCGTCCATCACGTGGTGGGCGATCGTCCCGCTCGCCTACGCATCGCTTGCGACAGGGATCATCATGTCCTTGGGTACGAAGTGGGGCCTCTTCCGGCACTGGTGGGTCGTGCTCTCGCTCTTGCTGACGGTCTTTGCCGTCCTGGTCCTGATGTCGGAGACCCGCACCATCGATTTCCTGGCAAGCGCAGCAGCCGACCCCACCACGACCGACGACGAGCTGCGCGCCCTGCCGAGCACCCTGCTCCATTCCGTGCTCGGCACCGTGGTCCTGCTCGTGGTCACGGTGCTCAACGTCTACAAGCCGCGGGGCCTGACGAAGTACGGGTGGCGAAAGCACCAGGAGCGGCACCAAGCGTGACCGAGGCTGCGGTCCGCCGTCTCCACCGCTTTTTTCCGGGGCGACCGGATGTCACGGGAACAGGAGATCCACAAACAGGTCCGTGAAGACGGCGCCTGCGATGAGGAACATGCCGGCCAGCGACCAGAACACGCCGCCGGTGGCCAGGAAGCCGCGCCCGGCGCATGCCGAGCATGCCGAGCCGGATCCGTAGTCGACTGCGCCGAAAACGCAGACCCTCGCCGGGCGCCCGGGACCGACCCGACCGCCCCTGGACCGTTGTAAGGGCCGGAAGCAGCCAACGCCCCCGGCGCGGCGACCCCGCACGGGGGAGGCCCCGGGCGTCCCCGCCACCGCACGGCTTATCATGGCGAAGCCTTTCTCCTGTAAGGAGTGCACGTGAGTCCGGGTGGATCGTCGACGGACAGGTCGGACCGCAGGACCCCCGAGGGCGCCTCCGCGCCCCGGAACGGGTCCGCGAACGGGGCGGCAGGGAGGCAGCGCGGGCCCGGTGCCTCGGTCCCGCGCGGTCCGCCTACGAAGCCCGAGGGCCGCGTGGCGGCGGTCCGCAGCGGCGCTCCGCGGAAGCCGCCCCGCCTGGGGGCGCCGCGGACGAAGCCGGTCGGAGAGGAGCGCGTGCTCGCGCCGAGCCAGGCCGCCCAGATGGGGCCGAAGAACAAGCGCGTCTTCGTGTGGGCCCCACGGTGCCGGATCTGCGGCCACGCGATGCGGGGCACGGTGGAGGTCACGGCGCCGGCCGAGGGACCTGACCGGACGGGCTTCTCGATGGCATGCCACAACATCCTCTGCCCGCAGTGCCGCAACGACAACTACATCGGGCCCATGACGTCGTGGCTCGTCGTGAGCGGTCCGCTGCCGGTCCACTGACGAAGGCTTGAAGGGCACGCGCGGGGTCGCGCGCCCCGTGACCCACTGGGCGGACGTGTTGGCGGCGGAGCTGATCAAGCGGCGCGGGGCCGGACCCCACGTGTTCGCGACCGCGATCACCCCGAGCGGTCCCATCCATGTCGGGAACATGCGGGAGGTCCTCACGACCGAGGCCGTCTTCCGCGCCGCCAAGGACGCGGGTGCCAAGGCGGAGCTGCTGTACATCGCCGACGACTACGACCCGCTGCGGAAGGTGTACCCCTTCCTTGGGGGCCACCCTGCGGTCGACTACGCGGCGCACGTGGGCAAGCCGCTCCGGGAGGTCCCTTGCCCGTGCGGCGGCCACGGCTCCTACTCCGAGCATTTCCTGGAGCCGTTCCTTCGCAACCTCCGCGACCTGGGCGTCGCGCCGACGGTGCTCTCCGCGTACGACCTCTACCACGAGGGGCGCTACACGGAGCACACGGTCCGCTCCCTCGACGCCGCGGACCGACTGCGTAGGATCATCGAGACCGTCTCGAAGCGGCAGCTCCCCGGGAGCTGGGCGCCGTTCAACCCCCAATGCCCCGCCTGCCGGCGGATCTCCGGTGTCGAGGTGAAGCTGTACGAGTACCCGGAACTGTCCTTCCGCTGCGCGTGCGGCGAGGCGGCCACGGTCGACGTCCGCCGCCCGGGCATCGGGAAGCTCCCGTGGCGCGTGGACTGGCCCGCGCGGTGGCACTTCCTCGGCGTCACGTTCGAGAGCTTCGGCAAGGACCACGGTGCCAGCGGCGGCTCCTGGGACACCGGCGTGCGGATCGTCCGCGAGGTCTTCGAGGGCCGGGAGCCGGAGCACGTCATGTACGAGTTCCTTCAACTGAAGGGCAAGGGCGCCATGCACTCCAGCACCGGCCTCGCCGTGAGCGCGGAGCTCATGCTCCGGATGGTGCCCCCGGAGGTCCTCCGTTACCTGCTCGTGCGCCAGTCCCCGCGCAAGCACATCGACTTCGACCCCGGCCTCGGGCTCCTTGGGCTCGCGGACGAGTTCGACCGGCTCGAGCGCGTCCGGTCCGGCGCCGAGGCGAACCCCGGCGACCTCACGGAGGTCGAGCGGACCTACGAGCTCAGCATGCCGGGCCAGGTCCCCGACCACCTGCCTGTGCAGGTCAACATCCGCCACCTCGTGACGGTCGTCCAGATGGCGGACACCGTCGAGGGCGTGGAGGAGATCCTGCGCCGCAGCGGGGAGCTGCGCGAGGATCTCGACGATGTGGGACGGCGGCGCCTTGCCGAGCGGGTCGAGCACGTCCGCGTCTGGCTGGACGAGGCCGCGCCGGACCAGGTGCGCTTCCAGGTGCGTCCCGCGCTTCCCGAAGACCTCGCCCTCGGCGACGAGGACAAGGCCTTCCTCGGCCGCCTCGCGGACGCCCTCGCGACCGCGCCGTGGGACGGCCAGTCGGTCCACGACGCCGTCCATGCCGCCGCCCAGGCGACAGGGATCTCCCAGGGCCAGGCGTTCCGTGCCGTCTACCGGACCGTCCTCGGCCAGGACCGGGGCCCCCGTGCCGGGTTCTTCCTCGCCAGCCTGGACCGCGGCTTCGTCGTCGACCGCTTCCGCGCCGCGGCCTGAGCCGGGCCGACGCGCAGCCCTTTTGACGCGGAGGCGGGTCCGCGCCGCATGCGCTTTCCCGCGATGGCCGTCCTGCTCGTCCCCCTCGTGGCCGGCTGCGCCCTCGAGCAGCCCGACGGACCCGTCGCGACCGCCACCTGGCACGCCTCGGTGGGCGTCGACTTCAACGGCACCCGCGACGGCACGGACAACCTGCACGCCACGGTGCCCTTCGATCCCGCCGCGCGCCCCGCCGCCGAGGCTTACGTGGGCCGCGACATCACGCACCCGGACGACTACACGTTGCACGACCTGATGGTCGACTGGTCCGCAAAGACCGACATCCCCTTCACGACGACGTACTACGACGGCCTCGGCTACAGCATCGACGCCTTCGACGGAATCGCGTCCGCATCGAACGCGACCGAGGGATGGTTCTGGCAGCTCAGCGTGGACGGCGAGACCGCCTTCGAGGGCATGAGCACGCTCGTCGTCCGCGACGGCGGCGCCTACAAGTGGACCTACACGCACGCGGTCTGGGGATGAGCCGGAGGGGCCGATCCCTTGCCGCGGGCCGCGGCCGGGACGGTCCCACGCCTTCATCACCGCCCACGACGGAGCCACGTCATCCGCCGCCGAGCCCGACAGCGGCGACCATGCCGTGGATCTCGCGGAGCGCTGGCCGCAGGCCGGGCCCCGTCACCCGAGCAGGTCGACCAGGTCCGCCGACCTGCCCGCGAAGGCCTCGACCTTCTCCTCGGCCGTCCCGACCCGGACATCCTGCTCCTCCGTGCGGAACTGGATGCCCTCATCCGCGAGGATCTTCCCGTCCACGGTCGAGGAGGCGTACATCTCGACGCTGCGCGCCTTCAGGTCGCCGAGCACCTGGCAGCCTTGGCCGATGACCGCCCTGCCCGCGGCGACCAGGTCGCCCTGGACCTCGCTGCCACGGCGGAGGAACACGTCCCCGTCGGCGCGCAGGGCGCCGCAGACCTGCGACTCCGCGCCGAGCTCCGCGTCGCCGCGGACGACCAGGTTCCCCAGGACGCGACAGTCCTCCTTCGCGAGGAAAGCGCCCTTGACCTCCGAGCGCTGGAGCCCGATCTCGCATCCGTCGGGCACGAAGAGGAACACCTCGTCGACGCTGATCTCGGCGTCGTCGGCCTCCTCCAGCTCCTTCAGGATCCGGTCGACCTCCTCGGACTGCCCCATGCGCAGCAGCTCCAGGAGATAGATGAAGACATAGAGCACGAGGGGCACGGGGTTGCGCTTGTTGACCCACCCCTTCGCCTTGAGCTGGCCGCCGATCCGTACGTCGTCCCCGACGTCCAGGTCGCCCTCGAGGGCCAGGTCGCCCTTGACGAAGCAGCGCTCCCCCAGGTACACGTTGGCACCGCCGGTCACGTCGCCGAGGAGGTGGCTCGACTGGTCGACGCGGAGGTCGTCCGTGCAGGACACGTCGCCGTCGATCTCCACGCCCTGGCCCGCGAACACGCGGCCCTCGGTGCGGAGGCCGAAGGCCATCCGGACGTGGTTCCCGAGGATGAAGTCGCCCTTCGTCACGATGGTGCGTTCCTCGAAGCGGGTCCCCTGGGGCAGGACGAGCGTCCGCTTGTCAAACGGCATGACTGTGCATCCCGGCCGTCACCAACGGGTCCATGGTTGAAAGGGTTGCGGACCAAGCCGGCCTTGTCAGTCCGCCTCGACCCACGTCCTGCCCCACCCGACCTTGAGCTTCCCGGAGAGCCAGGTGCCGATGCCTTCCACGAGGACCTCCGACTCCAGGGCCTGGCCGCGGTGGACGAGGTCCTTCAGCGGCGCGCCCGGGTCGATGTCGAAGGCGCGCTGGGCCACGATGGGGCCCTGGTCGAGGTCGACGGTGACCAGGTGGGCGGTGACGCCCGCGACGCGGACGCCGCGCTGCCAGGCCTGCCGGTAGGGCATGGCCCCGGGGAAGGAGGGCAGGAGGCTGGGGTGGATGTTGAGGATCCGGTTCGGCCACCGCCACACGAAGTTCGGGCTGAGGATGCGCATGTACCGCGCCAGGACGACCAGGTCCACATCGGCCTCCTTGAGGATCGCCAGGACGGCGGCCTCGTGGGCGGGCTTGTCGCCGTCGTCGACGTGGTGGAACGGCACCCCGGAGGCCTCGGCGAGGGCGGCGAGGTGGGGCCGGTTGCCGACGATGACCGCGACCTCGGCGTCGACGGCGCCGCTGCCGCAGGCCTCCAGGACGGCGCGCGGGGCATGGGACTCCTTCGACACCAGGAGGCCGATGCGGGCCGGGCCCTCTACGGCGCCGCCGGCGGGACGGAACTCCACGTCCATGCCGAGCTCGCTGCCGATGCGTCCGAGCCCCTCGCGCATCTCCCGCTCCGTGTGCCCGGAGGCGGGCCAGGAGACCTCGAGGTGCATCGTGAACAGGCCGTGCGTGACGTGCTGGTCGAGCTCCTCGATGTTGCCGCCGCATTCGAAGAGGGACTGGCAGATGCGCGCGATGACGCCGGCCTTGTCGTCGCCGATGACCGTGAGGTGGGCGTGGCGGCGCATAGCGGCCGATGCCGCCGGTCCGGCTTGAACACGCCGGTGTGGCGGCGACCCAAACCTCATCGCGGATCGGGCCTGTGCCCGCCTCGTGGACAGCAAACCGTCCCGCACGAACCTGCTGCGCTACCGCCTCGCGCTGAGCGGCGTCGCCGTGGGGCTCCTGGTGCTGGGTGCCGTGCCCTGGCTGGTCCTGTACGGCGTCGCGACGGGCACCGAAGGCGGTCTCCGCGTTTTCCTGATGGCGCTCGCGCTGTTCTGGGGCTTCGCGTTCTTCCCGTTCCTGTGGCTCGGGGCGCAGGCTCTCCGCATGGCCTGGCGTCCGCTTCGCATCGGGGAGACGCTCCGCTTCGCCGCGTCGTGGCCGCGAAGGCGGCGGGCGGACCGGGGGGCGGACCGTGCGCCTGCCCCCCAGGACAGCATGGGACGCGAGGAGGTCATCGACGCCGAGTGGCGGGAGCGCCCCTGATCACGTCCGGGTCCGCTCGGCACCCTCGAAGCGCGCGCGGGGACGCACGCACCCGAGGAGGACGAGGAGCGCCTCGGCCTCGTCGACGAGGTCCTGCACGGAGCCGATGGGCGGATGCGCCTCGTCCTCGTCGCTCCAGCGGCCGTGGACGGCGACGTCGAGCTGCGCCGCGGCCGGGTGCTCCATGCTGGCGGGGGTGAGGAAGAGCCGTGCCGTCGCATCGCCGCCGGTGACGTGCTCGGCGCTGCGGACGAAGACGAGGCTCCCCTGCTGCGCGGCCTCGAAGGTCCAGGTGGGCAACCGGACCTCCTCGGCGACGCGGGGGTTCCAGGCGGGCCGTTTCTCCCGCGTGCGGAAGTCCATGCGGAAACGCATGCGGAGGAACGACGAGCGGCGCACGGCCCGGCATCGCGGCAGGGCACTTGGCCCTGCGGGTCCGTTGCCGTCCCGAGCCCGCGCCTCCTACGGATCCACTTCGGGTCCGGTGCGCGGCGGCGCCGGGAAGACGGAGGGGTTGCGGGGCGTGCGGAGGGGGTCGCCCCATGCGAAGCCTTCCCCGGTCGCCTCGAAGGGCCGGAAGACATCGAGGGCGGAGCCGTCGCGGTGCTCGATGGCGGCCTGGAGGGCGCGCCGGGGCCCGCCACGGTCCCTGCGGACGACGGCTTCCAGGAAGAGTCCGACGGCCTCGCAGGCGTCGTCGCGGGCGGCCTCCTGGAACATGGCGGTGATGCCAGCGAGGACCCTGGCGTCGTCCCGCTCGTCGGCGGCTGCAAGCTCGACGCCGTGGGGTCCCAGGGTGGCCCCGAAGGGCCGCACGCGGCCGTCCTCTTTCACCATGGCCTCGGCGACGGGAAGGGCCGCGGCAAGGAGGGCCTCCACGGCCTCCACGGCGTCCATGCTTCGGCATCGGGCGCGGACGCTTATGATCGACGGGTCCGGCCGTTTACGGATCGGACCAAGTGCGGTCGCAGCCGTGTCATGAGGACAGAGGTGAAGATGGAGCCGAGGGCGCGCGCTGCGACGTGGGACCACATCTACTGGTAGGCCCGGCCGGTCGGACCCGCCGCGGGACGCGACGTCCGCCGGCCGCACCGGGGCGGCCTTACACGCTGCGGACCGTGGTCTCCTTGTCGAGGAACTCGGCGCGCCGCCTGCCGGGCAGGCCCTTGCCGACGCCGTTGCGGGCCTTCATGGCGGTGTCCTTCGGGACCGCGAAGTCAGCGTGGTCCTCCTCGATGCGGATATCGGAGATGAGGTGGTCCTGGAGGCCCGTGGCCTTCTGCACGGCGCGGTGCAGCTTGAACGGCGTGAGGCCGTCCTTGCGGCCCGCGTCCAAGCGGATGTGGATGTTGCCGTACTTGTCGGCCAGCTCGTCCCAGTCGATCTGCCGCCGCAGCTTCCCCTTGCCCTGAGGGGGCTCGCTCTCCGGGATCTCCTTGCCGATGAGCATCTCGACGCGCTTCAGGGTGGGCTTGTCGTCCAGGCTGACGAAGCTGATGGCCTTGCCCGTGCGGCCGGCGCGGCCGGTGCGGCCGATGCGGTGCACGTACACCTCGGGCTCCTGCTCGGGGAGGTCCCAGTTGACGACGTGCGTGATGTGGTCGATGTCGAGGCCCCGGGCGGCGACGTCCGTGGCGATGAGGATCCGGACCTCGCCGCGGTCGAAGCGGTCCAGCACCTTCTCGCGCTTGGACTGGGGAAGGTCGCCGTGCAGCGCCTCCGCGGAGTAGCCCATGTTCTTCAGGTCGCCCACGAGGCGGTCGCACATGTACTTCGTCGCGCAGAAGGTGAGCATCAGGTCGATGCCCTTCTCGTGGTCGAGGATCTGCGTGAGGGCCCAGAGCTTGTTGCGCCGCCCGACAGGGTAGAAGACCTGCTCGATCTCGGGGACCGTGATCTGGTCCTCGCTGACGCGCACGAACTCGGGCTGTTTCAGGAAGCGCCGCGCGAGGCTCTTGATCTCCTCGGGCATCGTCGCGGAGAACAGCATGGTCTGCCGCTGGTGCTTCGAGGGCATGCGGCGAAGGATCCATTCGACGTCGTCGATGAAGCCCATGTCGAGCATGCGGTCCGCCTCGTCCAGCACGACGTAGGACGCCGAGGAGAGGTCGAGGCTGCCGCGCTCCATGAGGTCCATGATGCGGCCCGGCGTGCCGACGACCATGTGGACGCCCTTGCGGAGCGCCTTCTCCTGGCCTTCGTAGCCCGTGCCGCCGTAGATGGTGATGACCTCGAAGCCGCGGCCGGCGCTGTAGCGCTCCATCTCCTCGCCGATCTGGATGGCGAGTTCGCGCGTGGGCGCGAGGACGAGGCCCTGCACGTGCTTGAGGCCGGGGTCGTACCGTTCGAGGAACGGCAGCCCGAAGGCAGCGGTCTTGCCGGTACCGGTGCGGGCTTGGCCGATGAGGTCACGTCCCTCCTTCAGGATCGGGATCGCGCTCTCCTGGATGGGCGTCGGGTGCTCGAAGCCGATCTTGTCGAGGGTGTCGAGGCTGGCTTGCTGGAGGTGGAGGTCGGCGAAGGTCGCCTTCAGGTCCACCACGGATCGGAGCTGTTTCTGTGTCATGGTCTCACGGCGCCGCGTCCGTCCATCGGTCCAGGCGGTCAGGGCCTGGCCCATGCGCGGCCCACGCGGCGGGGGCTCTTGGCCGCCCACGCGGGAGCCTCCATTTCAGCGTTTGGGGAGCGGCCGGTCGGGGACGAGGTCCTTCTCGGCGTCCTTGGCGGGGGCCGGGGCATGCTCCAGGTTGGGCAGCTCCACGCCGTTGACCTCGCCGTAGAACCGCCGGCACACCTCCCAGAACCACCACGGGTCCATGGCCTCGAAGCCGGTGTGGCCGCCCCAGGGCACGACGACCACCTGGATGTGCGGTCGCTCGCGGGCGTAGCGCTCCATGCGGCGCGCGTGGCGCACGGGGACGACCGGGTCGTCGGCGGCGTGGACGAGGAGCGCCGGCTGGCGCATCATGCCGACCTTCCACTTCGGGTTGGCCAGGTCGCAGAGCTCGTCGAGGCCGCGGAGCCCGTTGACGCGCGCCACGTCCTCGAGGTACTCGTCGAAGCGCTCGTATCCGCCCATGCTCTTCATGCTGAGGAGGCGCCGGAAGCCGCGCCAGGCCGTCGCGAAGGGGTGGTCGGCGGGGGGTTCGGCGCTGATGTACGCGACGGCGTCGCGGGCGTCGACGAACGCGCTGAAGGCGAGGACGCCCCCCGTCAGGAGGTCTTCGCCGGACTCGCCGTCGAGGGCAAGCGCGTTGAGGGCCGCGGCCCCGCCCATGGACTCGGCGAGGACGGCCACGCGCTCGATGCCTGCCTTCTGCTTCAGGAAGCGAGCCGCACCGTGGACGTCGTAGGCCTCCTTCCAGCCCGCCGTGGCGATGCCGGCCGACTCCCCGAACGCGCGCATGTCGATGACGACCACCGGGACCTTCCACTCGCGCCAGATCCGGATGGTCCGCCGCTTGTGCACGGTGTCGTCCTTGGTGCTGAACATGCCAGGCACGACCACGAGGCCCCACGTCGGCGCGGGTCCCGGATGCGGGGGGCCGTACCAGCCGGCGATCGGCACGCCGTCCTGGGTCCGGATCCGCACATGCTCGAAGGGGGACGGGTAGGGGTTGATGCGCCGGAAGAAACGCGCCCAGTGGGGCCGGGCGTGGCCGATGAAGTCCGCGGTCCGCTTGAGGCGGAACGCCCAGTTGCGCAGGTGGCTCCGGGGGACGGGGTCCTGGGGCAGGGACTCGATCGTGGCAAGGAGTCCCGCCAGCGATGGAGGCTGCGGGGCCTCCTCCTTCCTGTGGCGACGCCAGAGCCGGTCGAGCAACGGCCCTCCATCGGCCTCGGGGCCAGAAAAGTCCTGCGGACGGCGCCGGGTCCGCTGCGGCGCGCATCGGCGATCCACGACGGAGGACCGCCCCAGACCACGCCCGAGGGCGCCCCGGGCGCGCAGGGCGCTGCGGGGAGGGCGAAGGAACGGCCGTCAGAGCGGGGGCCGCTGCGCGATGCGGACGGCGGCGTCGGTGTGGCGGCTCTTCGTGACCGCCGATCCAGGCGTGGAGGCGCCCTCGTGCACCATGTTGAGCGTGGCGTCCGGGAAGCCCACGGCGAGCAGGGCCAGGATGCGGGCGCCGACCTCGGGCGAGCCGTGGCCGACGTGGACGGTCCAGCGGCGGGGGTGGAGGCCCTCGCGCCACGCGAGGATCTGGTCCACGGCCTGCTCCGGCGAGTCCGCCTCCGCGACCCAGTACACGAGTCCGTCGACGAGCACGGCGAGACCGATGCGGAGCCCGGGGTCGACGCCGATGACGACAGCGCGCGGGCCGTCCTGCACCGTGGGCCGGTCGTCGAGGGCCTCCAGCGTCGCCAGCCACGTCGCCTCCAGGGTGCCCCGGACGGGGACGCTCCGGGGATCGTCCGCGGGGCCGTCCAGGACCACGCGCACGGAGGCGGGCGGGATCTCGCCGGGCGCAAGGCCGAGCACATCGATGCCGTGGCGCTCGAAGAATGGCACGAGGCGATGGTAGAGCCGGAAGTCGTCCGTGACGAGGGCGACCGCCCGGTGCGTGCGTGCGCCGATGGGACCGGTCAACGCGGAGGCATGGTGCGCCCGGGGCAAATAAGAGGTGATGCTGCGGCCGGTGCCGGGGCGGGCCACGCAGCAGGGCGCCGGACGGAGCCTGGGCCCCCGGGCTTCGCAACCTCCTTCATGAGGGCGCCCGATGACGGAGGCCATGGCGCATCGCATCGACCACCCGCTGGTCTCGGACCGCGTGCAGAACTTCCCGGAGTCGGTGATCCGCTCCATGAGCATCGTGGCGGCGCGGCACGGGGCGATCAACCTCGGCCAGGGCTTCCCGGACTTCGACCCGCCCCAGGAGGTCCTCGACGCGGCGAAGCAGGCCATCGACGACGGGTACAACCAGTACGCGGTGACGTGGGGCGCCCCGGCGCTCCGCGAGGCCATCGCCGCCAAGATGTCCTCCTTCAACGGCATCGAGGCGGACGCGGACCGCAACATCGTCGTCACCTGCGGCGCGACGGAGGCGATGATGGCGAGCCTGCTCGCGACCGTGGACCCCGGCGACCGCGTGGTCATCTTCGAGCCGTTCTACGAGAACTTCGGGCCCGACGCCGTCGTGTCCGGCGCCAAGCCTGTGCACGTGCCCCTGCACGCCCCCGGCTTCCAGCCCGACGAGGAGGCGTTGAAGGCCGCGTTCTCGGAGCCCGTGAAGGCCGTGATCGTGAACACGCCCGGCAACCCGACGGGACGCATCTTCACGGACGGCACCCTTCGCCTGATCGCCGACCTCTGCACGGACCACGGCGCGCTCGCCGTCACGGACGAGATCTACGAGCACATGGTCTTCGACGGCAAGCGCCACACGAGCCTGGCGACGGTGGGCGACATGGCCGACCGGACGGTCACCATCGGCGGCTTCAGCAAGACGTACAGCGTCACGGGCTGGCGTCTTGCGTACACCGTCGCGGACAAGCCCGTCGCAGACGCGATCAAGCGGGTCCACGATTTCCTGACCGTCGGCGCGGCGCATCCGTTGCAGATCGCGGGCGTGGCCGCGCTCGGGCTGCCGCCGAGCTACTACACGTGGCTCCGCGACTCGTACGAGGGAAAGCGCGACCTCCTGCTGGGGGCCCTGGAGGAGGCGGGCTTCCGATGCCACCGGCCGGACTCCGCGTACTACATCATGGCGGACATCACGGATTTCGGCTTCCCGGACGACACGGCGTTCAGCATGTGGCTCACCCAGGAGGTGGGCGTCACGTGCATCCCGGGCACGAGCTTCTACCACCACAAGGGGCAGGGCCGGCAGATGGTGCGCTTCGCGTACCCGAAGAGGGAGGAGACGCTGCGTGCCGCCGCGGATCGCTTGGCGCTGAGTCGGGAGAAGGCGGACGAGGCGGCCAAGCGGCCCCACGTGCGGGCATGAGGCGGCCCGGCGGGCACCCCGACGGCGTTCAGGTATATGTCGCGGTGATCTCCACGCTGCCACCGCCGCTGTAGGCGTCGACGCGGACGTACCACCAGCCGCTTGCGGGGCCGGAGAACGAGCACGACTCGTCGCTGCCGCCCAGGTACGGCCGGCAGTCGTACGCCGAATCCGTCGCGCGGGCGCCGAGCCGCACGTACAGGTCCGCGTCGAAGGAG
>Ga0299906_10003608_pt1 | contig 12746 bp, 7 predicted proteins | sample RVTome_14_FD_200259 | JGI IMG/M metagenome (GOLD analysis project Ga0299906, IMG submission 200259) | Soil microbial communities from uranium-contaminated site in the Upper Colorado River Basin, Wyoming, United States - RVT145D125 (version 2) ...
GCGTGGAGTCCCTGGTCCACCAGGTCCTCCAGGGGCGGGACATTCATCCGCGCGGCGTGGCCCTGCCCCTGCGGGCCAAGGTCACCCGCGGCGCCAACGACCAGCGCGTCGATGCGTGGTACCGCGTCCGCGAGGAAGGACGTTTCGGCGCCTGGCAGCGCATCGTGCTCACGCACCAGGCCGATGGCGTGCAGGAGCGGCTGGTGGACGCCGACGCCGAGGAGATCGAGTTCTACTTCCGCACCGCCGATGCCCAGACGCCGCGCGAGACGGTGCGCCTCATCGATCCCCCGGCGCTGATCGGGGCGGAGCTCGCCGTCACGCCGCCGCCGTATGCGTCGGGCCGCTATCCCGACTATCTGACCCAGCTCGGCCCCGGGCTGGACGACCGCGCCGTCACCGACACGCCGTCGCTCATCGGCTCGGATGTGCGCCTGACCCTTCAGCTCAACAAGGCCCTGCCCGTGCCGCAGGATGAGACGCAGCGCGCCGCGTGGGTGGAGCGGACATTCGGCTTCCCGCCCGACACGCCCGCGGCGTTCTCCTTTGATCCCGCCGCGCCGGACCATTGGACATTGTCATGGCGCCTGACGCGCACGCAGATGCTCAAGCCGACGCTCGAGGATGAATACGGTCTGACCAACAGCGAGCCGATCACCTATCGCATCGACGCGGTGGAGGACTTCCCGCCGAGCGTCACCATCACCACGCCCCAGGCGGATGAGGTGGTGCTCGCGTCGGCCATCGTGCCCCTCGTGGGCGAGGCCAGCGATGACGTCGCGGTGGCCCAGGTCGGGCTGGAGGCCGCGGTCGATCGCGCCGGCAGCGCCGCCGCCGACGAGGGCGACGGCGTCGAGGCCGAGGCGCCGCCGCCGGCGTGGTCGGACGTGCGCGAGGTCGATGCGCTGACCGCGACCATGAGCGCGGAGCTGGACCTCTCGCCGCTCGAGCTGGCCGAGGGCGACGTGGTGCTCGTGACCGGCGTCGCCCGCGACATGTACGAGCTGGAGGGCGCGACGCACGAGCCCGTGCGCTCGACGGTGCGCCGCCTGCGCGTGATCAGCGAGCTGGAACTGGCCACGCAGCTCCGGCGGCAGCTCGCGGCGGTCCGCCACAACGCGATCCGGGTGGAGGCGCACCAGGCGGAGCTTCAGGACGATGTCATCGACGCCGGCGTTCAGCCCGGCGCCGATCGCGCCCAGGGCCAGATCGGCGATCGCATCGCCGCGCAGCTCGAGGAGGTCCGCGACATCCGCGACCTCATGCGCCGCAACCAGCTCGACGATGAGCAGCTCCAGGAATTGCTGCGGCAGTCCGAGGACCTGCTCGATTTCGCCGGGCGCGCCAGCACGCGGGCCAGCGAGCTCATCGAGCAGCGCCGCGGCGAGCTGTCGCAGGCGGGCGCGCGGCCGGAGGGCGAGCGGGCCACGCCCGGCGTGCAGCCCCGACCGGATGATGCCGGCCGGCCCGGCGACCGCGAGCAGGCCGGGCGACCGGAACAACGGGAGCAGGCTCGGCCGGGCGAAGCGCAGCCGGGCCAGACGCAGCCGGGGCAGCGCGACCAGGCGCAGCCCGGCGAGACGCAGGGCCGCCCGCAGCCCGGCCAGCCGCAGGAAGGCGAGCGTGCCGCGGACGATCAGCCGCGCGAAGAGCCCTTCGATCTGGATGACCTGCGCGAGCCGGATGAGGCCGACCGTCCGATCGTCGAACAGCAGCAGGAGGTCCGCAACGAGCTGGCCGACCTGATCGAGCTGCTCGATCGCGATGAGGACAGTTGGGTCATCACGCGGCAGATCAAGACGCTGCTGGAGGAGCAGACGCGTCTGGCCGCGGAGACCGGTCAGCTCAGTCGCGAGACACTGGGCCAGACCCGCGAGCAGCTCACCAACCCCCAGCGCAGCGAGCTGGACCGGATCCGCGACAAGCAGATGGAGCTGCGCGACCAGGCGCGGCAGATCACCGACTCGGCCCGCCAGCGCGCTGAGGCCCTCGAGGAGCACGACCCCCAGGCGGCCGAGGGCATGCGCAACGCCGCGGATGAGGCCGAGCAGCGCGAGCTGGACCGCGACATGGAGCAGGCCGCCCAGCGCGCCGGCGAGAACCGCCTCCAGCAGGCCTCCAGCGCCCAGCAGCGCTCGATGGAGACGTTGCAGCGCATGCTCGAGGAGATGGAACAGACCAAGCGGGCGCAGGCCGAGCAGTTGCTCCGCCAGCTCGCCAGTCTCATCGACTCCATCCAGCGCCTCATCACGATTCAGGAGAACGAGCTCACGGCGCTGGCCCGGGCCATCGCCGACGAGGATTTCTCGCAGCGCGACCGGGCGATGATCCGCCTGAACCAGAACACGCAGGCCGTCGCCGCCGAGGCCCGCGCCGCCGGCCAGGAGTCGCGCCGGATCGCGCGAACGCTGGATCGCGCGGCCGACGCCCAGGGCGCCGCCGTTGCCGCGCTCCGCGGGATTCCCGTGGACGCCCCCAGGGCCGAGGAGGCGGAGAACACATCGCTGGAGCTGCTCAAGGAGGCCAAGGCGCTGGCCGAGGAGGCCCAGGAGCAGGCCGAGCAGGAAGAAACCCGCCGTCGCCGCGAGGAGCTGATTCAGGCCTATCGCGAGTTCAGCGAGCAGGAAGCCGCCCTTCGCCAGGACACGCTCGGCCTCGTCGAACAGGAGGAGCTGAACCGGCGCGAGCTCGTGGAAGCGCGGCGGCTGGGCAGCACCCAGGATCGCATCCGCACGGGCCTGGACGACCTGCGGCGACAGACCGAAGAGCTGATGCAGGCGCAGATGTTCTCGCTGGTGCACCAGCTCATCGACGGCTGGGCAAAACAGGTGTCCGACTCGCTGGCCGAAGGCACGGTGGACATCGACGTCACCGACCGGCAGCAGCAGATCGCCGACAGCATCGGCCGGCTCATCGCAGCGCTGGAGGAGACGCTCGTGCCGCCGGATGAGTTCGCCCAGGACGAGAACCAGGCGGGCGGCGGCAACGCCGGCGGGCAGCAGGGCCAGCAGCCGCTCATCCCGCCCGTCGCCGAGTTGAAACTCCTTCAGGGCATGCAGGAGCAGCTCTACCAGCAGACACGCCAGGTCGACGGCCGTGGCGACCTCGACTCAGCGCAGCGGCGCGGCCGGCTGCGCGACCTCGGCCAGCAGCAGCGCGACCTGCTGGAGATCGGCCGCGGCCTGATTGAAAAGCTGACCAACCAGGGCGGCGGCCAGGGCGGGCCTCAACCCCCGGGTCCGCCGACGGACCGGCCGGAGGGCCAGAACCCATGAACACGATTCATCGACATCGTGGCCGTTCGCGGCCGACGCTCATCGCCATCACGCTTGCTCTGGCAACGCCGGGCGCCATCGCCCAGGTTCCGCCGCCGGCGCCGCCGCCCCAGCAACCGCCGCCCACGACGCCGCCCGAACAGCAAATGCCGCCTTCGCAGGATGAAAAGAAGGCCGACGAGAAGAAGCCCGCCACCCCGCCCTCGCTCGATGACCTGCTCGGCCTCGACAAGGAAGGCGACAACGCGCGCGAGGCGGCCAATCGCGAAGTCGATGAAGAGCTTCAGCGCGAACTCACGGAGAAGCAGATCGCCGATGCGTTCCGCATCGCGGTGGAGAAGATGGCCATCAGCGCCGACCTGCTCGATGTCCGCCTCGACCCCGGCCTCGGCACCCAGCGCGTGCAGGAGGACATCATCGAGAAGCTCCAGCAGCTCATCGATCAGGCGAAGAAGCAGCAGGCCTCCAGCAGCTCGTCATCGTCATCGTCGTCCTCGTCCAGCCAGCAGCAGAGCCGGCAGAACCCCGGGCAGCGCAACCAGCAGCAGAATCCGCAGGACGGCCAGAATTCCCAGAACCGCGCCAACGGCACGGAGAATACGGGCGAGATGGATCCGCCGGCGCGGCGCGACGGCGACATCAACACGATCCTGGAAGAAACCCGCAGCGAATGGGGCAATCTGCCCGACCGCATCCGCGAAATGCTCATGCAGGGTCGCCGCGACAAGTTTTCAAGCCTGTACGATCGTCTCACCAGCGAGTACTACCGCAAGCTCGCGGAAGACAATAACCAGTGACCCCCGGACCCCCGGACCCCGGACCTCAGAGCCCAGACGCCAGAATTCCGCACCCCGCTGCTTCGGAGGCCGACCATGAACCGACTCATCACAGCGACCGTACTGGCGATCCTGCTGTTCGTGCTGACGGCGTTTGCGGCGACCGCCGCGACGTCATCGCCCGCCGCGCCCGCGGCCCCGGCCGCCATGCAGGACCCGCCACCGGGCGGCGCCGGGGGCGCCGGGGGCGAGGACCTCGGGGCCCAGAACAACCCGCTCCAGGACGAGATGAACGAGGAGCTGTACGACAGCGTGCAGCGCGGCTTCGTCTATCTCAAGAGCCAGCAGAACTCCGACGGCTCCTTCGGGCGCGGCCGCTATGGCCGGCACGTCGGCATCACCGCCCTGTGCGGCCTGGCGTTCATGTCCGACGGCCACCTGCCCGGGCGCGGACCATACGGTGAGCAGGTCGAGAAGGCCCTGGAGTTCGTCATCGCCAACGTCACCGAGACCGGCCTCGTCGCCGCGGAAACCTCGCACGGGCCGATGTACGGCCACGGCTTCGCCACGCTCTTCCTCGGCGAGCTGTACGGCATGACGCCGGACGATCGGCGCATCCGCGACGCCCTGGTGAAGGCCGTCGAGCTCATCGAGGGCACGCAGAACGACGAGGGCGGCTGGCGCTATAACCCCGTGCCGGTCGACGCCGACATCTCCGTGACGATCTGCGAGATCATGGCCCTGCGCTCGGCCCGCAACTCGGGCATCAAGGTCGCCAAGCGGACGATCGACAACGCCGTGCAGTACGTGCGGGCGTGCCAGAATCCGGATGGCGGCTTCAAATACATGCTCCAGGCGGGCGGCTCGGCCTGGCCGCGCACCGCCGCGGGCGTGTCCAGTCTCTTCTACGCCGGCATTCACGAGGACGACTCGATCGACCGCGGCCTCGATTACCTCATGCGCAACGCGCTGCCGGGGCGGGCGAGCCCGGGGCAGGCCCATTACTATTACGGCCATTACTACGCGGCGCAGGCGATGTACCTGGCCGGCGGCGACCACTGGGGCCGATGGTGGCCGGCGGTGCGCGATGAGCTGATGGCCAAGCAGTCCAGCAGCGGCGGCTGGCTGGATCATCACGCCGGCGGCGCGTACGCCACGGCCATGGCCCTGATCGTTCTGCAAATGCCCAAGCGCTATCTGCCGATATTCCAGAAATAGCTCATGACGCGTCTTTCCGCCGCCGCATCCCGATCGCCGCTCCTTGCCGCGCTGCTCATGGCCGGGCCGGCGGTGGCCGTCGACACGGGCGACTACCTGCTCATCCAGGACGGGCTTCAGATGCAACACATCCGGCTGGTGGAGGTGCGCGATGACACGCTCGTGCACCTTCAGGACGGCCTGTGGATGAACGTCGATCTGCGCCGCTGCATCGCCGTGCTCGACACCACCAAGAAGCCGCCGCTCGCCTCCACGGGCCTGCTCGTGCTGGCCGACGGCCAGCGCTTCCCCGGGGCGCCGATCCCGGAGTCTGGAGAGGACGAGGATGTGCTGAGCTGGAACCATCGCTGGCTCGGCCGGCTGGATGTGTCGCTCGATGACGTTCGCAGCGTTCACTTCCGCCCCGGCGCCCGCATTCCGTCCGACGGCTCCGGCGATGTGGTGATCCTGGGCAACGGCGACCGGTTGGACGGGCTGATCGTCTCGCTGAACGATCCCCTCGTGATCGAGCAGGATCTCGACGGCCAGCGCGAGCTGGTCGAGGTGCCGCGCGCCAACGTCGCCGCCGTCCGCCTCGTGTCCGTCGCCAAGACGCCCTCGGGGCGGCGGGTGTGGATGGATGACGGCACGGTGCTGGATGTGTCGTCGATCCAGGTGGGCGATGACGGCTTCGTGCGGCTTCGCAGCAAGTGGCATTCGGCGGCGGACAAGCCCGTGGTGCTGCGCCTGGCCGATCTCGATTCCATCCTGCTCGATGCCGAGCGGCTGCTGCCGCTGGCCGCCATCACGCCCAGCCGCGTCCAGGGGCCGGCGACGCGCTACCTCGTGCCCGATCCGCTGGTGCTCGAGCCCGATGCATCGCTCCAGGTCTCGCCCATCGAGATCCGCGGCCCGCTGGTGGCCCGCTACACCCTGCCGGATCGCTGCCGCCGCTTCGCGGCCGAGGCCTACATTCCCATCGGGGCCCAGACGTGGGCGGACTTCGAGCTGATCATCCGCAGCGACGATGAGGAAGTCTTCCGGGCCCGGATCAACGCCGACAACCCCTATGTCGCGATCAACGTGCCCCTGAGCGGCACGGAAATGACCATCGAGCTGACCGAGGGCGCCAACGGGCCGATCCGGGACCGCCTGATCCTGGACTTCCCGATGCTGCTGCTGGGCGATGAATGACAATCACTCGCGCGACAGGCGCGCCAGCGACTCCAGAGTGCGCGCGGCAGCACCGTCGTCGATCGCCCTGCCGGCAAGGTCCATCGCATCGTCGAGTGAACCAACCCGGCCCGAGACCAGGATCGCCGCGGCGGCGTTGAGCACCGTCATGTCACGGGCCGGGCCCTTGTCGCGGCCTTCCAGAACCTCGCGGATCATCCGTGCCGCGTGCGGCAGATCGCGGGCCGTCACCGCCTCCCGCGGGGCGCGATCGAGGCCGAACTGCTCGGGCGCGATCGTCTCCTCGCGGATGCCGCCATCCTCGATGTGCACGAGCGTGGTCGGGGCGGAGATGGAGATCTCATCGAGGCCGTCGTCGCTGTGGACGACAATCGCCCGGATGGCCCCCAGCGCGGCAAGGGCCTCGGCGATCGGCGTCAGAAACCGCCGGTCGTAGACGCCCATCAACTGCCGCCGCGCTCCCGCGGGATTGGTCAGCGGCCCCAGCAGGTTGAAGATCGTGGGGAACCCCAGAGCCAGTCGCACGGGCATGACATGCTTCGTCGCCGGGTGGTGGTGGATGGCGAAGCAGAAGCACACGCCCGCCTCATCGAGGCACCGGCCCTGGACCTCGCGCGGGGCGTCGACGTTGACGCCCAGCTCGCGCAGGACCTCGGCCGAGCCGCGTCCGGTGCGCGAGCGGTTGCCGTGCTTGGCCACCCTGGCCCCGGCGGCCGCGGCGACGATGGCGGCGGCGGTGGAGACATTGAACGTCTTGGGCGCGCCGCCGGTGCCCGCGGTGTCCACGATCTCCGCGGGATCGGTCGCGCAGGCGAGGCGATCGACATGCGCGCGCATGATCCTTGCCGCTCCCAGGATCTCATCCGGCGTGGGCGTGCGGGTGGCGAGCAGGGCCAGCAGAGCCCCCATTTCGCCGTGGTGGCAGCGGCCTGTCATCATCGCCTCGAAGGCCGTCGCCGCCTGCTCGGCGCTGAGCGTCACACCGGTGAGCAGGGTGCGCAGCGTGGGCGTGAGATCGGCCGGCGCCTCGGGCCGGGCGAACTCGCCGGGGGCGGGTCCAGGTCCGGGGGCGGGCGGCGGATTCTCAGTGTCGCGTGGCTGGTTGGTCATGGATGTGCGCCGGCATGCGTCGCGATGAGGCACGAATGCGGGCGAGCGACTACTGTACCGCCGTGAACGCCGTTTCCGCCCTGCTCGCCGACGCCTATTTTCACACGCTCGATCCGGTGGCGATCCCGCTGTGGGGCTCGCTGAGCGTCAAGTGGTACGGCCTGGCCTATGCCGCGGGCTTTGTGCTCGGGTGGCTATTCATCCGCTGGATGGCCCGGTCGGGCCGCGCGCCGCTGACCGTCGAGGCCGCGGGCGACCTGATGTTCTACGTCATCGTGGGCGTGCTCGCGGGCGGGCGGCTGGGGTATGCGATCTTCTACCAGCCATCGCTGTTCATCACGTTTTACGACCACATCCCGTTCTGGGGGCTGCTGGCGATCAACGAAGGCGGCATGGCCAGCCACGGCGGCATAATCGGCGTGATCCTGGCCGTCATGCTCTTCGCCCGCCGGAACAAGGTCTCATCGCTGCACGTGCTGGACCTGGCGGCGCTGGCATGTACGGGCGGGCTGTTCCTGGGGCGGGTGGCGAACTTCGTCAACGCCGAGCTGTGGGGCCGGCCGCTGCCGGCGGCAATGCAGACCGAGCCGCCGTGGTGGAGCGTGAAGTACCCGGAGGAGATCGCACGCTGGCTCGACGATGAACATCAGGAACTGGTCGTTCTGCTCACCCTTCGGCTTCGGGACGTCCCGACGGTCGATGCCTCCGACTTCGAGCAGGTGGTGAGGCGGGCGCGGCAGGGCGAGCCGGAGGTCATCGAGGCCCTGCGGCCGCTCCTGACCGCCTACTACCCGTCGCAGCTTTTCCAGGCCGTGACCGATGGTCCGATCCTCGCGGCGGCGCTCATCCTGGTGTGGCTCAGGCCGCGCAAGCCCGGCGTGGTCGGGGCGTGGTTCCTCATCAGCTACGGCGTCTTGCGCATCTCGACCGAGTTCTTCCGGCAGCCGGATGAGGGGATCGATGTCGTGCTCGGGCTCTCGCGCGGCCAATGGCTGAGCGTGCTGATGATCGGATCCGGCCTCGTGGGGCTGTGGGTCGTCGCGCGGCGGGCGGTCGAGCCGATGGGCGGGTTGCGCTGGTTTCGCCGCGACCGCCAGGGAGCGCTCCCTGACGGTCGCGGCTAGAGCATGTTCACTCAATTCGTAGCGGGTGCCATGGGCATGCGGAGTCCTCGGAGCATGCCCGTGCGATTCCACAACTGGCTGTCGATGTTGCAATCGCACGGGCAGGATCGCTCAGAGCAGCGATCCTGCCCATGGCGCCCATCGCTACGAATTGTCTGAACGCACTCTAAACGTCGTTGGCTTTACGAGGGCTGGAGCGCCAGGCGCGACCACTGGGCCACGAGGTTGTCGAAGACGTGCCGGGGGTTGACGTTCCAGTCGAGCTGGATCTCGGCGTCGCGGATCAGGTCGATGACGCCGGCGAACAGCATCGCCCGGGCCTCGTCGGTTCCCGCTTCGTGCAGCCGCGTGCGGGCGTACGTGGTGAGCAGCGCGAAGAGCTGCCGCGCCCCATCCTTGTTGGCGGCGTCCTTGCTGGCGTTGCGGTGGCCCTTGACCCAGGCCTCGGAGAAGGCCTTGACCAGCTCGGCCATGGCCTTGCCCATCTCGGCCGGAAAGCCGCCCCGTTCGAGCTGGCCGATCATGGGCGCGAGACTGCCGCGCCACTCGAAGAGCCGGAACTGCGCGGCAAGCAGCGCCTGGCCGGGGGCGCCTTCGGCGAAGCGCTCCAGCCAGGCCCGCTCCTCGGCGCCGACGTCGAGCGCCGCCCCGTCGAACCACGACTGCATCGACGCGTGATCCAGCAGTCCGAAGCGGATGTGCTGGCAGCGGCTGCGGATCGTGGGCAACAGGCGCTCGGGCCGCGAGGTGACGAGGACGATGTACGTGGCCGGCGGCGGCTCCTCCAGCGTCTTGAGCAGCGTGTTCTGACCCCACTTGTCGATGAGCTCGGCCTCATCGACGATGAAGACCTTGCCGTGCCCCAGCCGCGCTGTGCGGTACGCCGCGGCCTCGTGCATCCGATCGTCGCTTGTGCACCCGCCCAGCATCCGCTCGCGGAGCAGGTCCAGGGGGATGTTCATGAGCTTCCGGGCGCGAAGCAGCGGGTTGTCCGAATGGAGGGCCAGCTCCTTGCGGATGATGTGCAGGTCCGGGTGCGTGCCGGCATCGATGAGGTGCGATGCGTGGCCGGTCGATTTCGCCTCAATGTCTCCCCGGGCATTCGGCGCTGCCTCGTGATCGAGCAGAATCCGGGCCAGTTCGATGGCGCAGGTGTACTTCCCCACGCCGCGCGGACCGGAGAAGATCCACGCGTGGTGAATGCGCCCGCTGCGCAGGATGCGCTGGAGCTGGTCGAGGGCGTGCGGCTGGCCGATGATCACTCGCATCGGCACACAGTGTACGGCCGGGCGGCCGCCCCGGGGCGGGGGGGGCGGCTTGCAGGCCGGCGGCCGAACCCCGATGATGACCCCATGTCGTCCCCTTCCGGGACAACTTCCGACGGGCCGGATGCGCCCGGGCGCGGTCTTGGCGGACACGGCCTGACGCTGCTGGCGTTGTCATTCGCCGCCGGCATTGCGCTCGGCGCCGAGCTCGCGCCGCAGGCCAAGTGGCCGCTGGTGGCGATCGCGGGCCTCTCATTGGCGACTGCCGCGCATCTTCGCGCCCGGGAGCCGAGGGTGTCGGTCCTTCTGCTCATGACGGCGGCGCTGGGGCTGGGCGCGGCATGGTTTCTGGTCAAGCTCGATCATGCCGCGCCCGATGACCTGGCGGCGCAGATCGGCGACGGATCGACGCTGGTGCATGTCCGCGGGGTGGCGGAGGGCGCGCCATCGCGTCGGGACCGCGCGGCGGGCTCGATGGGGCGATTCGACTACCGGCCCGTGGCCGTCTTCTTCCCCCTGCGCGTGGAGGCCCTGGTCGGCTCCGATGGGAGTGAGCGAGCGGTTCGCGGGCGCGTGTATGTGAGCGTCGCCGAGACCCTGCCGCCGTTCGGTGCCGGTGATCGAGTCGATGTGACGGGCCATCTGGGTCCGCCCGAAGCGCCGGCGAATCCGGGCGAGTTTGATTACGCGTTTCTTTCGCGGGCGCTCGGGCGGGCGGGGACGCTGTCGGTGCCCACGCGCGAGCTGGTGGTGATCGAGCCCATGCCGCGCCTCGGCCCCTGGGCGCGGTATTGCAACTGGCGCGCCGACTTTCGACGCCGCGCGGGCGGGTGGCTGCTGGGAAGTCTGCCCCGCGATGACACCGGCCAGCGCGATGCCCTGTTGTCGGCGCTGCTGCTGGGTCAGCGCGAGCGCGAGGGCGCCGACCTGGCCGATGCGTTCCAGCGCGTCGGGCTGGCGCACATGCTGGCGATTTCCGGCCTGCACCTGGGCGTGCTCGCCGGGTTCGTGCTGCTGCTCCTGCGCCTGTTGGGGGCGCCGGCGCGGAGCCACGGCTGGCTGCTCATCCTGGTGGTGCTGGGGTATCTGGTGCTCGTCGAGGTGCGCATCCCCGTATTGCGGGCCGGCGTGATGACGATCGCCTCATCGCTGGCCCTGATCGCCGGCCGCCGCCTGCGGGTGAGCGGGCTGATCGCACTGAGCGCGATCGGGCTGCTGGCCTGGCGGCCGGACCAGCTATTCACGCCGGGGTTCCAGCTCAGCTTCGGCGTGGTGCTGGGCATCGTGCACCTGGCGCCGCGGCTGCGTCAGCGGTGGTTCGGCCGCCCGGACCTGGTCGTGGCGAGCACGCTGGAGATGCTCGGCCAGTGGCTGCGCACGACCCTGTCGGTGACGGTGGCGGCGTGGCTCATCGCCGCGCCCATCACGGCGTATCACTTCGGCGTCATCACGCCGATGGGTGTGCCCATGAGCGTCATCGCCCTGCCGCTGGTGGCGGTGCTGCTGGCGCTGGGGTACCTGAAGATCGTGCTGACACTGGTGCTGCCCAGCGCTGCGCTGCTGCTGGGCCTGCCGCTGAGCGTGACGGCCGATGTGCTGCTGTCGTTGATCGGCGCCATCGACGAGTTTCCCGCGGCGATCTGGCCGGTTCCGCCGCCCTCGCCGGTCTGGACGGGGGCGGCGCTGGGGTGGGTCGTGCTCTTCGCGGTCACGCGCGATGCCGCGCGGCGGCGGTGGCTGTGGGCCGGGCCGCCGGTTCTGGCCCTGTGGCTGCTCGCGCCGCAGGCGGCGCCGATCGGGCGCGATGACCTGCGCATCGACATGCTCGCCGTCGGAGACGGCTCGTGCTTCGTGGTGCGATGCGGCGGGCGGGCGGCGCTGTTCGACGCCGGATCGAGCACGGACCTCGATGCGGGGCGCAAGCTGATCGTCCCCGCGCTGCGGCGGCTCAACGTGCGAGCGATCGACTTCATCGCCATCAGCCACGCCAACCTGGACCATTACTCGGCGGTGCTGGAGGTGATCGACGAGTTCAAGGTCGAGGAAGTGCTGGTCACCCCGCACTTCATGGCCGATGCGCAGGGCGATCCGGAGGCCCCGCCGGCCCATCTGCTGGATCAACTTGCGGCACGGTTCATCCGCGTGCGCACCGTGAGCGCCGGAATCGAGCGGCCGCTGGGCGGCGCGATGCTGGCGTGGCTGCATCCCGGCGCCGACGAGGCCTATCGAACCCACAACGACTCGTCGATGGTCGTGCGTGTCGAGGCGCCGGGCGGGTCCGCGCTGCTGTGCGGCGACATCCAGGCCGAGGCGATGGCGCGGCTGCTGGCGGCGGATGATGCGGGCGGGCTTTCGCTGCGGGCCGATGTCATGGAACTGCCGCACCACGGCAGCTTTCACGAGGTCGCGGTCGAGTTCGTGAACCGGGTTGATCCGGGGGTCGTGCTCCAGTCGACGGGGCAGCGGCGGTGGTCGTCGGACCGCTGGGCGGCGCCGCTGGCGGGCCGCGAGCGTCTGGTGACCGCGCGGGACGGGGCGTGCGGCGTGAGGGTGGGCGGCCGGGGCGGAATCGTCGTTCATCGCTACCATCCGCGAGAATGAGCGCTGCGGCGGGCCGCCCGGACGCGGCAAGCCGGCACCGCATCAGGCCCCGACGCGATGATCGCCGAGAAAAAAGTTGTCGTCGTGATGCCCGCGTACAACGCCGCGAAGACGCTGCGCGCCACCTACGACGAGGTCATGGCCACGGGCGTGGTCGATCACGTGATCGTGGTGGACGATGCCAGCCGCGATGAGACCGTCGCC
>Ga0299906_10003609_pt1 | contig 12744 bp, 14 predicted proteins | sample RVTome_14_FD_200259 | JGI IMG/M metagenome (GOLD analysis project Ga0299906, IMG submission 200259) | Soil microbial communities from uranium-contaminated site in the Upper Colorado River Basin, Wyoming, United States - RVT145D125 (version 2) ...
GACGGAGATGGAAGGAGGAAAGGGAAGAAAGGAGAAGCAGGGACGCGGGGCATCAGCCGCCGCTTACTTCCGTCGGCGCACGAGGGCGTAGCCGAGGCCCGAGAGGCCGACGGCCGCCACCGTCGCGAGGGCCGTGGGGAACACCGGGATCGTCGTCACCTCGACCACGCCGCAGCGCTCCAGGACCCGGCCTTCGCTGTCGGTCAGCGCGAGTGCGTACTCGTAGGTCACACCGACCTCGGTGTCGGTGTCCGTGTAGCCGGTCGCGTTGCCCGGGAGGTCGGCGATCTTCTGGAACGAGCCACCGGACTCGCGGCGGAAGAGGCTGAAGCCCTCCGAGCCCTCGTCGGGCGTCCAGGAAAGCTGCACGCTGCCGTCCTCCAGGGCGGTGGCCTTGAAGTCCTCGGGGCACTCAGGCTCCTTCGGCTCCTCGGGCACCGTCACGGTGTCGCGGGCGCAGCGCTCGACGACCTGGCCCTGCTCGTCCAGCAGCGTGATGACGTAGGTGTACGTCGTGCCGGCGGTCGTGTTGTCGTCGATGAACTCATCGACGTGCCCGCGCAGCGCGGCGATCTCCATGAACGGCCCGTCCTCGACCTGCCGGAAGATGCGGTAGCCTGGGGCGTCCTCGCCGGGCACCCACGTCAGCTTCACATCGCCGTTGCGGAGCACCATGGCGTCGAACTCCGACGGGCACTCAGGCTCCTTCGGCTCTTCGGGCTCTTCCGGCTCGACGTAGCAGAACGAGACATGGCTCAGGCCGAACGGCCGGTCGTTTGCGGGGTTGATCGGCGCGTGGAGGCCATCGTCCTCTGTGGCCGGAGGCGTGTACTCGTAGAGGTTGGCGTTCGGGCCGCCCTTCACGACCACGGCGCTGACTCCCAGGTTCGACTCCCAGTCGAAGTGGCTGCGGTCCACGTCCAGCGTGACGTTCAGCGTGCCGTCGCTGTAGTCGCCGCTCTCGACGGGCTCGATCTTGAACTCTGTCCAGTCGACGCCTTCCGGCTCGAAGTCCTTGCAGGTCGGGTTTCCGTCCTTCTTCTCGGGATCGACATGCGTCGCGGATACGACGGCGAGCGCCGCCACCGTGACCAGCAGAAGGCCGGTGGCCCATCCGATCGTCTTCTTCTTCATCATTTTGTCTTCCTGCGCCCAGGGCGCAAGCTGACGTGGGGCGGGCTACGTGGCAAGGTTTCTGGGACGGATCGGAGGGCCTCTGGACGTTGTCCCTGGACATGTGCGGGACCCGCCGCCACCGGCCAGGAGGCCAGACGGCCGGGATCGGCCGGAGCGTGGGGCGACCGGTGCCTTGACAGAGCACGTCCGACCGCAGGGGTCCATCGAACGCACGCTCCACGCCCGGCTCAGCGGGACGACCGCGCGTGTTCGCGATCGAGGGCCTCGATCAGCTGCGCCTTGCGCTCTTCAAGCCCGGCCTCGCCCTTCGCCATCCGGTACACGATCTGGCCCAGTTCACGCTCCAGGAGCGCGATGTTGGCAAGCGGGCCTGCGGCGCCGCGGATAGCCACGGGTCATCGTTCCTTGTGGTACATCCGGAGCGCCAGGGGCGCGAAGACCAGGATGATGCCCGCCGACCAAAGCAGGGCCCAGAGGACGGAATCGCCCAGGGGCAGCTCCTGCATGAGCCCGCGGGATGCGGTCGCGAGATGCGTCACCGGGTTGTGGCGGACCACGGCCTGCAGCCACCCGGGCATGGTGTCCAGGCCCACGAAGATGTTGCTTGCGAACGTCAGGGGCATGAGGAAGATGAAGCTCGTCGTCATGACGGATTCAGGCGTCTTCACCTTCATCCCGATGATGATCCAGATCCAGCTGACCGCGAACGCGAAGAGCAGGACCAGACCGAACGCGGCCACCACGCCGATGGCTCCTCCCGCGGGGCGGAAGCCCAGGATGAAGCCCACAATGAGGATGACGACGGAAGCGATGGAGTAGCGGATGAGGTCCCCGGCGAGGGCTCCCAGCACCGGCGCAGGCTGCCACATCGGGAGACTGCGGAAGCGGTCGAAGAGGCCTTTCTGGATGTCCGAGTTGAGCCCGACGCCCGTGTAGACGGTGATGAACACGATCGTCTGCACGAGGATGCCAGGCAGGAGGAACTGGATGTAGTTCCGCGGGGAGCCCCCGAGGGCGCCGCCGAAGATGAACGTGAAGAGCAGCGTGAACATGATCGGCATGATCGTGACGTCGAAGAGCTGGAACGGCACGTGCTTGATCTTCAGCATCGCGCGCCAGGCAAGCGTCAGGGTCGCCGCCAGCGGACCGGACCGGGGCACCACGTCCCTGCGGCCCAGGACACCGGTCAGGTCGCCGGCCGCCGGCACCGTGTCGGCGCTCACGGGGACGCCTCCGGTCGGGCCTCGGCGGGACGGCCGGTCAGGGCGAAGAAGACGTCGTCCAGGCTCGGGCTCCCCAGCGAGAACTCGAGGACGTCGAGGCCCTCCAGGCCCAAGGCCTCGATCACCCGCGAGGCGTGGGCGGCGTCGGTGACGGTCGCCGTGACGACCGAGGGGTCCGTCGACGGCAGGACACCGTCCCCCAGGACGCGGGCGACGACCGATCGCGCGGGGCCCTGCTGCCCACGCTCCGCGAGCCGGACATGGAGCGTGCTGGCGCCCACGGACGCCTTCAGGTCCCGGCTCGTGCCTTCCGCGATGACCCGACCGTGGTCGATGACCGCCAAGCGGTCGGCGAGGCGGTCGGCCTCCTCCAGGTACTGCGTGATCAGCAGCACGGTCGTGCCCTGCGCGGCGATGGACCGGACGATGTCCCAGACCTGGTTGCGGCTGCGCGGGTCGAGGCCGGACGTCGGCTCGTCCAGGAAGAGGATCTCCGGCGTCGAGACGAGGCTGGCCGCGATGTCCAGGCGTCGGCGCATGCCGCCGGAGTAGGTCCTGACCTGGCGCCGTGCCGCCTCCGCGAGCCCGAAGGCTTCCATGAGCTCGCCGGCCCTCGCCCGCGCGTCGCGCCACGGCAGGCCCAGGAGACGGCCGATCAGGATGAGGTTCTCGCGGCCGGTCAACTCGTCGTCGACCGATGCGTACTGGCCCGTGAGGCTGACCCTGCGGCGGACCTCGGCGGCCTCGCGGACGACGTCGTGCCCGAGGACGGATGCGGTCCCCGATGTGGGCCTGATGAGGGTCGCAAGCAGGCGGATGGCCGTCGTCTTCCCTGCGCCGTTGGGACCCAGGAGCCCGTAGACGGAGCCCTTGCGGATCTTCAGGTCGATGCCCGCGAGGGCCTCCGTGTCCCCGAAGCGCTTGGTCAGCCCTGTGGTCTCGATGGCCAAGGCCATGGACGGCCGGGACGGACCCTTGGATTTTAGATCTCCCACAGAGGCGTGGGATCACACGCCCAGACGGGTCGTTCGCAGCGGCGCCCCGGATCCGACGACGTCCGGGGCCCCCCGCACCATGGCCGACCGCCCCGGTCGCCCCATCGCCCGCGAGGAAGCCCATGGGGCCTACGGACCTCAGCCCTGAGAACCAGGCACCAAATCTATGGCCGTGGGAAGCGAATATACCTGCGGCCCGCGGGCCTGAGGCGCTTCCATGCTGACGATGAAGAACCGGATGCGGATCCTGGGCGCGGTCCTCGCGGCCGCCGGACTGGCGGTCGCCGGCGTCGGCTTCCTGTACGGCCTGCCGCAGGCCGACCGGGGGCTCGACTCGGCGCAGGCCCAGTACGCCGCCCAGGGGGTCGCCCTGTCCTACGACGAGGACGGCAGGCTCGTGGACCGCGGGTCGCCCGAGCAGGCGGAAGAGATCCTGGCTCTCCTGGAGGAGGACTGGGCGTTCCCCGTGGACCGCCGCAACCTGGACCCGGACGACCCGGTCGTGGACACCCGGGACGAACTGATGTACCAGTACGCGGTCATCACCTACCATGTCCTCCACGGTGAGCGGACCGTGACCTTGTCCGAGGGCGACGTGCCGATCACGTACCGCGGCGTGGAGTACACCGAGCCCGGTGACTACCCGATCGAGGTCGGCGCGTACTACGGCGAGTTGGACCGCAGCCACCCCATCGAGGGGCAGCTCCGCGACGCCTGGACCCCGCAGGCTCTTGCGCTGACCTCCTTCCTGGCGGCGGGCCACGCGAACCAGGCCGCGGGCGAACTCGCCTACGCGACGAGCCTGGGCATCGGCGCCCTTGGCCTCCTGTTCGCCGTGGCGGGTGCGGGCATCCTCTGGGTCGCGGCCGCCAAGGAGAGGCCCCTCGAGGCCTCGTCGCCGCCGAAGCGGGCCGCGCGTCCCGAAAGGCCTTGGAGGGGGCGCACCGAGGCCGAGGGGAGCGACCGCCTGGAGCGACCGCCGGAACCCTGACGGCCGGCTCAGCCGGGCCGGCGGATGCGGGCCGCGTACTGCGCCGCCCGTCCGCCCGCCGCGACCTCGACGACGTGCCCACGGAACGACAGCACGAGGAGCGTGCCCCGGGCCTCGGCGTCGATCTCCGAGAAGGGCACCTCGCCCTTGAAGGCGCCGCGGAACACGACGGCGCGGTCCCCGACGTCCGCCTTCATCTTGGCGCCCGTGCCACGCATGATCCCCGTCAGTTCGGCCATGGGGCACGCAGGGCCTCCCGCCGGATGAGCCTTGGCGCGGACCCGGCACCCAGATATGCCATCGTGCGCCTTCTGCCGCCATGGGTCGCCGGGGTGGCGGACAAGCGGAGTGCCGCACCACGGGCCCGCGCGCCAGGAGACGGTCATGATCCACCGCTTGCGCCGCCACCCGTTCGCGGTCGAGGCCCGCTTCGAGCACTGCCTCGTCCTGACCTACGCCGTGCCGGCGGAGCGGCTTGAGCCGCTTTTGGCACCGGGCTTGCGGCCCGACCGGTCCGGAGACGACGGTTTCCTCGCGATCGCGCTCGTGCAGACCCGGGGCTTGCGCCCGGCAGGCGCACCGCGCGTCCTGGGACAGGACTTCTTCCTGAGCGGCTACCGCGTGTTCGCCCGGTTCCGGACGCGGGACGGACGGACCCTGCGTGGTCTGCGCATCCTCCGCAGCGACACGGACAAGCGGCGGATGGCGTGGGCCGGCAACCTCCTGACCCATTACCGGTACCGGCTGTGCCGCGCCCGCGTGGACGTCGACGGCACGATGGCCGTGACCGTGCGCACGCCCGGCGGCGAGGCCGACCTCGACGTGCGCGCCGACCTTAGGGCCGCCGACGCGCCGCCGGCCGGATCGCCCCTTCGTGACCTGCGCGAGGCGCGGAAGTTCGCCGGCCCCCTCCCGTTCACCTTCGACCACGAGCCGCAGACGGGCTCGATCGTCGTCATCGAGGGGCGGCGTGCCTCGTGGGACCCGCGCCCCGTCACCGTGGAGGCGCACCGCAGCGCCTTCCTCGAGCGCGCCGGCTTCGCGGATGCGCGCCTGGCCAGCGCTTTCTACGTGCATGGCATCGACTACCGTTGGGAACGCGGGGTCCTGGAACCGCTGCCCGCGCGCGGGGAGCCGTCATGACCGGCGACGGGGGGGCCCTGCCGACGCGCCGCCGTTGGCAGGGGGCAGGACAGATCCTCCGCTACAACCGCCCCGCATACCTCGCCGCGGCTCTCGCCACGGCGGCCCTGGCGGGCGGCGCGTGGCTCACGTTCCTGCCGAACTGGGCGCGGGCGGCGTGCCTGGCGGCGGCCGTGCTGGTGTTCGCGGCGGCCGCGGCGTCGCTTCTCGTGGCCCACGCGATCTACGACCGCTCCCCGCTTCACCGGTGGACATGGCTGACCGCCGGGTTGCCGGAACCGGGCTCCTGGCTCGTCCTGCACGCGGGCCTCGACGAGGCGACGCCTGCGCTCCGCCGGCTCTACCCGGGTGCGGCCGGCTTGTCGCTGGACATCTACGACGCGGCCGCCATGGACAAGCCGTCCATCCGCGCCGCGCGGGTCCAGGAGGCCGCCGAGTCACCATGCGCGTCGCATGCCGCCCTGCCCGTGCCGGACGGCCGGACGGACCTGCTGATGCTGTTCTTCGTGGCCCACGAACTCCGCGCCGAGGACGACCAGGGGGCGCTCCTGCAGGAGGTCCACCGCGTACTGCGCGCGGGGGCTATGCCGGGCCGCGCCGTCGTCGTGGAGCACCTGCGCGATGTGCCGAACGGACTCGCCTTTGGCCCGGGTGCGCTGCACTTCTTCGGGCGCCGCCGCTGGCTGCGGGTCTTCGGCGCCGCGGGGCTCGCCGTCCGTCAGGAGCTGCGCATCACGCCCTTCGTGCGCGCCTTCTTCCTGGAGGCGACCTGATGCTGGAGGTCCACCTGCGTGCCGCAGGCTTCGGGCTGCTTCTCCTCGCCCTGCTGCATGCGTTCTTCCCGAAACGCTTCGCTTGGCGCACGGACCTCGCCGGGGTGTCGCTCCTGAACCGGCAGATCTTCTACGTGCACACTCTCTTCATCGCCGTGACGGTGGCGTTCTTCGGCGCTCTGAGCATCCTTGTCGCAGGAGCGATCGGATCGGGGGGCCCGCTGGTCGCCGCCCTGCTAGGAGGGTTCTCCGTGTTCTGGGCCCTCCGCCTCGCCGTACAGCTCTTCGTCTTCGACCGTCGGCTGTGGCGCGGCCACCGCTTCGAGACCGCGATCCATGTCATCTTCACGGCGTCGTGGACCTACCTCATGGTCCTCTATGCATGGGCCTGGTGGAGCGTGGTCCGATGAGGCTGCCCGCCACGGTGCGACCGCCGTCCGCCGCCGTCGCTGCGGTACGGATGCTCGCGGCGGCCGTGTGGATCGCGTTCGGCCTGCTCTTCAAGGTGATGGGGCTCGTCCCGCGTCACCGGGCCATCGTTGCGGCCGTCCTGGGCGAGGGACTTGCGGGACCCGTCACGCTCGCGGTCGGTCTTGGCGAGACCGCGCTCGGTCTGTGGATCCTCAGCGGCATCCGCCCACGGACCTGCGTCGCCGTTCAGGCCGCGGCCATCGCATCGATGAACGGGCTCGAGCTGGCCCTCGCCGTCGACCTGCTGCTGGCCCCCCTGCCCATGGTGGTCGGCAACGCCCTGTTCCTTGGCGCCGGCTGGTGGGCCGCCTCCCAGGCCCCGCGAGCCTTCACGCCACGTTCCGCTGCGCCGTCGGGCGGGCCCGCATGAAGCGCGCGGCGAGGCCGGTGCTCAGGGCCGCGGCGAAGAAGCACCAGACGCTGGCGAACGCGTACGCGGCGACGGCATATGTGACGGCCGCGGCCAGGACACACGCGACACCGAAGGCGCGGACCCATCGCTGCCCCGAGACAAGCAACGACCCCAAGGCGGCGGCGAGGTAGCCGAAGGTCGCGGCCATCGGCCAAGGGTCCGGGATGTCGTAGTCGATCCGCCCTTCAAGGGGGGAAGCCGTGGTCCCGTTCACGACGATGGCCGTGGCGAAGTAGACGGCGACGGCCAAGCCGACCGCGGCCAGGGCCAGGAGGGGGAGCCTGCGCCGGCGGTCCGTCTCGGCGCCGAGGACGGCGAGCGGGATGAACGCGGGCCAGAGGACGTGCGAGAACATCACGTACCCGTACGTGAGCGACCGCGTGCCGCCGACGGTGCCGTCGACCGCGAGCCACAACGCGCCTTCCAGGGCCTGCTGCATGCCGAAGAGCAGGGGCACGAAGGCGAAGGCCCCGCCCGGGCCCCGTGGTGCCCACCTGATCGTCGCGGCGCCGAGGCCGAGCAGGACGACGGCCGCCGTGAAGCTCACCGGCGCGGAGAAGCACACTCGGAGCCCTCATGCAGGGGAAGGGAAGAAACCGACGGGTCGCGTCCGCAGAACCGGTTTCATAACAGGCAGCGAACGCGGGTCGCCTTGAAGGCTTCGCTACCTGCGACGGCGCAGCACCGCGAGCGCGCCCACGGCCACCAGGGCGCCCCACGCCGGAAGGGGGGTCGACGACGAGCCTGCCGAGGCTGCCTCCTCGGCCGGGGCGTCGAGGGGGTCGAAGTCATAGCTTGGCACGAAGGGCGCCTCAAGCGGCCGCCACTCGATGCTTCCGCCCAGGCTGTTCATGACGATCCAGTACGTGAAGGCGGAGACGCTGTAGTCCGCGAGACCGTAGCGGTGATCCACGCCCGCGCACTGGGTCTGGCAAGGGGCGTGCTCCTGGACGGGCGTGGGCAGCGCGGCGCCGAGGAAGTCGACGGACCCCTTGCCGACCAGGACGCGGCCCAGGCTCGGGTAGCCTTGCGTCGTCCCGACGACCTCGGTGTCCACAATGACGTCCTCCAGGACCCACTGCGGGTAATGCCCGCCCACCTGGATGCCGATCGCAGGTCCCTCCCCCGTGACGCGGGCACCCCAGTCGACTCCCTCGACGAGGGGATGGGCCCAGTCCTGCACGTCGGTGTAGCCAAGGTACGTGTCGATGCGCTTCGCCGCGGGTGCGAGCCCGGCCCGATGCAGCCACCCGATGGCCGAATCGGTGAGAAGGACGTGGCCACCGTCCTCGACCCAGCGTCGCAGTTCCATGACGTCGCTGTCGCTCATGGCCTCGAGCGTGCGGTCGGTGATGACAAAATGCGCGAGCCCCTCGAGTTCCCCGGTCGCGAGGCCGTCCGTGATGTCGACGGGGACCACTGGATCGTCCGCGAACCGGCCCAGGTCGCTCCAGAAGTCCAGGTTCGAGACGCTGTACTCGACCTGCCGGAAGTCGGACCACGTGCCGGGGTCGTCGCGGTCGAAGGCCGGCGCGTCGGGCCGGTACGCGAACGGGTCGTCGTCGCTGGAGACCCGCTCCGGCGTCCACGCGTAGCCGACCGGGCCCGTGCCGGCGAGGACCGGCGTGTCCATGCGGAGCGCGAGCTCCATCTGCGTGCGGACCATCTGGCGCACGCCGGCGACATGCATGTCGTTCAGCTTCGCGACGTACTTGTTGTCCGGAACGACGTGGCTGTACGCGAACTCCGTGATGGTCCCGACGGCTCCCATGCCGCCCGTGGGGCTGCGGGGGCTCAACATGAGGTAGTCGCTCGTGAAACCCGTGTCCGTGTAGCCGATCATGTCCCAGCGCGCCCCCCATTCCATGGGCTTCGCGTGCACGTCGCTCGGCTCCGGGCAGCCAAGCAGCGCCGCGGGATCCTCGATGCAGGGAGCGAGGCCCTCGGCCTGCCGCACGACATCAGCGACGTTCGTCCACTCGGCGAACGCGGGGTCGTCCTCCACGCGCTCCTCCATCGTCCTCAGCATGTCGACCGCGAGCACCATCCGCCGCAGGTCGTAGTCCTGGTTCGGGATGATGGAGCGGATCATGTTCGCCGAGTCGAGCATGCCATGCAGGTCCATGCCCGCGACGAGGTTGCTGTGGTTCCCGCCGAACCGGAGCTCCTGCACGACGGCGCGGCTCTCCGGTTCGTGCATGGGTTCATGGTCCGTGTGGATGATGCCGGGGTTCGGGAACTGGCGGTTGAGGTCGACGCCGGCCGCGTTCTCGCGGGCGAAGCCCGAGCAGTAGCCCGCCGAGGGGAGGTCCAGGAGCGGCACGGGGCTGCGGTCGCATTCGTGCACCGCCGCGATGGACGAGGCGGAGAAGTAGTCCCCGGTGGCCCACGAGTCCGGGTTCGGGAACCACACGTTCACGATGAGACGGTCAAGGAGCGGCCGCAGCTCCGCGCCGTTCGGGCCGATGCCGCGCACGAGGTCCTCGATCATGCGGGCCATGCCCTCGCGGCCCGCCGCTTCGTTGGCGTGGATGCTGGCCGAGTACCCGATCTGCAGCTTCTCGCCGCGCGGCACGTCGCTTGCCTCGTTCGTGACCTCGACGAAGTAGATCGGGCGGCCCTCGAGGCTCTCGCCGATGACCCTCACCTCGATCCGGTCCGGCGCCGTCTCCTGCAAGGCGTAGAGGCCCTGCTCGAACTGGGCGAACTGCAGGAACGTCGCGGACTCAAGGGGCTCGCAGAAGATGCGGTCCCCCGTCGCGGTGCCCATCGTGCAGCCCGCGTCCGGGGAGACCTGCGCCTGGACCGGACCGACGAGGACGGCCGACACGAGGACGACCGCAAGGAAAGCACGCATGCGCCGCAAGAGAGGTGCCCGCTTTCAAGGGTTGGGGCGCTGCGCATGGATCGGCGTCGGCGCGACGGAAAACGGTTAAGGTGCCGGTCCGGCCTCGGCGGCGGTGGCCGGACCGGATCTTGGCGGACTCGGGGCCGTGTGGAGCGCGGAACCCTTGGTAGGGATCGTGGCCGGCATCCTGACGGTCCTCGGGTTCGTCCGGTTCTTCCCGTTGGGCCGCAACCGCGCCCTGGCGTTCGCACCCAACCCGGGTCTCGGCGTGGTGCGTCTCTCCCTGCTGTTCTCCGCGGCGTGGTTCCTCATCGTCTTCCTCCACGGCGCGGATGCGAACGTCGAGGGAGGGTACATCCTGCTCTACGTCGCGCTCGCCTGCGCGTGCCTTTTCTGGGGCAGCTACGCCCGCCCGATCCTCTCCATCTACGGTCCCGCGGACGTCTTGGAGCGAGGCAACCTCGCGGCCGCGCTCGTGCTGGCAGGCTTCACGCTCGGCACGGCGCTGGCCTTCGGCGGCGCGCTCACGGGGGATGACGCGAGTTGCGCCGGCGAGCGCCTCGCGTCCGCCAAGTGCCAGGCCATCGCGGCCGCCACACCGGAGTTCCCTGCGGGCTCGGTGGGTGAGGGAGGCTGGCACGTCGTGCTCGTGTTCTTCCTCCTCGCCTACGTGGAGCTGCGGGCCAGCATCGCCTTGGTCGACCGGCTCGGCGGGGGCCTCGCGGACCAGGCGCGGCTGGACCGCGACCTCTCCGCGGGCGTGCTGCTCGGGGCGGTCGCGGTCGCCGCCGGATCGGTGGCCGGCCGCGCGGCTGCCGGCGACTTCCTTGGCTGGAGCGAGGCCTGGAGCGACTACTGGGCCCGGCTGTGGCCGCTTGCCCTCGTGCCGTTGGCCGGCGCCGTCGTCGGTTGGCTGACGACGGGAAGGCCGTACCGGGTGTCGATGCGGTCCGCGGCCAGCCTTGCCCTCGTCGCGGCAGGCGCGGCCTGGTACGTGCTCACCTGAGGCCGCCATGCGTTACGAAAGGCTCCCCCTTGCGCCCCATGATTTCCTCGAGCGGCTCGAGACGCTCCGGTTCGGCTTCGGCAAGTGGGACCTGCATGTCGACGGACGGAACACGGTCATGGACGGGGCGCTGGTCCTGACGGCGGAGGAGCACCGCGCCGCCGTCCACGCGGCGGAGGACCTCGCCCGGGCCGCGGCCGGGGCCCGCCGCCGGCTCCAGGACGACCCGGAGGACGCGCGCCGCCTCGGGGTCCCCGCCGAGGTCGCGGAGGCCGCCGCCGCAGAGCCGCGGGACCGTCCCGTCGTGACGCGCATCGACCTCTTCCGGACCCGGGCGGGATGGCAGGCTTCGGAATTCAACGACGACTGCCCCGGAGGCTACAACGAGGCCCTCGGCCTGCCCGCGGTCTTCGGCGACGTGGTGCCAGCCGGCTTGGCCGTCCCCGGCGACCTTCCCGAGGCCCTGGCCGCGCTGCTTGGCGACGGCCCGGTCGGGATCGCCTACGCGACGGGGTATGCGGAGGACCTGCAGGTCGCGGAACTGCTGGTCCGACTGCTCCACGCGCGCGGCATCGACACGGTGGCCGCCTCCCCGGCCCACCTCGAGACCGACGGCCCGTGCGTCACTCTCCTCGGCAGGCCGGTGGCGACCGTCCTCCGCTTCTTCCCCTCCGAGTGGCTGCCGCTGCTGCCCAACTGGGGCACGTGGCGCCGCCTCGCCGCCTCGGGCGCCGCCCTCGTGAACCCGCTCGCCGCGGCGCTCACCCAATCGAAGGCGATCCACCTGTGGCTGCGCGAGCACGGCGACGCCTCGGTCCGGCGGTACCTCCCTGAGACCTCCATGCTCGACGAGGTGACGGCGCAAAGCGCCCTCCAGCGGCCGCATGCCCACGTCCTCAAGCCGGCCTTCGGCCGCATGGCGGAAGGGGTCGTCCTGGGCGCCGCCTGCCCGCCGCGACTCTGGCGCAAGCGCGTCAAGGGGGCACTGCTCGAACGACGGACCAGGCCTTATGTAGTGCAACGGAAGTTCGATCCGGTCCCGGTGGAGACAGGAGCGGGCACGGCCGGCACGGCGTGCCTCGGCGCCTACGTCGTCGACGGCCGTTTCGCCGGATACTACAGCCGCTTCGCCCGAGGGCCGCTTGTCGCCTATGACGCCTCCAACGTACTCACCCTGGTGGAGACCGCTTGAGGTCCTGGGCCGCATCGGCTTCGGCGACGGCCGCCCCGGCGGCAGCCCCGGTCTGACCGGCGACCCCGCGCTCCGGCACGACTGCCGGCTCGACCAGGCATGGCGCCGTTTCACGCGCAGCCGGCCTCTCTTCGAAGCCTGGTCGCCGCCGCCCGACTCCCCGTGGTCCGCCTACGCGAAGCCCACGCTCTTCGCGGCCCTGCCGCACGGGAAGGACGGCCAGGACGCGCACCCGGCGCGGCCGGCGCGGCTTCCCGCCGAGCAGGACCTGCGGGACCGGGCCGCGGTGCCCGCCCGCACGGCCGTCGTCGTGGACCTGCACGGAGCGCTGTCCGTGGCCTACGCCGCGTGGCTCGTGCGCACGGCCGGCCTCCAGCCCGTGCCGCTCTTCAACAACTGGCCCCACCCGCAAGGCGTGGTGGACGCCGGCCGCGTGCTGGGGGCCCTCCTGTACTACGTGCCCTGGGTCCTGGAGGACCGGGAACTGCGCGGAGCCGGCGCGCCACCCGTCTTCCTCCTCGACCGTGGCCGGCTTGGCGCCCGGCCGCCGGCC
>Ga0299906_10003610_pt1 | contig 12744 bp, 12 predicted proteins | sample RVTome_14_FD_200259 | JGI IMG/M metagenome (GOLD analysis project Ga0299906, IMG submission 200259) | Soil microbial communities from uranium-contaminated site in the Upper Colorado River Basin, Wyoming, United States - RVT145D125 (version 2) ...
TTTTTAAGAGTTCCAAAATATCCGACGCGTAAATTTCTCCTTTGGAAATTACCAAAAGTACAATGTATTCTAATGTTCCTTTTCGCATCTGGGCTCGCGCATTTTCCAAATTTACACTGTTTTGATCCATAAAATACGTCTATTTATACTGCCTAGCTTTAGTATAGCACAAGCTACCTTGTAATGCAAGGTAGTAATGCACCCCCACACCAAAATTTGGTGTGGGGGTAAACAAAAACACCCCAAGCGTAGTCGAGGGGTATTTTTGTTATGCCGCGGGTCAGAATCGAACTGACAACGCCAGCCTCTTCAGGGCTGCGCTCTACCATTGAGCTACCGCGGCACTATCCTTCTGGTGGGCGGTGCAGGACTCGAACCTGCGACATCTTCGGTGTAAACGAAGCGCTCTACCAACTGAGCTAACCGCCCGCATTCCACACTGCTCGGGGAGGGACTCGAACCCTCAAGGCCTATAAGACCACAACATTTTAAGTGTTGCGTGTATACCAGTTCCACCACCCGAGCTCAATTAGGCGTGGACGGGATTCGCACCCGTGTGCGGGGTTTTGCAGACCCCTGCCTAACTCCTCGGCCACCACGCCATTTACCAGCACATCTATTTTATAGCAGGAAGCATTAGTCTGCAAAAGAGGCCAGGACGTTTTCCCGACCTCTTTATATAGGCTTGCTTTATTCTTTAGGGCTTGCGGTTGTATCCGAATCTATGTTTTCTTCCGGTTTTTCGTTTGTTTGTTTGACTTTTGAATCTTCCACCACTTCTTTCTTTGATTCGTCGGTGTTTTGGTCCTTTGGTTCCTCGGTTGTAGCCTCGGGTTCTGTTAATGCTTTGCGGGAAAGGCCCAGACGATGTTCTTCGGGTTCTATAGAAATAATTTTAAATTCGTATTCTTTGCCTTCGGTTAACTTTTCTTTCTCTTCCTCTTCTTTTGTGCCCGTTAGTTCACCAACGTGTGCAAGGCCGTGAATTTCGTCATCCAATTCCACAAAAGCCCCAAACGGCATTAGCTTGGTAACTTTGCCCGAGACAGTTTGGCCAACCGTGTACTTTTTTATGGCGTCTTCCCAAGGGTCGCGGGTTAAGCGCTTTATGGATAACGATACCCGGTTGTTATCCAAACTGATAATTTTGGCTTTAACTTTGTCCCCAACTTTAAACAAATTTCTAGGATCGTCAATGCGCTGCCAGGCGAGTTCGGAAATGTGCACCAAACCTTCCAAATCCTGGCCAAACTTGATAAAAATTCCGAAGTCTACAATGCCGGTTACTGTGCCTTCCACTTCTTTACCCACGGCAAGCTCCGAAAATTTCTCTTTTAACTTTTCTTCCAAAGCGGCGCGTTCGGAAACAATTAATTTTTCCTCTTCCGGATCGGCGGTAATTACGCGCACAATCATAGTCGTGCCAATGTATTGCTGCAGGGCGGAAAGAATTTTACTTTTATCGCCTTCTTCAACGCGGGGATAATGCTCCGGCGCAAGCTGGGATACGGGTAAGAACCCGGCAACATTATTGATTTCTACCATTAAACCACCCTTATTAGCGTCGGTAATTTTAGTTTCTACAGGCAAACGCTTATCCACCAATTCGGCAAGCGCGGACCAAATGCGTTCGTGCCCGGCTTGTCTAAAAGACAGCTCCACATTGCCGTCGCGATTTTCCAGTTCTACCACGGACGCATACACTTCGTCGTTAACCTGCATATTAGATAACACTTTTTCGTCATCAAATAACTCGCGGCCGCGCACTACCCCCAGGCCATAACCGGGAATATCTATATAGACTTCGTTTTTACCCTTGCTTAAAATTGTGCCTTCCACCACTTCGCCCACGGCAAGCATTTTAATATTTTGGCCTTTGGTTCCGACCAACTCTATCATAGAACCAGCAGGACCTGTACGTTCGGGTGGGGTTTCGGCTTCCGGTTTTTTAGCGGGGGGATCTACGAGGGCGGTTTGGGCTAAATTGTTGTTTTCTTCTGGCATAAAAAAATACTGCTTAATCGGAAAGTGTCGCGTATGCCGTTTAACCGTTAATCCAAGCACGGCACACATAACGTTAATAGATTAAATGGAGATTTTTACCAAGAAAACCTGCCAAAAAGGTCCAATATTTGCAGTTGTATTTAAACTCGATTTATCGAGTGTAGAAACAGTGTAACAATAAACAACAGCCTTTGCAATAGCAAAAAGATTTATGATTTACGAATCTAGATTTAAGAGTTAGGCCTGTTTGTAAATCTTAAATCATAAATCTTAAATCTTCACAGATGGCCCAATTTATGCTAATATATAAGCACGAAATTCATTGATAAACCACTACTGGTGGAAGAAAAATAATGCATATTTATTGGTACGGACTTTCTAGCTTTAAAATAGTTACCAAAGACGTAACCATTTTTACCGATCCATTTAGTAAAGCAGCCGGGCCCACGCCGCCTCGCGGGGCGGGCAATCTTGTTATTGTTTCGGATATAGAAAGCGGGTACGTCAACAATATACAATCCATTTCTGGCGAACCTTTTATTATCGCGGATCCCGGTGAATACGACGTAAAAAATATTTTTGTCCGCGGGGTTCCCACGGAAAGTGAAAGTAAAAAAGAAGACAGGACGACCACATCGCACAAAACCATTTACACGCTTACTGTGGAAGAAATGACTATTGGATTTTTAGGCGCGCTTAACCAGACAAAACTTAACGAACAACAAGTGGAAGATTTAAACGATGTTGATATACTATTAGTCCCGGTGGGCGGAACCAATGTTTGCGATGCCGACGCGGCTGCCGAAATTGTAAACCAGTTGGAACCGAATATCGTAATTCCTATGTATTACAAAAGCCCGGGAATTTCCATAAAGCTGGATTCGGCCGAAAAGTTTATTAAAGAAATCGGGAGTAAAGGCGAAGAGATGGATAAGCTGCTAATTAAGAAAAACGAACTGGAAGAGGAAAAAACTCGAATTGTCATTCTTTCCCCACAGCGCTCTTAAAGAAACCGTAACTCAAATATGAGTATAATAAACAAAATCCAAAACAAACCTTACGAAACGCGTGTTAAACTTTTTTGGATAGGCTTAATAATTGCCGTATTACTGCTTGGAACAGTTTGGGGGGCGGTCGCGCTTGCGGACAAACCCCAAGAGCAACCGCAAAATGGCATAATTGCGCAATTTAAGGAATGGTTTGCAAACGCTCGCGACCGGGCCGACGATATGGCCTCGACACATTCGGAAAAAGAACCGATTACCATACTAGAAGCGACAGAAACCGCGGCCGGGCAAGTACTTATACTTTTTTCTGTAACCAATGAAACGGACAATATTTTAACCCTATTAAATACTACCGAATCTACAGCGCCAAAAATTGTAAGCAACGCAACCTCTACCGAACCGATAAGTGTTGCTACATCCGACGGCCAGCCTTTTCCGGGCAAAATTCTAAGCCATACAACACTTGCCGGCAGTATGCTAATAAATAAACCCGCGACCACTTCTTTTACTCTGGAATTTTCCAATTTATATTACGAGCCGGAAAAAATAAAGTTTAACCAAAGTATTCCGGTTACCACTGGAGTTACCGGCAAAGATAATAATCCGGACGAAGTCCTGCCGCGCGAGTAAACTTTTGCAAATTTTAACCCAAAAAACCTCAAAGAAGTACTATGGCAAGAAAAAAATCTAACCAACCGCCTAAAAGCGACAAAGAAAAACCGCCAAAAGGCGACGATGCCGTGGTTACCGCAGTTGCCCAGCAAATTAGGCCGCGCTTTATAGAACAAGAAATGCGCGAGTCTTATTTGGACTACGCAATGTCCGTAATTGTGGCGCGGGCGCTGCCCGATGTGCGCGACGGGCTTAAACCGGTGCATCGCAGGGTATTATATGCAATGGCTGAAACCGGCTTGCGGCCAACCGCCAAATACCGCAAATCGGCCTACGTGGTTGGTGAAGTTTTGGGAAAATACCACCCGCACGGCGATACGGCGGTGTACGATTCTTTGGTGCGGTTGGCGCAAAATTTTTCCATGCGCTATCCGCTGGTGGACGGCCAAGGAAACTTCGGATCGCTAGACGGCGATTCGGCGGCGGCTATGCGTTACACCGAATGCCGAATGGCGCCCCCTGCCGAAGAAATTTTACGCGATCTGGATAAAGAAACCGTTCCTTGGATGGATAACTACGACGGCACGCGGAAAGAACCCATTGTACTGCCGACAACCTTGCCCAACCTGCTTGCTAACGGCAGTTTGGGTATTGCCGTGGGTATGGCTACCAATATTCCGCCCCATAATATCGGAGAAGTTATCGACGCTATATTACTGCTTATAGAAAATCCGGAAAGCACTCATGCCGACTTAATGAAAATCATAAAAGGCCCGGATTTTCCCACTGGTGGAATTATTTACGACGAGGCCGCCATTAAAGAAGCCTATGCTACCGGCCGCGGAGGTATGGTGGTGCGGGGCAAAGCCGAAATTGATGAAATAAAAGACAATCAGCACCGCATTATTATTTCCGAAATTCCCTACCAAGTTAACAAAGCCACTCTCCTGCAGCAGTTTGCGGATTTGGTAAACAATAAAAAAATAGAAGGCATCCGCGATCTTCGCGACGAATCGGCCAAGGAACAAGTGCGGATAGTCATAGAATTAAAACGCGACGCGCTGCCAAATAAAATTTTAAACCAGCTCTATAAACATTCCCAACTACAGGATACTTTTCACCTTAATATGCTGGCGCTGGTAGAGGGTATAGAACCTAAACTGCTTAATTTAAAGTCGGTCTTGGAATATTTTATTTTGCACCGGCAGGATGTAGTGCGCAAGCGCACCGAATACGACTTAAAAAAGGCCAAGGAACGAGCCCACATTTTAGAAGGCTTATCTAAAGCCTTAAACCACATTGACGCGATTATTAAAACCATTAAGGCTTCCGAAACCAAAGAAATCGCGCATAAAAATTTGGTTAAGAAATTTAAACTTTCCGAAATTCAGGCTGCCGCGATTTTGGAAATGCGCTTATCGACTTTAGCCGGATTAGAACGAAAAAAGATAGAAGACGAACTTAAAGAAAAGAAAAAAATAATCGAAGATTTGGAAGCTATTTTAAAATCGCCTAAAAAAATCTTAAGCATTGTAAAGGAAGAATCGATTGCCCTAAAAGAAAAATTCGGCGACGAGAGACGCACGCAGGTAATACGCCAGCCGCTTGGCGAATTTAGGGTGGAAGATTTAATTCCGGACGAATCGCAAATTATTGTCGTAACCAAATCCGGCTACGCCAAGCGCCTGCCGCCGGATACGTATAAAACCCAAGGCCGCGGCGGCAAAGGCGTTATTGGCGTTACCACTAAAGAAGAAGATATTGTGGAACACTTAATGACGGCATCTGCCCACGACGACGTGCTCTTCTTTACCAATAAAGGCCGGGTTTTCCAGACCAAAGTCTACGAACTGCCCCAAGGTTCGCGTACGGCCAAAGGCCAGGCTTTGGTAAACTTTTTGCAACTGGGGGCCGGTGAAGTTTCCACGGCCGTGTTGCCGCGGAAGAAAAACCAGCAGGCTAAATTCTTGCTTATGGCAACCAAAGACGGCACGGTAAAGAAAACGCCTATCGAGGAATTCGCAAAAGTACGCCGGTCCGGGTTAATTGCGATTAACTTAAAAGCCGGCGACGAGCTTAACTGGGTGCACCCGACTTCCGGCGACGATGAAATTGTTTTGGTAACATCCGACGGGCAGTCGATACGCTTCCGGGAAAAAGATGTCCGGTCTATGGGCCGAACGGCATCCGGCGTGCGCGGAATTCGCTTAAAGAAAGAAGACGAAATTATAACGCTTGACGTGGTAGAAAAAACCGCCGATGTTAAAAAGTTGCAGCTTTTGGTGGTATCGACTTTAGGCTTGGGAAAACGCACGGATTTGGATCTTTATAAAATCCAAGGTCGCGGAGGCGGGGGAATAAAGACTTTAAATGTTACCGAAAAAACCGGCCCGGTTGTGGGCGCATACGTAATAGACGCAAACTCCGAGCAAGACCTGGTGGTAATTTCGGATAAAGGCCAAACCCTGCGCACCAAGCTAACTTCGATTCCCGCCCTTGGCCGTGCCACTCAAGGCGTACGCATAATGCGCCTGCAGCCAGGCGACAAAATCGCCGGCGGCTCCCTCGTTTAATTTCCTCTCCTTACAAAGGAGAGGATTAAGGAGAGGTGGATGAGAGAGGGTATTAGTGTAAAACATGTAGCATAAAACCTGAAACTTGAAACATACAAAACCCCTTCGAATTAAATCGGAGGGGTTTTGTAAAAAAAAGCTGTGACACAACCGCTAGGTTGCGCCACAGCTGAATCGTCCAAGTCTTAAGATCGAGGAGGATGGTAGAATACTCCGGTCCATTTCTTACCCTTGCTTTCTACCTTACTATCCGTAATCCCTACCCGCTCGACTATTTTTCCCTGCCCCTCGAACTTGCGGGCAACAAATTGCACAACATCTGGAAATTCTTGAGTCGGTTTAAAGTCGACCCAGCCCTCACGCGGCTTCGACTCGCCCTTTACAATCACCTCAAGGCAGTATCTACCTTCTGCACAAGGATTTTTGGGCTTGGACCTAACCAACTTGCCAACAAACTTGTTGCCGTCGGTAAAATTGATGGTGAATTCTTTTTTGTCACCCGCAAGAAACTGCTGGAATTTCTGCATGGCTTCTACCGCCCACAATTCGTCTTCTCGAATCGGCCTGGGAGGATCGTACTTGTTGCGACTATACCAGGGACTCTGGCTGCTTTCGTCCCAGATGCTACCGTCGTCAAAGCAAACAAGCCGATAACAGCTGTCTCTTTCGGTATTTACGCCGGGATATGCTTTTATCTTGCTGGCAATAAAGCGCGTACCCATGCAAGTTTTGACCGATGGCACGCCGTTTTCGTTATAGACAAGAAACTTTTGCCCAAAACGGTAAACCGGATCGTCCTGCAGGCCTTCGGGGAATGCATAGTCGCCAACAAGCCCCTGGTCGCCAATGGCATAAAACCAAGGGGTCAGAAGACCGCAAACCACGCGACGCTTAAAGCCGGTTAGCTTCGAGTACTCTGCTTCTGGTACGTGTATCCTACGGTCCTTGGAAAAAGCGTCACGGGCATTTTGAAGGCTCTCCCATTCGATAAAAACGTGGCCGTCATAAGTAGTGTACTCGTGTATGACGATACCCCAACGGCCATCGGGAGGATCCTGAATTTCCAAAACTTCGTGATACCCGCCGTGCCCGCTTTCGTCGGGACCAGAGCCGCCATATTCGTGCTGGACAATATTGTAACGCGTATACCCTCCGTATGTACCGTTAGTAAATTTAACGCGGTGAGTTGTTGGGATGTCGATTGTCCGAACTTTCGTCCTCAGAAACTCAGCAACTTCTGCTTTGTCTTCGGGAGGACAAGTAAACTCCACTGCCTGCCCAATTCCAGTCCTGCCTTCTCCGTATCCATACGAAGAAAAACGATCGCGCTCTGCCAAATTCATTTCGGCCCCCTTACTAGTACAATTATTTTAAGAACAATTTCCTATCTGGAAATTATCACATTTTATCATAAATAGCTATTTAAGACAACAAATTTAAGACAACAAACAAAACCCCTCCGAGTAATTTGGAGGGGTTTTGTGGTGGGCATGGCAGGACTCGAACCTGCGGCCAGGTGTGTATAAGACACCCGCTCTACCAGCTGAGCTACATGCCCAAAGAAATAATCAAATCTTCGTACATTATAATGTAAATTGCCACGCAAAACTAGTGCTTTCAGTTTTTTACGCAAATCCCTTATGCTTCCTTGCTTTTTAGTAAAGTTGTTTTGTTTGACAAAATATTATACATAGTATATACTTTGTATATATGAAAACCGAACTAATTTTAATTAAAACCGATGCTGCTACTAAAAAACGCGCAAAAGAGCTGGCACGCGAGCTGGGTTTTGGAGTGAGTACCATTTTAAACGCTTACCTTAAGCAGTTTATTAAAGACAAAGCCATCTATTTTACCACTACCAAACAAACGCAACCAGAGTCCTCTAAAGCCATCCCTTCTATTTCCTATATTAAAAAACTAATTCTTCCTATACTTAAGCGTTATAAAGTAAAACGCGCGTCTATTTTTGGTTCGGTCGCGCGGGGGGATACACACCCAGAAAGTGATATAGATATTTTAGCTCAATTAACCGACAAAACCAGCCTTTTTAAAATGGTGGAATTAAAACTTGATCTAGAAGAAGCCTTAGGTCGAAAAGTTGATCTCGTTGAATACAAAACAATTAAACCAATGCTTCGAGATAGAATTCTCAAAGATCAAATTCCAATTTTATGAGCAAGAACTTTCGTATATATCTTACGGATATACTTGAAGGTATATACAAAATTAAAGAATATACAAAAGATGTTTCTTTTGATGAATTCTCGGACTCATCAATAAAGCAGGATGCGGCTGTCCGTAGACTAGAGATCATTGGCGAAGCTGTTAAACGGATACCGGAAGAAATTAAAGAAAAATATGCAAATGTATCGTGGCGGCAAATCGCCGGCACTAGAGATATTTTAATTCATGAATATTCGGGAGTAGATTTAGAAAAAATTTGGGATATGATAAGAGAAGATCTTCCAAAACTAGAAAAACAAATTAAAAAAATTATGAAAGAAAGTTAAGATTTGCTAAAATACCATTGAATTTTTACGAAACTGCTGCTAAAATGCTTAACTAGGCAGCAGCTTTCTTTTCGCCTAGGTTTTGAGGATACAAGGAGGAGCTATGTCGAAAGACAGAAACTTTCGAGGAATGTTAGAGGAACGATGGCGTCAAGGGAGTGTCTGTGTAGGACTCGATAGCGACCTTGCTAAAATTCCCGAAAGCGCACAGATTGTGGACACCCGACACCCAAGCCCTTTTATGGGGTTGGACTCGGAGGAAACTCTCTACGAGTTCACCTGCGAAATTTTTGACGCAATAAAAGATTTGGTGTCAACTGCAAAACCAAATGTAGCTTTCTTTGAAGCCTGGGGTGATGCGGGATGGCGTGCTCTTCGTAGAGTCTACGTACACATTCGAGAGGTTGCGCCAGAAGTGCCAGTAATCCACGATGCAAAGCGAGGCGACATTGGTAATACCAATCTTGGATACATACGGTCGGCATTTGAATATCTCGGCGCTGACGCGATTACGGTAAGCCCTTATCTTGGTCAAGAAGCTCTACAACCATTTCTTGACGAAGTTAATAAGGGTATCATTGTACTCTGCAAAACTTCCAATAAAGGAGCCGGCGAGTTCCAGGATCTTTATGTGTCGGTGCCGTTGGATGAAATAAAACACATGCAACAAGTCAAAGCGACCGAGTGGTCATGTGGCCTGCCAGGATCGTATACCACACTTTCCAACCACGTTGCTTATCGGGTCAGTAAGTACTGGAACGAGAACGGAAATTGTGCGGTTGTCGTCGGTGCAACTTATCCTAGCGAGCTCGAAAATGTGCGTAAAATCATCGGCGACATGCCGATTCTCATCCCAGCCGTGGGATTTCAACAGAAAGACATTCCATTAGAAAAGCAAGTGGAGCAAGTTGTGCAAGCTGGGCAGGACAGCCGCGGAAAAGGTATGATCATCAATTCGTCACGCGGAATCATTTTCGCAAACAGTGGCCAAAAGTATGCCGAGGCGGCTCGTGCCGAAACTCTAAAACTTCACAACATCGTCAACAAGTACCGAAAGAAAGCCAACTAGCGCTGAACTAACTCGCACAGAAAGAGGGGAAATTATGAAAGCTGTAGGGACAATACAAACAGGCAACGATTGGGAAATAGCGAGGTTAATGGGCCTCTACGCCTTTGTCGAATGGAAAAACGAAGTGGTCACCTTAAGATCCGGCAGGAAAACCCATGTCTATGTCAAAGGCAGAAACGACTTCACAGACCATCCAGACCTTATGTGGTTCGTTGGCAGAAAACTCGCTGAACTAGTCAGAGAAAATTCCCAACACAATGAATCAGCTTGCCTTATTGGTTTACCAGCTGCAGGCGCTGCATTCTCGCAAGCCGCCACTATGGTCGCCTGGGCCGAAAAAATCCGCACGTGTGTTTATGGCCCTCCCGGGCGCGAAGTTATCAGCTACCGCTTGATGCGTGAGGTACCAAAAAAACACGGGCTGCATCAAAAATGGATTGCCGGCGACTATGATTCGTCAAAAACCTTCTGGCGAGTTGACAACACTGTCACGGACGGTGGTACTAAACTCGACTTCGAATCAAAATTCGCCGATGATGGATATCCAACCATTCACACCAATCCTGATCAAGCTCCATTCCTCATCTTGGTAGACAGGCAACAAGGAGGCATTCAGCGAATGAAAGATTTGGGCGCTACTCGGGTTGTCCGCGCTTACGATCTTCTTGATCTAGTATCTGTCTTTAAAGAAATCGGGGTCTGGTCGGAAGCACAACGAGCGGCAGTCGAACAGGAAATCGCACAAAACCAGGTTTTGTGACTTTCTCTGCACAATTGCCAATTTTTAGAGCTGTTGCTATAGTGCTTAACTAGGCAGCAGCTCTTTTCTTTTTACCTAGAACAAGGAGGAATGTATGCAACTTACTATCGAGGGATTTGATCTCGAACATCCGCTTATGAACGCGGCTGGTACCTGTAAAAGTATAGAAGATGTGAGGAGACTTGCGCCTGCAGCAGTATCAGCAATCGTCGTCGGCTCCGGCACGATACTGGAAAGGACTGGAAACTCTGGCCAAGTCTATCAAAAAGATCCGGCGAATCGATTCTCATTGAACTCTTTAGGCCTTCCTAACCCCGGGCAAGGCTATTATAAGGAGAATCTTCCTCAAATGGTTGAGATAGCCCACTACCGTGGAAGGGTCTTGATCTTCAGTGTCGCTGGATTTTCAGAGCTCGACTATGTCCACCTAGCTTGTGCTGGTTATAAGGCTGGCGTGGATCTGGTCGAATTGAACCTTGGGTGCCCCAATGTTTGGGGTAAAGAGGGTCAAAAACCAATCGCCAGCTTTAACTCGGAACTAACGGCTGAAATCATCGCTCGGTGCAGCGACACAACAGGTAAAAAATTTGCCGTCAAGTTGTCGCCCTACTCGGACCCTACGATGCTCGAACGAGTGGCAGAAATCATCGCACGATCACGAGCAGTCGCCGTTGTTACAACGACCAACACTTTCCCCAATGCTTTCGGCTTTGACGGAAAAGGCAAACCACTAATCCAGTTTACCGGACAATCGGAAGGCTCGCTTGCCGGCCTTGGCGGACCCGCCATGAAACCGATCGGACTCGGACAAGTGAAACAGTTCCGCAAACTCCTGCCGGATTCTATTCAGATAATCGGCGTGGGAGGTATCAACTGCGGACGTGACATCTGGGAATACGGGCAGGCTGGTGCAGATGCAGTGCAAGTTGCGACGGCTTATATCCGGGATGGCAAGCACGACGAAGGTGTTTTCGAACGGATCCTGCGTGAGTATTACGAAATTCCGGAAATGCAGATCACACCAGCAGAGCCAGATGACATCTGAAATTCTGACATTAGTCAAAAGTTTCTACGAGCGCTCGAGGTCGAAAGACTTCCGGCGCTCGCTTTTTTTACGTACGTACGGCCGTATATACGTTTTTGTATTCAATGGGTTTATTAACGAATTGGATTCCCCGATCTGGGTCGGGGAATGACAAAAGGCTTGCAAAAAAAATTTAGATGTGCTATACTTAGATTAGTAAGTGATCAGGATCCCGACTAGATCGGGATTTTTGAAACAAAAATAAAAACACAAATCGCTCCGATCTATATCGGAGGGATAAATAAATCCCGCTTATTCGCGGGGTGGGATTGAATCTCGGTCTTCCGAGATCTCAATCGTAAATAGTTCTTTAGAAAATTCCACTTACCTAAAAAATCCGCTTATGGCGGATTTTTTGGTTGCGAGATTTTAGTCGCGACCCCATTTTTTATAGTCATCATGACTTCCTACATTAACCAGCAATGCAACGTTTTTAGTTTCAAAAACAAATAACACCCGGAAGCCGTCACGAAGATAAAATGAATAATATTCATCTAAGTTACCACTGAGCTTATGGGTGCGGAGAGTAGGATGAAATGGGTCTTTAATAAAAAGTATTATCCTTTTTTCAAAATCGATTTGCAATAATCGGGATAATTTTTTAAAAGATCGTTTGAAGCGTGACGAAGAGGTGATCTGCATGTCCTATCAAGCACGCAACTCTTTTATGAAAGCTTTGGCGGTTGTAAAGGTCTTCAATTTTCCAGAAGCATATTCAAGCCGCGCCTCGGCCACCATTTCATCAATCGTGTTTGGCTCGTTTACTTTTTTAAGCGAATCAACGTCAGCTTCAAAAATTAGCTTTCTTTTGTTGCCACGCTTACTGCTATACAAGGGCTTTATTCCGGTTACCGGAAAAGTAACCACAGCTTGTTTTTTTGCTTTGGTACGCATATTAAAAATAATAAGTTAAGATTATATTCTAAATTTACCATAAAAAGAAAAAGTAAACAAACTTAAACCGGATCAATTTCATCTCTCGAATCTTAACTTATTGGCTTCTATACGTTTTCGCAACATATCCCTCACAAATTCCGAGCGGGTCATACTATCTTTTTTTGCAGCTTTATCAAGCTCTGTAGCCAAATCTTGCGGCAAGGAAATTGGTAAAATCTTCGTCTT
>Ga0299906_10003613_pt1 | contig 12742 bp, 7 predicted proteins | sample RVTome_14_FD_200259 | JGI IMG/M metagenome (GOLD analysis project Ga0299906, IMG submission 200259) | Soil microbial communities from uranium-contaminated site in the Upper Colorado River Basin, Wyoming, United States - RVT145D125 (version 2) ...
TGGGCTGATTGAGACTGAGATCGCGTAGGAGATATCGCCGACGGCAGGCGGCCGACCGCAAGATCCTTAACACGAAGACACGCGTGTACCGAATGTCAAATGAGACCGCATCGTTGGATGCGGTCTCCGCCTGGAGCCCTTGTGTCTTCGGGTTGGTGATCTCGCTCTTACCAGCCCTCGAGATAAGGCCGCCACATGTCGTTGTCATCCAGGTGCAGACCAAAGACGTATAGGGCCGAGGCGTGTGGCTCGTAAGGGGCGTGTTGCAGGGACATCGGCGCCTGGTCCAGCGAGCGGCCACCCTTCTTAAGATTGCAGCTAGCGCAAGCCGTCACCAGGTTGTCCCAACTGTGGCTGCCCCCCAAATGGCGGGGTACCACATGGTCCAGCGTCATGCGCCCAAAGCGGACGCCGCAGTACTGACAGGTGTGGTTGTCGCGCCGAAAGACCTCGCGCTTGCTCAGGCGAACCTTGGGGCGGGGCCGCCGGATCATGTAGCCGATGCGGATGACCGAGGGCCTGGGGAAGGCGCGGCGGACGGTCTGAATGTAGCCGCGGCCATTCTCGATCATCTCGGCCCTGCCCGAGAAAATCAAGCCCATGGCCCGCCTCGTGGAACAGACGTTGAGCGGTTCGTAATTGGCGTTAAGCACGAGTACCGGCTCGTTTATCAGCATGGTTTAAGACCGGCGCCGATTATATCAAATCAGCTTCACAGTGCAATTTCGGGCGGGGGACGGCCAACATGTCATCACCAGGGATGAGAAGGCCAATAAATCAATGCCAGACAGCGCCGGTTACGCACAGGACAGCCGCCACTTTGCCACTTTGATTTAGGGACACTTCTCGTTCGCCGGCACCGGTCCGCGGCGCGTTCTGGGCTACACGAATCGTTCACGAATCTCGGCGCTGACGAAGTCCAAGACGGCAACCGTGATCGTGATCAACCACACGGCAATGCCGGCGTAGGAGTACTGGAACTGGCGGATCCATTGGATCAGCAAGAAGCCGATACCGCCTCCGCCAACCAGGCCGATGATGGTGGAAAGACGGACGTTGATGTCCCAGCGATAGATGGTGAATGAGATAAACGGCGGCAGCACCTGCGGTACGACCGCATAGACGATCGTCTGCAGCCGGTTGGCTCCGGTCGCTTGCAGCGCCTCGATCGGCCCGGGGTCGATGCTCTCGATCGCTTCCGAGTACAGTTTGCCCAGGGCAGCGATCGTGTGCAGCGTCAGAGCGATGAAACCGGCGAAAGGTCCAGGACCCACCCAGATGATGCCGACCAACGCCCAGATCAGCGGTTCGATCGACCGCACAATGTTGAGCACGGTGCGGATGAGGACGTAAATCAGTTGGCCCGTGGTCACTTCGCCGCTGGGTCCAATGCGGTAGGCCTGGAGCGCCAGCAGTCCACCGATCAAGAGCGCGCCGACCAGCCCGGCGCGCGGTGCCATCGCAACGGCGAAGCCGGCTGGATACACGATACTCAGCACGCCGTTGGCAAAGCCGACCCCCAGGGCGTAGCCAAGCAGGCCGCCGATAATCCCCAGCCCAATGATGGAAATCAGCCGGGCGACGATTGTCGGCAAGGCACGTTTGGCCAGCCGGTCGAGCAGGTTGCCGGCCAATTGGTACAAGAGCAGGGCGCCACCGAGCACGAAGATGAAGTTGAGCGCCGCCGTCTCGACAGGAGCGCCTTCCAGGCCGCCCAATTGGGCCGACAGGTAGGCCGCCACTCGGCTGCCAATCCATCCGCCGGCGATCAGGCCAAACACGCCGCCGACGAACCCTTCCAGCGTGCTGCGAATGGAGTTCATCAGGTTGCGGGCCGCCAGGAACGAGAACGGCAGGGCCAGGATAATGCCGACAAACGTGGCCATCATGCCCATCATGATGGTGACCAGCATTTCCTGCAGCGCTAGTTTCATCTCGCGGCTCAATTCGCCCGTGAAGCGGGCAGTGCCCGACTGGATGACATTCAATGTGTGGACTTGTGCACCCGCGGCCGTTGAGGGAATGGTCACGTCGGGGATATAGAACTCCACGGTGAAGCCGCCGTCATTGCCCATGACCAACTCGGACTCGCCGAAACCGCGGGGTGTGAAAGGCTCGCCGATCGGGTTCTGCCATTGGATGCGCGCGGTGTCGTTCGGCCGGAAGTTGCCGCCTTCGATGTTCATCAGTGTGCCGAAATCCAACTGCCCCATCGAGTCGCGGAAACTCAGGTCGCCGCAAGTCGGGGTCACCACAATCCAGGGATCGTCCGGATGGGGTTCATTGACCGGCGGGCCGGTCTCTCCCGGCGGGCAGGGCGCCTGGATCCTGGCAGAAGCTATCAGGTCGTTGGTGTCATAAACAAAGGCGGCCTGCCAGGGCCACACAATGCGGCGCAGAATGACCTGGGTGTCCCGGTATTCGCGGAAGGCCTTGGGCAGGTCAATCTGGGTGACGCGGGTTCCTAAGACAATGAGCGCCAGCGAACCGAGCAGGATCAGTGTGCCCGTGGCTGGCACGAATTCGTCGCCAAGGAAGTAGGCATCCTGGATGGACCATAGCCAAATGGCGCCGACAATGGCGGCGCCGGACAGACTGGTCAGCCCGTACAGCATGCGGTCCTGATCTTCGCTGATGACCGTCCGGATCAAGATGTCGCTGACCAATGTGATGGCGACAACGCCGAGCACGATCAAGACGGCGCGCGCCAGGGCTTGGGTAGAGGGCTGGGTAGCAAATGTGCGTGTAGCCAAATAATACAGGGCGACCAGAAAAATCAGGATGGCGAGCGACTCGCCAAATAGGGCCAGGAAGGCGCGGCTGCTGAAGCCGTAATCTGGGAAGCGGGCACGTTGGGCGGCGGTCCAAATCGTCAATCCGACGAGGGTGGCCACGGTCAAGAGAATGGAAAGGCCGCGGCCGCGGTAGCCGGCAACGAACTGGCCAAGCCCGGGCACGACCGCCGACAGGGCGGCCTGCGGCAGCGAGCGGTTACGTTGCTCTTCGATGATCGGTGGGGCGGTCATGTTCCGACCTGGTGGCCGACAACGGCCATGCGCTGGGCTTCCTCGCCGTAGATTCGCTTGAACTCTTCGTCTGTCATCCGGCCGATGGCTTCGCGCGAACCCTGATAGATCAATTCCCCTTCGCGCAGCCCGATGACACGCGTGGCGTAGCGCTGCACCAAATCAAGATAGTGCAGGCTGCAGACGATTGTCATGTTGTCCTCCTGATTGAGCTTCTCCAGGTAGGACAGGATCGTGTGGGCCAGAACCGGATCGAGGCTGGCGACCGGTTCATCGGCCAGGATCATCTTGGGCTCCTGCATCAACGCTCGAGCGATCCCGACGCGTTGTTTCTGGCCACCGCTTAGCTCGTCAGCGCGGTTGCGGGCTTTCTCGTGAATGCCGACGCGCTGCAAGGCCGACAAGGCCCGCTCGCGTTCCTTAAGCGGCCAGTAGTTAATCAGACTCCACCAAGGATTGACATAGCCGGTGCGGCCGCTGAGAACGTTGGTCAGCACCGCCGAGCGTTCGATCAGATTGAAGTGCTGGAAGATCATGCCAATACTGCGTCGAATCCGCCGCAGTTCAGCCTCCGAGGCGGCCGTGATATCTACGCCATTCCATACAATGCGGCCTTCGGTCGGCTCGACCAACCGGTTGATGCAGCGTAGCAAAGTTGACTTGCCCGAGCCGCTCAAGCCGATGACGACCAAGAAGTCGCCCTCCTCGACCTGGAAGCTGACATCCTTCAGGGCGACGGTGCCGGTGCTGTACACCTTTGTCAAGTGTTCTACGCTGAGCATGTGGGGGCCTCGCTCGTGGGAAAGAAGACGAGGGAAGGGCGAACCCTTCCCTCGTCTCTCTTGCTGTCGGTGACTAGTCGGCGAATTCCTCCGCCGTCAGGCCGGCAGCTTCGAGCTGCTGGCGGAAGCCATCGTAGAACGTGTCGTCGATCTCGATCAAGCCAGCCCACGAGAAGAGGCCGTTAAGCATTTCCACGCCATCATCCGTGTCGTTCAGGCTCATCAGCGCATCGACGATCTGCGTGCGCAGTTCTTCGGGGAAGTCCGGCGTGAAGGCGATGCTGTCGTTCGGGATCGGGGCCGTCTCTTGGACGACGATAACCTTCTCCCTCACGTCCGTGAAGTCCTCCTCGACATTGGTGCGGGCATCGACGAAGGTCGAGCCGGCATCGCAGTCGCCGTTGTAGACGGCGATCACGACGGCATCGTGGCCACCAGCGTCGATGATCTCGGACAGGTCGGCTTCAGGATCGATCCCGGCGCCGAGCAGCAGCAGGCTGGGGATTACCCAACCCGAGGTGGAGCCGGGGTCAGGCCGGCAGAACGAGCGGCCGGCCATGTCCTCGATGCCTGTGATGTCCGAACCGGCCTGGGTGATGATCTGGCCGGCATAGGTCGAGGCACCGAAGCGGACCGAAGCCAGGGCGGCATCGGCGCAGCCGCGATCGGCAGCCCGCACGTAACCAAAGGTGTTGATCGCACCCATGTGCGCCTCACCACTGCACATCGCCTCAACCTGCGATGTGTAGTCGGTGGCGACGAACGAGTCGATCACAATGCCGGTCTGTTGTTCGACATACTCGGCAATGCCCTCGGCGCCAGAAAGCACGGTCTGCGTGTCCTGTGACGGTGTCAGAACCCAGACAACCGGGTTCTCAGCCGTGCCCAGGTCCGGCATCGGCTCTTCGGTTGGTTCCATCGGCTCATCGGTCGGTTCGATCGGTTCCACGACCGGAGCTTCGGTCGCCGCGCCGCCGCAGGCAGCCAGCATCATCGATGCAGCCACCAGCAGGCTGAGCGCGAGAAAAAGGCGACTCTTTCTCATCTTACTTCTTCCTCCTCAGTACGTTGTTCACTAGGTACGGTGCTTGCAACGGGTCATCGAGGCAAATGTGAGGGTTTGACATCACCTCCTCAGTAGGGGGGTGTTCTGCTCGCATGATAACGCGAAAAGCAAGCCGCGACAAGCGGCCGGCAGGGGTGTACCCGCCATCCGAGCGGCGTTAGAATGGATGTCCATGGCGCAAGATGCTTTGACTTACCAAGAGGCGCTCGATTACCTCTACAGTTTCATCGACTACAGCCAGGAACGAAGCGGGCGCTATTCGGCCGATGCCTTTGAGTTAGACCGTGTCCGCCGCCTACTGGCCGAGCTCGGCGATCCCCACCAGCATTATCCGAGTCTGCACATCGCCGGCACCAAAGGCAAGGGTTCGGTGGCGGCCCTGATGGAATCGGCCCTGCGGGCGCACGGCTACCGAACCGGGCTGTACACCTCGCCCCACCTTGTGGATTTTCGCGAGCGGATTCAGATCGCCGGCGAGCCAGTTGCCCAAGCGGCAGTCATCTCGGGCGTCGAACGATTGCGCCAGCCAGCTGCTCATCAGCCGGGTATCACCACCTACGAATTGATCACGGCGCTCGCCTTCCTGCTGTTTGCCGAGCAAGAGATCGAGGTTGGCGTATTCGAGGTCGGATTGGGGGGCCGGCTGGATGCCACGAACGTGATCGATCCGCTGGTGTCGGTCATCACTTCGATTTCGTTCGACCATACTCATCTGCTCGGCTCGACCCTGCCTGAGATCGCCGGCGAAAAGGGGGGGATCATCAAGTCGGAAACGCCGGTGGTGCTGGCGCCGATGGTTCCGCAAGCCGCCGACGTGCTGCGCACGATGGCCGAAGCACGCCGGGCGCCGGTCCACGAAGTCGAGCAAATGTTCCGCGTAAAGGTGGTTACAGCCGATCTGGGCGGCCAGCGTCTGCAGGTTCTCGCGCGGGATGCGACCGACCAGGATCCGGTTGAACTTTACATTCCGCTGCTCGGGGAGCACCAGGCAGAGAACGCAGCCACTGCCTACCTGGCGCTGGTCACGGCCGGCTTGCAAGGTCTGGACATCTCCCTGGAGGCGATACAGCGAGGATTTCGCAACGTATCCTGGCCCGGTCGCTTCCAAGTCCTGCGCCAGCAGCCGGTTGTAGTGTTGGATGCGGCCCACAATCGCGAGTCGGCGGCCCGCCTCCGGCAGACCGTCGAGCAGATGTTCCCGGGCCGGCCGGTGCACCTGATTTTCGGCGCTTCCGAGGACAAAGACATCGAAGGAATGCTGCACGAACTGGCCTCGATAACGGACAAACTGACTCTGACGCAGGCGATCCACCCGCGGGCCGCCGAGCCGGTGGAACTCAAGGCCCTGGCAGCGGATTCGTTCGGAACCATTGAGATTGTGGTCCCCCCGCGCCAGGCCGTTGCCCGCGCCCTGGCGGAAGCCACTGCCGACGACGTCATCCTGATCAGCGGGAGCCTGTTTGTTGTCGGTGAAGTTCTGGCGGCCTGGCCGGTCGAGCCGGCTGCCCAACGGCAACCTTTGCGGCAAGGAGACGATGCGTGAGAGGCGCTAGCATGCAGTGGAGCAACTACGGCCAGGAGATTGGCCATACCTTCAGCCGGCGATCGCAGGAGCTGTATGAAATCGAGGACGCTCTGCAGGACGATGAGGGTCTGATCGAGTGCCCGATCCTGCCGCTGCGCGATGTGGTGCTTTACCCCAACATGATCACACCACTTTTTGTCAGTCACGACCCGACGCTGCTGGCGATTGAAGAGGCCAGCCGGCGCGGCCAGACGATGATCGCTGTCGCTCAGCGGGATCCGCATGTGGATGACCCGACGCCGGACGACCTGTTCCCGGTTGGCACCGAGGTTGCCATCACCCGACCCATGCGCTTGCCGGATGACACCATTTCCGTGCTGACACAGGGACGTCGCCGTGTTGAGATCGTCGAGTACGTCTTCATTGAGGACATTCTGCACGCTCGTGCTCGTCCGGTGGATGAGTTGGGCACCCGAACCAAGGAGGCCGTCGCCTTGATGAGGGCGGTCCTCACGCTGTTCGAACAGGCCGTGCGCCTCAACCGCTCGCTGCCCGAGGAGGCCTATGTCTACGCCGTCAATATCGAGGAACCGGGAAGGCTGGCCGACCTGGTGGCGTCGGCCCTGACCCTGACGATCGGTGAACGACAGCAGGTGCTTGAGACCTACGATCCAATCGAGCGACTGCAGTACCTGAGCGTGTTGCTGGGTCGTGAGCTCGACGTGCTTGAGCTCGAAGATCAAATCCATGCTCATGTCCAGAACGAAGTTGATCGGTCGCAGCGCGAGATGTACTTGCGCGAGCAAATGAAGGCCATTCAGACCGAGCTTGGGGAAGGCGACATCTGGGCCAAGGAGCTTGACGACCTACGCCAGCAATTGGAGAGCAAGGGGTTGCCCGATGAGGTGCGCACTCTGGCCCTGAAGGAGGTTCAACGGCTGCAGCAGCTCCCGCCGGTCTCGCCCGAAGTCGGTATCATCCGAACCTACCTCGATTGGCTGCTCGAGCTGCCATGGCGCGAATCGACGGAGGACAACCTCGACGTCCGGCACGCGGCCAAGGTTCTTGAGGCCGGCCACCACGGTTTGCAGAAGCCGAAGGAACGGATCCTGGAGTACATCGCCGTTCGAAGCCTGCAGCCAAAGAAGCTCAAGCAGCCGATCTTGTGCTTCGTCGGGCCGCCGGGAACCGGCAAGACCTCGCTCGGCCGTTCGATTGCCGAAGCACTCGGGCGCAAGTTCCTGCGTGTTTCACTGGGCGGCGTGCGCGATGAGGCCGAAATCCGCGGCCATCGCCGCACCTACGTCGGAGCGCTGCCGGGCCGCATCCTGCAGGGGATGCGCCGCGGCGAGACCATCAATCCGCTCTTTATGTTGGATGAGGTTGACAAGCTCGGGCAGGACTTCCGCGGCGATCCAGCCTCGGCCTTGCTCGAGGTGCTCGACCCAGAGCAGAACTACGAGTTCTCGGATCACTACCTGGAGACGGCCTACGATCTGTCGCAGGTGATGTTCGTCACCACGGCCAACACGACGGAGACGATCCCGCCGGCCCTGCTGGACCGTATGGAATTGATCGATTTCCCCGGCTACATCGAAGAAGAGAAGCTGGTCATTGCCGAGAAGTTCCTGATCCCGCGCCAGCGTGAGCAGAACGGGCTCGACGATCAGGGCGCCGAGGTCTCGACGAAGACCCTACAGGCGATAATCCGCGAATACACCTGGGAGGCGGGTGTCCGCAACCTGGAGCGCGAGCTCGGCAAAATCTTCCGCAAAATGGCCCGCAAGAAGGCAGAAGGGCGCAAAGTGCCGGAGCGGATCACCCCGGGCATGTTGTCCAAGTTGCTGGGGCCGCCGCAGATTACGCCGCGGCAACTGGACACCAGCGATCAGATCGGCGCCGCCACCAGCCTGGCCTGGACGGAAAACGGAGGCGACACACTGGCCGTTGAAGTTCTGTTGGTCGATGGCAAGGGCAATCTGCAGATCACCGGTCAGGTCGGTGAGGTGATGCAGGAGTCGGCCCAGGCCGCCGTCAGCTATATCCGCTCACGGGCCGAAGACCTTGGGATTGCCCCCGAAGTCTTTGAAGAAAGTGATATCCACATTCACGTCCCTGAGGGCGCCATTCCCAAAGATGGACCCAGCGCCGGGATCACAATGGCGACGTCGCTGGCTTCGGCCCTGACCGGCCGCCCGGTGCGCCGCGATGTGGGGATGAGCGGCGAAATCACACTACGAGGCCGCGTCCTGCCCATCGGCGGCGTGCGCGAGAAGGTGCTGGCCGCTTACCGGTTGAAAATGGGAACCGTCTTGTTGCCAGTGGCCAATCGCAAGGACATGGTCGAGGTGCCCAAGGATGCGCGCGACAGCCTCAAAGTGCACTTCGTAGGGCATATGGACCAGGTTCTTGAGCTGGCCCTGCACTCAAAGCCGGCCACGGGCCGGCGAGCGCGCCGCTCGGCCACCAAGGGAAGCCGCAGGGAAGACCAGGCCGGCCGAGTCGCGACCGGCGGATGAAGCCGAACGCGGCCGAGCCTGGCGGACGCGCCGGCCGTGAGCGTGGCGCGCCGGCCCGCGGCTGGTGGGGGCTTGTTCCGGCGCTCCTACTGCTGCTGTTGGCCGCCTGCACCCGGACGACAATGCCTTTGCCGGGCAATATGTCCGCCCCGGTAGATAACACCCAGGTCCTGGAGCCGACGATTGCCTGGGCGACCGTTGGGACGGCCTCGGATGAGCTGGCTGTGGTTTGGGTCGAGCAAGGTCAGACTTTGCCAGTCCGGGAAACGGCAGGCATCGCCGGCGCCGCATTGGGGGAGCTGGCGCCTACCCAGCGCTCGCTGCGAGCAACTGGCAACACGACTGCGCTCGGAAGCTCCCACTGGATTGAGGTCAGCACACCAATCGGATTGATAGGGTGGGTGCCAGCCACCAGTCTGACCGAATTCGTCAGCAAAGAGAGCTTCTGCAGCGATCCGAACGTCCTTGTCCTGCTCGATGAGCTGCGCCGGGTGATCGCCGACGAAGACGCCGACGGTCTACTCCGGTTGATCAGTCCGAAGCGGGATTTCATTCTGCGGCTTGACTTCTGGAATGAGGAGGTTCGGATTGCGCCCGATCAGATGGTCGGGATCTTTGATGATAACCGCAGCTACCAGTGGGGCACGCGTTTTGCCAGCCAAACCCCGATCCAGGGCAGCTTCAACGAGGTGATCGTCCCGGCTCTCAGCGAGGTCTTGGACAGCGATCCCCAACGGGCATGCAATGAACTGCTGCAGGGGACGAGCGTCGCGCCGGTCGGCTGGCCGGACCTGTATGCCAATCTCAACTACTACAGTCTTCTGCGCCGCCCTTCACAGGGCGGCAATCCCTTCAACTGGCGGACCTGGGTCATCGCCTTCGAATACATCGAGGGGCGCCCCTACCTGGCGCTCCTGGTCCAGCTTCGGCCCCAGGTCTAGCTAGTACGGCTGAGCTCCAACTGTCCCTCGCTGGCGCGAGCCCTGGCCAGCGCTTCCAAGACTTCAACCAACCGCTGCGTCCACGCCCCGTCCTCCTGCCGTTCCAGCCATAAGCCGCGCCGGCTGTAGCGGACGTCGCCAGCCTCGAGCAAGGCTGGCGCATTGTCCTCCCGCTCAAAGGCAAGCAAGATCTGGCCGTTCTCCGCTGTGACTGCCTGCACTTGAGCTCGGGCAGCCAGCACCTTAACCCGCAATTGGTAAAGCAAATTGTCGACCTCGGGTGGCGGCGGTCCAAACCGGTCGGCCAACTCTTCCCGGAGTGCCGCCACCAGGTCCAGTGATTTGAGCTCGGCCATACGCCGGTAGAGCTGGAGCCGCAGGCCTCGGTCTTCCACGTAGTCGGGGGGAAGTGCGCTGGGCAGCGGCAGCTCGACGGCCACATCCAGCGGCAGTCCACCGTCCTCGGGTACCGCCTGGGGCATCAACCCCTCGTGGACCTGGCGTAGGCGACGGACAGCCGTATTCAGCAGCCGGGTGTACAGATGGAACCCGACCGCCGCGATCTGGCCATGCTGCCGCGTTCCGAGAATGTCGCCGGCGCCGCGCAACTCGAGATCGCGTAAGGCGATCGAATAGCCCGATCCCAGCTGGGTGTGCTCCGCAATCACCTCGAGCCGCTGCAGGGCTTCCTCCGTCGTTTGTCGCTGCGCCTCGCGAAAGAAGTAGGCGTAGGCCCGAACCGAAGCCCGGCCGACTCGCCCCCGCAGCTGGTAGAGTTGAGCCAGTCCAAACATATCCGCCCGATCGACGATCAGCGTGTTGGCATTGGGGATATCCAGCCCCGATTCGATAATCGAAGTACTCACAAGGACATCGACATCCCCCAGGCTGAACCGATCCATCACCGATGACAACTGGCGCTCCGGCATCTGGCCGTGGGCCACGACCAGGCGCGCCTCCGGCACAAGCCGCCCGAGCAGGTCGCGCACCCGGTCGATCGTCTGGACCCGGTTGTGGACGAAAAAGACCTGGCCGCCTCGATCGATTTCGCGCAGGATCGCCTGGCGCACCAGGCGCGGGTCGTAGCGCCCGACATGGGTGATGACAGGCAAGCGTTCTTCCGGCGGCGTGTCGATCGTCGAGATGTCGCGCACACCGGTCAGTGCCATGTACAGGGTGCGGGGGATGGGGGTTGCGGTCAGCGTGAGGACGTCGACTTCCGTCCGCATCTGCTTGAGGAATTCTTTGTGGGTCACACCAAACCGCTGTTCCTCGTCGATGATAAGCAGGCCAAGGTGGCGGAAGTTGACATCGGGTTGTAACAGGCGGTGGGTGCCGATCACGATGTCGATCTCCCCGGTGGACAGCCGGGCAAGAATGTCCGCGGTTTCGGCTGGCGTGCGGAAGCGGGAGAGCATCTCGACCTGCACCGGGTAGGCGGCCAATCGCTGACGGAAGGTGTGAAAGTGCTGCTGAGCCAGAATCGTGGTCGGTACCAACAGGGCAACCTGGCGGTTGTCCATTACCGCCTTGAAGGCCGCCCGCAGGGCGACTTCGGTCTTCCCGTAGCCCACGTCACCGCAAATCAGGCGGTCCATCGGACGACGAGCCTGCATGTCGGACTTGACGGCGTCAATGGCGGCCATTTGATCGTCCGTCTCGACATAGGGGAACGAGGCCTCAAGTTCCTTCTGCCAGACGGTATCCGGGCTATAGGTGTGTCCCTCAACCAGCATCCGCTTGGCATACAAGTCGAGCAACTCGCGCGCAGTATCCTCGGCGGATTGTTGCGCCTTGCTGCGGACCCGGTCCCATTCGGCCGTGCCCAGCCGGGACAAGTCGGGCGCGGCGCCATCGACACCGACGTACTTCGTAACCCGATCGGCCTGGTAGACGGGCACATAGACCTGGGTGTTGCCGGCGTATTCAACCAGCAGGTATTCGCGCAGCAGCCCATCCAGGGTCCGTTCGACCAGGCCGGCGAAGCGCCCGATGCCATAGTCCATATGAACGATAAGGTCGCCAGGGAAAAGGTCGGCGTAGCTGGCCTCCGGCACTTCTGCGCGCTGGCGCCGGCGCCGGCGAGGCTGCGGCCGAGCCCAGCCAAACAACTCAGCGTCGGTCAGCAGATGCAACCGCCCATTGGCCGGATCGGTCAGTGTCCAACCCTCACCAAGCGCACCCTGCAGGAAGACCAGCTGGCCGGGTGTCATGTTGGCAGGAAGCTGGGTTCGGACCTCGACCGAGCTGCCTCGCTCGTTCCACAGCTCGGCCAGGCGTGAGGCCTGGCGAGTGACGACAACGACTGGCTCGTGGGCCCGTTGGCGTGAGGCCAGGTGGGTCAACAGGGGCCGAAGCTGTCCACCAAATCGTGGACCCGGCTGAAAGAGATCGCCAATGCCGCCCTCGACCCCGGGGGACAACGAGGTCATCCCAAGATCAATCGCACCGCGCTCCCGTAACCGATCCCCGATTTCGCCCAGCGTCAGGTACGGGATCGGCGCCTCGGCCGGCAACAGGCCGGCCGAGATCTGATCCTGGCGCAAGCCGACGGCCTGTTCCTCCAGTTCGTTGATCGCCAATTCGAGGGCATCCCGGTCATCAACGACGGCAAGGGCGCCGGCTGGCAGGTAGTCGAGCAGGCTGGCGGGCTCTGGCTCCATCCAGGAAAGGAAGGACTCAAGAAGGTGTTCTTCCGGTGTGGTGGACACTTCGTCCCCAGCCTCGGCCGGGAGCCAGCGGCGCCATGCTGGATCAAAGCTCTTGGGCAACCCCTCCCGCGCCGGCGTGAGCCGGATCCCATCGAGCCGTTCGCCCGAGCGTTGGCTGGCGGGATCGAATGCCCGCAGCGTCTCAATCTCATCGCCGAAGAACTCAAGCCGC
>Ga0299906_10003614_pt1 | contig 12741 bp, 11 predicted proteins | sample RVTome_14_FD_200259 | JGI IMG/M metagenome (GOLD analysis project Ga0299906, IMG submission 200259) | Soil microbial communities from uranium-contaminated site in the Upper Colorado River Basin, Wyoming, United States - RVT145D125 (version 2) ...
GAAGAGAGCGGGATCTCGGAGTTTCAGATCGAGATCTTCGAGCGGCGCCGCATGTGGGAGATGCGGGCCGAGATCGAGGTGGGCGAGGGCTCCAAGCCCGAAGAGGTGAAAGCGCGGCTCGAGAAAAAGCTTCACCTCCGGCTTGGTCTTCGTGCCGAGGTCGCGCTCGTCCCCGTGGGAAGTCTCCCCCGATTCGAGCTGAAAGCCCGCCGCTTCCGGATTCAGCGGGAGGGATCGCAAAATGAAATGTGACCCCGAAGGAGAAACCCCACGCTCGGCCGGCGAGCCCCGCCTCCCGACCAGGGAAAGAAAACCCGCATGGCCATAGGTTTACCGTCTGTGACCCCGCTCTCTTTTCCCTGGAACGCTTCTTGAAGGTCTTTCATGGCGCCGGAAGTCCGAATCAAGGGAGTGGGGTGCCATGTCCGCCACGCAATCGCACATCGTCGACGTCTTCCAGCAGTACACGCGGCTCTACAAATTGCGCAACGAGACCGGCGGGCGCTTGAGCCCGGAGCTCCAGAAGGAATGGGTGGAAGTCACGTTCACCCTGGACAGCATCTTCTCCGGGCTCTACCGTCCGGACGTGCGCCCCACCGAGGTGGCGCCGGCCGCCCCCGCCGCTCCGCGGCGATTCCGCGACAAGATCCCCGTGGACTTTCTTCGGGTTCCCGCGGACGCGGACGTACTCTGTGAGACCCGCGACAATTTCTTCTCGGGCAAGCTCCAGGACATCAGCGTGGGCGGCGCCTACGTTCACTCGATGGTTCCGTTCCGCGTGGACTGCCCCGTTCGACTGACGTTTTGCACCTTCCGGGATCGCGAGCCTCTGGAGCTCGAAGCCCGCATCGCGTGGAGCAACCCCGGCGGCGTCCGCAAGCACGGGCTCTCGGAGGGCGCCGGCGTTCAGTTCACGAACTGCGACCCGCGCTCGCGGGCTCAGCTGAAGGACTACGTCTACGAGCTCGTCGAGGACACGCTGACCCGGGCCAACCTGCTCTGAAACCGGGGAAGAGGCAAAGGCGCAAGAAACGGAGAACCCGGTTCGGGAATTTCTTTGCGCCCTTGCACCTAAATTCTTTCGCGTTCTTCTTCTCCCCGCTGAATCCAGCGTAGAATGCCGGGCGATGTCGCCCGGATCCGCCCCTCCCGCTTCCGCGAAAGACTGGATGACCGCCGCCCTTTTCCAGGCGGAGAAGTCCTGGAACGAGGGCGGGATCCCCATCGGGTCCGTGCTCGTCGACGCCTCGGGGACGATCGTCGCCGCGGGGCACAACGAGCGCGTGCAAAGCGGGGACCCGACGGCGCACGCGGAAATGACGGCGATTCGACGCGCGGGACGGCGCCGCGACTGGCGCGAGCTGACTCTGGTCTCGACGCTCAGCCCCTGCGCGATGTGCTCCGGGACCGCTGTCCTCTATCGCATTCCCGTGGTGGTCATCGGCGAGAACCGGACCTTCCAGGGCGAGGAAGAGTGGATGAAGACCCACGGAGTCCGCATTCACGTTCTCGACGACTTGCGCGCCGTAGCCTGGATGGAGCGACTGAAGCGGGAAAAGCCAGATTTGTGGGCGGAGGACATCGGCGAGTGAGTCCCATCAAGAAAGACCTGTTCGAGTTTTTTCGGGATCTGTCGAGAAACAACGACCGCGACTGGTTCCAGCGGAACAAGCCGCGCTACGAGCGGCAGGTCAAGGAGCCGCTCCTGCAATTCATCTCCGATTTCGGTCCCCACCTGCGGCGGATCAACTCCCACCTCGTCGCCGACCCCAGGCCCGTGGGCGGATCGCTCTTCCGCATCCATCGCGACGTGCGTTTTTCCCCCGACAAGAGCCCCTACAAGACCCACGCCGGCGTTCGGTTCCCGCACGAGGAGGCAAAGACGGTGCACGCGCCCGGCTACTACCTCCACCTCGAGCCGGGGACGGTTTTCGCCGCCGCCGGCATCTGGCATCCGGACCCGGTGACGCTCAAGAACGTGCGAGACGCGATCGTCGCGGACTCGTCGGGCTGGAAGCGGGCGACCTCACGGTCTCTCGGGGACAAGTGCACCCTGGGAGGCGAGTCGCTGAAGAAGATCCCGAGAGGCTACGACCCGGATCATCCGTTCGCCTCGGATCTCAAGCGGAAGGATTTCGTCGCCTACATCCCGTTCACCGAGGCGGAAGCCTGCGCGAAGGACTTCATGAAGCGATTCGGCGCCGCGTGCATGACGATGAAGCCGGTTCTCGGATTCTTGAGTCGAGCCGTCGGCGCGGCCTGGTGACACCGAGATCCCGGAGTGTCTTTGTTTTTTACTCGGGTGGGAGGGGTTGGCGGACGATCAAGTGCTCTTCGACCACCTCGCCTCTCAACAGGTGTCTCTGTAGAATCTCCTCGAGCACCGGGGGGTCGCAGTCGGCGTACCAGGCGCCCTCGGGGTAGACCACGGCGATGGGCCCGCCCTCACAAATGCGCAGGCAGTTCGCCTTGGTCCTCGCGATGCCCCCCTGCTCCGAGAGCCCGAGCTCCTTGAGGCGCCTCTTCAGGTAGTCCCAGGCGGCGAGCGAGCGCTCCTTGTCGCAGCACTTGGGCTTCGTCTGATCGCAGCACAGAAAAATGTGTCGCCTCGCGGAGGGAATCCCTATCGACTCCGCCTTCTGCCGCCGTGAGTCCAACGAGACGTCGCTCACGCGAAGGTCCTGACCAGTCCCACGACGACACCTTCGAGGTGGACCGAAGAGGACTCGGCGATGACCGGAGTGAATTCCTCGTTCGCGGGACGAAGCTCGACCTTGTCTCCCCGCCGGTAATAGCGCTTGACCGTAGCTTCTCCGTCGACGAGGGCCACGACCGTCTGGCCGACCTCGGCGTCTTCCCGGCGCTGCACCACTAGAAGATCTCCGTCCCGAATGCCATCCTCGATCATGCTGTCGCCTCGAACCCGAAGGGCGAAGTGCTCCCCGCGCCGAAGCATCGCCTCCGGCACCTCCACCGTCCCGTCGAGCTCCTCCGAGAGCAATGGCTTTCCCGCGGACACCGAGCCTACGAGCGGAAGAGCCGCGGCCCGGTGGACCTCCTCCGCTTCGACGATCTCGAGCGCGCGCTTCTGGTTCTTCCATGGGGATCGGATGTACCCCTTTCGATGAAGCTGCAGCAGATGCTTGCGCGCGGAGTTGAGCGAGGCGAAGCCGAACTCGCGCCGGATTTCGTCGTAGGAGGGCGGCATGGCGTGCTCGCGGCGATAGTCTTTCAAATACTGCAAGACCGCTCTTTGCTTGGGAGTCAAGTCCATGCGATCGAGATTAGGTGCAAGTATGGTATCAATCAACCGCAAGATATTGCATTCCACGGGCGGACGGCCACCAAAGGTGGCGTCACGAAGTCCGGAAGGAAATCGCCGTTGAACGGTATTCAGGAGCGGAGGTGATCTCGATGGATCCCCGCTACTACCAGATCGCGACTTTGGCCTCGCTTCTCGCATGGGGGTTCTTCGGGCTCCGGTTCGACGTCCGCGCGGACGTCGCCGCGGTGATGGTGGCCGGAGCGCTCGCGACCCAGTACGCCGCGAGCCGGGCGGTGGGCCTTCGCTTCGAGCCCAAGAGCGCCCTCATCTCCATCTTGTCGCTCTGCCTGCTCCTGCGGACCAATCACCTCTCCCTCGCGCTCCTCGCCGCCGTCCTGACCATCGGGAGCAAGTTTCTGCTTCGCGTCGACGGCAAGCACCTCTTCAATCCCACGAACTTCGGGATCGCGGCGACGATGGCGGCGACGGGCGCGGTCTGGGTGTCGCCCGGTCAGTGGGGCACGGGCGCGTTCTTCGCACTCCTCATGGCCTGTCTCGGAGGCCTGGTGATCCACCGCGCCGCGAGAAGCGACGTGACCTATGCCTTCATCGCCTTCTACGCGTTGATTCTTTTCGCCCGCGCCCTAAGGCTCGGGGATCCGCTCACCATCCCCCTCCATCAGATGGAAAACGGCGCCTTCCTCCTGTTCTCGTTCTTCATGATCTCCGATCCCAAGACCACGCCCGAGTCGCGCGCGGGACGCATCCTCTTCGCGCTCGCCGTCGCTCTCGGCGCGGGCTTCGTTCAGTTCGTCCTGTTCCGCCCCAACGGACTCATCTGGTCTCTCGCGCTGGTTTCGCTGACGACGCCTCTCTGGAACCGCCTCTTCCCCGGGAGGCGCTACGCCTGGAATCGACCGGAAGCCTCTCCCCCGCTCGCTGAAAGGAGCTTTGCATGAAACGCCTGCTGCTCGTCTGGGGCCCGGCCCTTCTCCTCGCGCTCACGTTCTTCCATCCCGGCGTCCGCGCCTTCTGCGGGTTCTACGTGGCCAAGGCCGACGCGCGGCTCTTCAACCGCGCTTCTCAAGTGGTCCTGGTCCGCCACGACGACAAGACGGTCCTCACCATGGCGAACGACTTCAAGGGAGACCCCAAGGAGTTCGCCGTGGTGATCCCCGTACCCACGTTTCTGGAACGCGACCAGATCCACGTCACCGACAAGAAATTCATCGACCATCTCGATGCCTTCACCGCCCCGAGGCTCGTCGAGTATTTCGACGAGGATCCATGCGCTCCGGTCCTCCAGTACTCCAGAGCTCTCCCCGCGGCCGCCTCGCCCGACATGGCCGAGCGCCGGCGCGCGAACTCGCTCGGAGTCACCATCGAGGCTTCGTACACCGTGGGCGAGTACGACATCGTGATCCTCTCGGCGAAGGAGTCGAGCGGGCTCACCACCTGGCTCACCGAGAACGGATACAAGCTTCCTCCGGGCGCTTCCCGGGTCCTCGGAAGCTACATCAACCAGAACCTCCGATTCTTCGTCGCCAAGGTGAACCTCGAGGAACAGTCGAAGCTCGGATTCACGTACCTCCGTCCCCTGCAGATCGCCTACGAGTCTCCCAAGTTCATGCTCCCCATCCGCCTGGGGACGGTGAACGCCGACGGTCCCCAGGACCTCCTGGTCTACGCCCTCACCCGCAGGGGACGGATCGAGACCACGAACTACCGCACGGTGAGACTTCCCACGGGCATGGACCTCCCGGTCTTCGTCAAGAGCGAGTTCGCCGACTTCTACAAGGCGATGTTCGACGAGCAGGTGCGGCGAGAGAACATGAAGAGCGTCTTTCTCGAGTACGCCTGGGACATGGGATGGTGCGACCCCTGCGCCGCCGAGCCTCTCTCGCCGGAAGAGCTCCGGGAGCTCGGGGTCTTCTGGCTGCAAGGCAACGCCCAGGACGTCTTCGTCACCAGGCTCCACGTCCGCTACGACGGCGAGCACTTCCCCGAAGACCTCGTCTTCCAGGAGACCTCCGACCGCCAGAACTTCCAGGGACGATACGTCCTCCGGCACGCCTACAAGGGAGAAGCGCGCTGCGAAGCGGGCGAGCAATATCGGTCCGCGCTTCGCGTCCGTCAAGACCAGGAAGCGCAGACCCTCGCGTCTCTCACCGGATGGGACGTCGCCGAGATCCGCCGCAAGATGAATCTTTCCGGAGACAGTCCCGCGCCCGAGAGCTGGTGGCAGCGCCTGTGGAAGAAGAACTGACGAGATGGTGAGAGCGGCCTTGGGTGTAATAGATTACCGGGATGAACCGAGCCTATCTCGCACTCGTGCTCTGTCTCGCGTCTCCGCTCGCGGCCCAGACGCCGGCGCCAGGAAACGACACCATCCGGAAAGAGGGACTCAAAGCCGATTTGTTCTTCCTCGCCTCCGATGAGATGCGCGGGCGGCTATCGGAGGATCCGGAGAACCGCATCGCCGCGCTCTTCATTCGCTCGCGGTTCGAGAGGCTGGGACTGAAGCCCCTGGCTCCGGAGGGGTCCTTCTTCCAACCCTACGTGGTGTCGAAAGCGAGTCTGGCCGAGCCGAACGCTCTCGAGCTCGAAGCGGCGTCCGGCGCGGCCCTCGCCTATCGGCTGAAGCAGGACTTCTTCCCTCAGAGCTTCAGCGCCGGCGGGAGCGCCGAAGGCGAGGTGGTTTTCGCCGGCTACGGGATTCGCGCGCCGAAGCTCGGACACGACGACTTCGAGGGCGACGCCCTCCGCGGCAAGGTCGCCCTCGTTTTCGACCACGAGCCGAAAGAGAAGGACCCGGAGAGCGCCTTCGATGGAGTCGTCGCCTCGGAGTACGCGCGCGATCTGAGAAAAGCGCTCTACGCTCAGAGAGCCGGGGCCCGGGCGATCCTGTACGTCGCCGACCTGCACAACCATCCGGGCGAGGTGAACTTCACCGAGCTCGCGGAACAGGCCTGGCCCGAGGTCCCTCGCCGCATGCCGCGACTTTCCCTCGCGCGCTGGACCGACTCGGTGCGCATCCCCGCCATCGCCATCTCCCCCGCCGTCGCCGCGGCCATCGTCGAGCCCACGGGGAAGAGTCTCGACGAGCTCGCCCGTTTGGCGGAGGCGCCCGGCGGCGCGGCTCCCCTTCCCATCCCTTCGCTGCGGGTCGCGGTGAAGGCGGGCGTCGCCCAGGAGGGTATCACCGACCGAAACGTCGTCGCCGCGCTCGAGGGAAGCGACCCGCGGTTGAAAGACGAGTGGGTCCTGATCTGCGCGCACTACGATCACGACGGCGCCGACGAAGGCCGCGTCTTCAACGGCGCCGACGACGACGGCTCGGGAACCGTCGCGCTTCTCGCCATCGCCGAGGCTTACGCCGAGGCGGCGAGGCAGGGCTCGCGTCCGCGAAGAAGCGTCGTCTTCGCCGCCTGGAACTCCGAGGAGCGAGGGCTTCTCGGCGCCTGGGCCTACGCCGAGAGCCCGCTGGTGCCGCTCGAAAAAACCGTCGCCGCCCTCAACATGGACATGATCGGCCGGAACGAAGAGGTGCCCGCCGGCGGCGGAAGGCGCTTTCGCGGTCTCGAGGTGCAGACGGCGGAGTCGAACCGGAACCGGGTCAATATCCTCGGCCACACCTACAGCCGCGATCTGAAATCAGGGGTCGAGGAGTCCAACCGCCTCGTCGAGCTCGAGCTCCTCATGCGCTACGACAACAACGAATCGAACCTCCTTCGCCGGAGCGATCAGTGGCCGTTCTTGCAGAAAGGCATTCCCTCCCTCTTCTTCCACACCGGCCTTCATCCCGACTATCACACCGAGTTCGACCGCCCGGAGAAGATCGAGTACGAGAAGCTGGAGCGGATCGCGCGCCTCGTCCACCAGACGAGCTGGGATCTCGCCTCGGCCGAAGGCCGCCCCCGGTTCGACCGGCCGGAGCGGGCGGCGGCGGCGCCGTAGCGACGGGTTGACATTCCATCGTCGCTCGCGTACGTTGACTACGATCATACTCAAAACCGAATCGACATAGCTGGGGCCCCGTCAGCCCTCCCAATAATCCCTGCTTCCAAAATTTGCGCCGCGGTTTTCGCGCTCGAGAGCCGGGGCCGTCTTTTTTGTGAAGACGAAGCGTGAATTGTGAAAGGAAGGACGGACCATGAGCGTGAAAGATCCGCAGACCAAGAACGTCACCGGCCAACCGAGCCCGAACACGCCTCCGGGAGCGGGAGCCAAACCGGCTACCTCGACAACGACCGCTCGAAAAGGGCCTGGCACCGCGTTGGTTGTCCTGCCTCTCGTTTTGATCGTCGTCGGTACCTTTGTCTGGTATTCGATGAACCCCAGGACGACCCCTCCGGTCGCGAGCGCTTCTCCCGAGGTCGCGGAGGACTTCGGAGTCGAAAGCGAGCCGGCGGAGGATACGCTCGCGGAAGCGACGCCCGACGCCGAGGCCGCGGCAGAGCCCGAGGCGGAGACCGCGACGACTCCCGTAACTCCGACGACCGGTACCCTGGACATCCGCTCCGACGTTGCCGACGCGGACGTTTTCTTGAACGGCGAGCGCGTGGGTAAAGCGCCGTACAAAGCCACCGGCCTCACTCCCGGGAAATACAGCGTGAAAGTGGAAAAAGCCGGCTACACGACGTTCGAGAAACGGGTGGATCTCGGGACCAAGCAACAGGTGGTGCGGGCCAAGCTCGCCGCCGCGCTCGCGACCCTTCGTGTGCAGGCGAACGTCCCCGGGGCCAAGGTGGTGCTCGACGGCGAGGAACGGGGCACGACGCCCCTGGAGCTCTCGAACGTCCCGCCCGGCCGGCACGAGATCGTGGTGTCGGCCGAGGGCTACGAGACCCGCACCGAAACCCTCGAGGTCGAAGGCGGCGCGCGTGACGTCACCATCGATCTCGTGTCTCCGGTCGCCGCGTTGAACGAAGCGGTGGCGGTGAAACACAAGCACCGCATCGGCTCGTGTGACGGCGTTCTCCGGGTGAGCCCGGACAAGCTCGAGTACGATTCCGAGCACAAACACGCCTTCTCGGTCGCCCTGTCCGAATTGGAGGGATTCTCTCTCGAGAAGGAAACGCTGAAAGTGAAGGTACGTGAGGGCGACAACTACAACTTCAACGAGCGCAACGACAACCACACCGCGCTCGCGAGCTTTCACGAACGGGTCGCCCCCGCGCTGGCGAAAGACAACTAGGCCGCCGAGGTCCGCCCGGGAGTCGGAGACGTTCCACGCCCGGGAGAACCTCGCTTTCACCCCGCGCTCGTGAATCACGGGGTATTGACGAATCCGAATCCGGCGTTTACTATTCTTTACAGCTCCAAAAAACTTCATAAGCCGCACTAATCGACGAGCTCCGCGCGTCGGGGTCACAGGGTTCTTATCGAGCGCGGGAGCCGCCTCTCTAAATGGAGGTCGATACGAAGATGTCGACGGGCTCGGCGCCCGTTCGAGGTGCCCTCTTCGCGCTGGTCGTCGTCCAACTGGGCGGGGTCTCTTCCTTCGCCCGGCAAGCCGAAGGCGACGCTCCGCGCTTCCGGCTCGAATGGCTTTCCGACCTCGGAGCCGACGTAATCGCCACCCCTCGCGGCGCGACCCTCGCGGACAGGTCGCTCGTCGCCGCGCAGGTGGCGGGAGCGGCGTACTTCCTCACCGCCGACGACGAAGGGCGCCTCAAAAAAGAGAAACGCATCCCGGCGGATTTCTCCAGCGCTTACGGGTTGGCGACGTCTCCCGGCGGCGCGGTCGTCGCCGATGGCGTCGGCTCGGTGGGCCTGTGGTCCTGGATCGACGGACACTCCCCGCGGCTCCTCTGGCGAAGAGACGTCGGCGGGCGCGTCCTGTCCGTCGGCTGGGACGGCGGAAGCTCCCTTTGGATCGCGACTCGAGACGATCGTCTCGTGGCTCTCTCGACGGCCGACGGAGGAGAGCTCTGGGTTTCCGAGCTCGACGGAAGGGCGGAGGGACCGGCGGTTCGCGAGGATTCCGCGCTCTTCGTCGCCACCAAGGCAGGAGCGCTCCTGCAACTCGATGCGAGCTCCGGCAAGGCGAAGTGGAAGGCCGAGCTTCCCGGTCCCGCCCTGCACCCCCCGGTCCTCGCGGGCCGGGATCCGCGACTCGTCGTCTGCGGAACCTGGAACGGCCACTTGTCGGCTTTCGACGCCTCGACCGGCAAGGGGCTCTGGTCGTTCGATCTCGGCTCTCGCCTGGCGGGAGCTCCGGCGGCGGGTGAAAGCTTCGTGGCCGCGGCGACCGAAGACGGAGCGGTGCACCTGTACGGGCTCGAAGGGGAGCTCGGTTTTCGGTCGGAGCAAGCGGCGTCGGGGGCGACCGATCTCGTGGTCCAGGACAGCGCCGACGGCGCGGTGCGGTTGATCGTGGTCTCGAGGATTCTGAAAGCTCTCGATCCCGTTACCGGCGCGACCCTCGACGACTACCCCGAGGGAGCGGTGAAGGAGATCACGCGTCGATTCCTCGACGCGATGCTGGAAGGCGAGAAGGTCTACTCGGAGACCGAGAAAGCCGCGATTCTCGCGCGCGAGACGTTTCCGGTCCAGGGAAGGCTCTTTGGCGAAGCGCGCCTGTTCGGCGACAAGCTCCTCTTCGCGACCGAGGAAGGGTTCCTCTACTCGTTCGACGCCTTGTCGCTGAGGCCCCTGTCTCGGTACCGTGCCGGCCAGCACGTGTCGGCTCGTCCCCTCCTGTCCGAGGGCACGCTGATTGCCGCTGCGAGCGACGAGATTTTCGGGCTCGATCCCGACTCCGGCCGAACCCTGTGGAGCCGAGACGTGGGCGCGGTGAGGCAGCTCGTTTCCGGACCGAGTCTCGCCGTCGTGGGCGAGGACCGGTTCGACGTCTTCGATCCCGCGAGCGGCGCCCGGCAGTGGAGCGCGACGGGAGACTTCGAAGCCGTTCTGGCCATGGGGCCAGCGGCAACGGAAAGCGAGCCCTCATGGGTGACCGTAGCCCGGTCGGGATCGATCCAGGCGTTCGACGGGGCCGGAAACCGCCTCGAGGGCTCCTTCGAGCTCGGCTCCGAGATCGCGGCCGCCGCCGCGATGGATGCTCGCCGCTTTGCGGTCGCGACCCGCGATGGCCGGGTTTTCTCTCTCGACTGGGATACCGCCGCCCGCGCCGGCTGGGAGGCTACCGTTTCGGGACCCATCCAGAGCCTCGGCTACGCCAACGAGAGGCTGATTCTCCCGGCGGGCGAGCGGATCGTCGGTCTCACGTCGATAGACGGGACCTCCTCGTGGGATCTGTCCCTCGAGACGGGAGAGACGTTCCACGCGGAATCGGGCGCGATCTTTCTCCTGGGCGCGGGGACGCTTCGCGTCTTCGACGTCGCCACCGGGGAGCTTCGGCTCACCCGCACCATCGCCTCCCCTGCGGTCGGCGCCGCCCTTCACGCGGGAGCGCTCGTCTGGTTGGATGCTTCGGGCCGGGGGCATCGAGCCGCTCCCGGCGACGAGGGAGAGGACGAGTCCAACGATCTCGAGGTTCTGCTCTCACAAGCCATTTTCGTTTCCGATCGCTTTCTGGTGACGACGGAAGCGGGAGAGGTCGGCCTCGTCGAGCTCGTCGAGCCGCCACCCGCCGCCGTCGTTCCCCAATGACTTCCGGAGGAGGATGACGATGCACAGCAAAATCCTTTACGCCGCGGGGCTTCTCGCGGTTCTCGGCACGATCGCATGCAGACCTTTGATGTTCTGGCGCGACCCCTTGATCCACGGACAGACGAAACTCATGGGGGAGGCCTTGCCGTCCACAGCCGCCACCGACGTCCCGGTGACGCTGAATTTCATTCACCAGGAGGGGACGCTCGAGAGCACGCTTCTTTCCGTCGAGACCGACCCCCTGGGCAGATACCGCTCCCCGAAGCTCGTCCCCGGCACCTACACCGTGGAGGCGATGCTTCCGGGGTACGTGATCGAGCGGTCGGTGGTGGTGGTTCGAAGTCACGAGTACAAGCGAGTCGATCTCGCTCTCTACCGGATCGGTGAAGCCGACGGGAAGTCGCTGTCCGAGGCCGAGGGGGACAACATCGCCGCGCCCGGCGAGGTTCAGATCGGCCGTCCGAAGTTCTGACGACGGTCCATCTCCCAGGGGGTAGCTCATGAAGAAATCGTTGCCGGTTGTTCTCGGTTTGGTGCTGCTTTTAGGGGGCCTCGCCTTTTTCGCCTATCGGCAGGGTTGGATAGCGCCACCTACTCTCACCCTGACGCTTCAAGCGTCGGCGCCCGACGGAGGACCTCTCTCGGGAGTTCGCGTCGAGACCGGGGGCGCGGTCCAGGGTGAGACGGACGCCGAGGGAAAGATCGCCTTTCCTTTCAAGAAGAGGACGGGTGAGGAGTTCATGGTCTCGGCCAGGCTCGATCGTCCCGGTTTCACCTTCGCTCCCTGGGAGCAGCTGGTCGTGGTGAGGAAGTGGGATCGATCGGTTCCCTCCACCCTGAGCTACAAGCTCGACGCGGTGCTCACGCCCATCGCCGTGGTCTCGAGCATCCGCGTCGATGCGGACGGTTCGCCAGCGGCGGGCGCCGAAGTCGCGCTCGACGGAAAATCGCTCGGGACGACCGACGCGACCGGAGCGCTCAGCGTTCCCCTCGGCGGTCAGATCTCGCGGACGGGGAAAGTCGCGGTGAAGCTCAAGGGCTACAAGCCGTGGAGTGAAGTCGCCACCCTGCGCGGCGCCGACGTCCTGAGCGTCAATCTCTCGAAGATCGGAGTGGTCTACGGAACGCTCCTCGCGGCCTACGAGTCGATGGGACGCCTCGTTCCCATCTCCGGCGCCGAGGTGGTCATCGGGGGACGGCCGGTCGGCTCGACCGATGACGCCGGCACCGTTCGCCTCTCCACCCCTCCGGGCGAGTTTACCGTCGAGGTCACCAAGGAAGGCTTTCTACCGGAGCCTTCCGTGGCCACGGTGAGCGGGCGCTCGAGAGACGTCGTCGTCGCTCTTTACCCGCGGGACGCCCCCGCCTATCGAATCGCCGTCCTTCCCCCGAAGAACGGAAAGCCCGGGGACGGCGACGTCGAGTCGGCGCTCCCCGAGGTGGAGGACCGACTCTCCGACTACCTCTTCTCCTACGGTTGCTTCCGCCGCGTGGACCCGCGCGCGTTCTCCGAGGCGATGACCTCGGCCAATCTCTCGGAAGAGCGTATTCTGACCGAGGGTTGGGAGAAGACGCCGCTCTCGAAGCTCGCCGACGCCGTGGTGTTCTCCGAGGTGACGAACGACAACCGTCTCATCGTATCCATCCAGGTCCTGTCCGCGAGCGGCGAGCGTCTGGGCGCCTTCGCCGAGATCGACAAGCGCGCGAAGGTGCGCTCGATCTGCGAGAACGCAGCGAAGAAGATCCTCGAGGTCTTTCCCTTCGAAGGTCACGTCGTCGCCCTCGACGGGCGTCAGGTGGTCTCGACCCTGGGCTCGGGCCAGGACCGCGGTCTCCAGAAGGGAAACGAGGTCACTTTC
>Ga0299906_10003615_pt1 | contig 12741 bp, 13 predicted proteins | sample RVTome_14_FD_200259 | JGI IMG/M metagenome (GOLD analysis project Ga0299906, IMG submission 200259) | Soil microbial communities from uranium-contaminated site in the Upper Colorado River Basin, Wyoming, United States - RVT145D125 (version 2) ...
GAGCCAGCAGCGCACCGTCCCAGGCGTGCAGCGATCGGGTGATTGTGAAGAACGGGTTCACGCTCGGCTGTTCACTCATTCCGATCTACGCGCGCTTGGCGTCGGCGTCATCGATGCCATGAGCGCCTGCGAATGCACGTAGCCTTGTGGAGCGTCGCAACTCGCAGCGCTATGTGCGCTAACGCACCGAACGAAGCGCGATTCCCTCGAACGGGTCCCTGCTTCTTGCGGCGCCTACCTCAGATCCGTGTTTCTAGACAGCGAATGGATGCCAGACGATGTCGGCTGGGCGGGTCCGCTCTGCGCGCCGATCACTGACCGACGCGAATAGTGCCCGACTCGATCACCTGGCCGCCCGCCACGGGGGAATCCATGCGGGCGTTGTAGGTTACGGTGCCGACCCTCCCGAAACAGAGACTGGCGCTCTCATTTGGTCTGATCGTGGCCGATTCTTGCTGCCTTCGGAGGAGACTCGAGAAGCCCGATTGGCAAGTCACCTCCTCCAGGGCGTCCCCGAGGAACTCTACCGTCACCGGTGTGCTCCGCTGATTGACCCATCGGACTTCATCTCCGGGCTGAACCCGCAGGTTGACCGGCGTCATGCGTTCCTCGAATCTCACGTCATGAATGATACCGGTCCTGGTGGTGCTCGCGATCCCGCCGGTGCCTGCGATAGCGGCGCAGCCCACGGTCGTCGCCAGCAGTGCGGCGCCTATCATCATTCTGTTCATGCTTAACATTGCCGTCACCCTTTCGTATCGTTCGGCGCAGAGATTATTTGCTTCCCACAAGCCTCAAACTTGCGCTACCTCAGGAAACATTACCTAGCGCTTGCAGCGCTGTCTGTACGCTGGAGTACATAGTCACCCGTCGCGATTCGCCTGCTTCGGGATCGATAGCCGAGCTAGGCGGGAATCAGTCTCTGATCTCGTCGACCGCGTCCTCGACATCGTCGCGAACTTCGTCGATCGCGTCGTCGATCTGATTACCCGTAGTCTCGCCGCCGGCTCTGGCGTCTTCGATCGCCTCGTCGATTTCTTCGCCCGCGCGCTCGAGCGGCCCGCCGCGGTCACAGCCCCAGAGCAGTAACGCCAACAGCAATGCTGCAAACGCTTTCATAACGAATCTCCACTTCAGTGTTTCAAATCAGTGCCCATTTTCAGGCCTCGACGCGGATCGTCGACTCGCCGTGCCGGTTCTGTCTGTACGGTGGCGCACTAAGCGCGCCTTGCTCTAAGTGTGCGACCGTACAGACGCCGCCGCGAGCCGAGCTCAACCTAGTCGCCTAACAAGCAGAAGCGAGATCCCGCATATGAATACTATTGTCTGGCTCGTCGTCGGCGGCCTCATCGGCTGGGTCGCGAGCATGGTCATGGGAACTAACGACCGGCAAGGGATCATCCTGAATGTCGTCGTTGGAATCATCGGCGCCTTTCTGGGCGGATGGCTCCTGAGCGGTTTGTTCGGCACGTCGACGATCAACGAAGGCAATTTCAGTGTCGGTGGATTGTTCGTGTCGTTTCTCGGCGCGGTGATCCTCATCGCACTGGTCAAGCTCGTACGCGGCCGATAGGACGATGACGAAGAGACCGATAGGCCGTGCGATGGAGAGCGCTTGCTGGATGCTCGGGATCGTGCTGCTCGGGGCCTATTCCGGGGCGCGCGCATATGGCGAGCTCGAACGCCGGCAGGCGTTCGCGCACGAACGCACACCCGATCAGGCGCTGTGGTCGGAAGGCCGAATTCGCGCGTATGCAGCCCCCGCGAGCGAGCCCCATGCAGCCGACCCGCTACCCGCAGCGCTGCTGCGCGTTGCGCGCGAGAGCTCCTCGCACAGTACCCGCGAATCGCCGAAGGCTGTCAGGAAGTGATCGTCGTCGAGGGCCAGAAATGGGCGCGTTTCGCGGCCGATCTGGTGAGCACCAATCGCGACGGCTCCGTCACGTTGGACTTCAACGACCGTCAGGGTCGATCGATGGAAGAGCTGACCTTGATGCCGGCAGCCGGGCAAACCGTCGCAATCGGCGGGCGGAACTATCGCTTCTCCGAGCTTGTAAGCGGTCAGGAGTTGAGCCTGTACGTTCCTGAAGGAGTTTTCGCCGTTGCGCTCGAACCGGGCGCAGCGCCCGAGCGTTTGGCCCAGATCGTGCGCGAGCCGGTCCAGGTCGCGCAGGCAGAGCCCGCGCCGTCACCAACAGTGCTGCTAGCACAAGCCGAGCCCGCGCGCACGCCGGCCCGGCTGCCGAATACCGCGGGCCCGCTACCGCTGGTGGCATTGGGCGGCCTCGTGGCCCTGCTCGCCGGGATGGGGCTCACGGTCTCAGGCGCCGACTGCGCGGGTAGAGCGGCTGCGGCCCGGGAAAGTGGCCTATACGAAGGTTTCCGGGCCCAACAGATGGCGTTGGTAGCAGGGGCAGGCTGCCACAATCAGCGGTGGCAAGGCGTTTGAAACTCTATACTGATAGTTCGCTTGCTGGTTGATCGATGAACTGCCGATACCAGATTTCGAGCGCCAGCATGCGCCAGAGTATGCCCACGTGACCTCGAACGAACTCGAGGCCCCTGCGCCGCGAGCCGAGACAACGGCGCAAAGCCTTTGCGTCGTAAATGCCTCGACTCAGGCACACATCGGACAATAGCATTGCGACAAGTTCGTCGTATGCCGCCGATTGGGTCAGCCACTCTGCGTAAGGCGCCGGAAAACCCAACTTGACCTTGCGCTCTAGAATGGACGCCGGCAAGCGTCTGCGAAATGAATCGCGCAGAATCTTCTTTGTCGTACCATTCGATATCTTGTGCTCGCTGCCCAGCGAAAAGCAGTACTCGACCAGGCGGTGATCGAGGAACGGCGCCCTGCTCTCGAGCGAAAACGCCATGCTCGCTGCATCCGCAGCATGGAGCGATTCAGGCAGGCCACAATGGAAGAACTCCAGCCAGAGAGCGTTGTTGAGATTGCTTGCGAACGGAAGCGACAGCCATTTTGAATTCCAGGACGAGCGCAGCCGCAACGGGTCGATTGGGGCACGATCGGCGGTAAAGTTCCGATCCAGAAATGGCTGCCAAGTACCGCGGGACAACACTCCGCGTACAAAATTGCGTACGAGCGTGTGCGGGAGCGAACGCCGACTGCTTTGGACCCGGTTCATTGTCACGAAGTCGCTCAGCATTCGATGCAGGCCCGTGAGCGACGGCCGCCCAGCAAGCCTATTCAAACCGTCGGCCATGTACGGCGCCAGGAAATAAGCGTAGCCCGCCAGGAGCTCGTCACCGCCATGGCCCTCGAGGATGACGGTCACGTGCTCGCGCGCCGCGCGCATAACCGCCCACTGCGGCAGGCGGCCGCGCATAGGCGGTGGCGAATCGTGGTGCCAAACGATCTCACGCATGAGGTTCATCGTCTCCTCGGGCCGAGGTTCTACCCAATGAAGTCTTGCCTGACACGCATCCGCCACCGCTTTGGCGTGGCTGCTCTCATCGTAAGGTTGCCCGGGATAACGGAGTGAAAAGCAGTCCAGTTGCTCGTGGAGTCCGGCGGCCACCGTAACGACGGCTGACGAGTCGAGTCCACCGCTCAATGCGGCTCCCACAGGCACGTCACTTCGCATTCGCAAGCGAACCGAATCATCGAACAGTTCCCGGAACCGATCCGTGGCGGTCGCCGGATCCACTACACCCTCGCTAAGGGGCAGTTTCCAGTAGACCTCGGTCACGCATTCACCCGCGTCGCCGAACGTCACGCAGGTTGCAGGACTAACCGCAAGGATATGTTCGAAGAATGTTGCATTGCCGAAATCGGTCGTCGCATTGCGCAGGTAGCTTAGAATCTCCGCCTCATTGGCGCGCGCTGTCGCACCCATTGCAGCCAGAATCGCCTTTGGTTCCGACGCGAATATGACTTGATTCTTTTTGGCCGTGTAATAAAGCGGCTTGATGCCGAATCGATCTCGCGACAGCAACAGCCGCCGGCGCGGCTGATCCCAGATCGCAATGGCCCACATGCCATTAAAGCGCTCGAATGCGCCCCGCCCCCATTGGCGATACGCCGTCAGCACAACCTCGACATCGCCCTCGGTGCGAAACCCGTAGCCGAGCGTTTCTAGTTCTGAGCGCAGCGCCTCGAAGTTATGAATCTCGCCGTTGTAGGACAGAGCGACTTCACCACCGGGACTCTCCATCGGCTGCGCCGACGAGTCACCGATATCGACGATGCGAAGCCGGGTGTGCGCCAGACCGATCGATCCGCGCTGCCAGTATCCTGTCGCATCCGGGCCGCGGTGCTGGAGCAGCCGCGCCATCCGTCGCAAACTGCCGGGATCGACGGGTTTCCCGTCTCCGTGCAATATCCCGGCAACCCCGCACATCAGCTCGTCAGCCAAGGTGCCTGCAAGTGTAACAGGGAGGAAACAGCCGGCAATCCTCGCGCCAGCAAGTAACTTCGCGCATGTGAGAGAAAATCAAGCGCGATAGATGATCCCGGCGGTGGATGCCTTTGACAAATACCAGATCACCCGGACGTAACGCCGAATGCAAGAACCGGTCGGCCGCCGCGACCGTCTCGAACAGATTGACGCCGTTTTCCGGCACCATGTACCGCGTATACTTGCCGATGAGGACGATATGATCGGCGCAGCGCCCGCTGTTTTCGATCAGGCGTCGGGCCAGCTTTGCCGGCTTTACCGTATGGTCCGAGACACTGCCGATAACGAGCCATTTACGCGGCGCTTCGGCGGCATTCAGAAATTCGTATATCGCGGATAACGACCAATAGGACGCTTTGAAGCTATCGTCGATAAAGCAGATGCCCTTCGAGGTCTCGTAGTAGCGCATGCGCCCATGCTCCGACACGACGGAGCGGATCGCGCGCGCGCCGTCTTCGAGAGGCACGCCCAGTCGCGTTCCGACGGCGAGGGCCGCGAGCACCGAATACAGCATGTGCTCACCATACAATTTGGTTTTGACGTGCACGGCTTCGTCCCCGACGTCGCTATTCAGGACGTCGAACGTCAGGCACTGCGGAAAAGCCGAACGGACGTTCATCGCCCGAATATTCGCCGAAGTATCGCGACCGTAGGTCAAGGTTTGAACCCGAGTCTCTTTCGCGATCGCAGCGATCTGGCGATCGTCAATATTGAGCACCGCAAGGCCGTCGGCCGGCAAGATCGAGATTAGCTTGCTCTTCTCTCGCGCAACACCTTCCGTCCCGCGGAACCCGGAGTAATGGTCGCTGCCGATATGGGTCAATACGCCGATGCTCGGCCGCAGTACATTGAGCGCGGGATCAAGGCTGCCGGGTTCGCTCGCGCCGACTTCCTGTACGCAGTAGTCGTGCCACGGCCGTGTCCTGATCAACGTGCGGGCCACCGAGTAGTCGTTGTTGGTTGTGCTAAAGCTGACGGCGCCGGAAAGCTTGGTTTTCAGCACCGCATGAATGAAATCCTTCGTCGATGTCTTGCCCACACTCCCCGTTACGCCAATTCGGGTCACTCCGCCGAGGCTCTTCCTCCATTGGCTGGCTGCGTTGACAATTACTGGCTGATAGATATTCTTGATTCGTCGAATGACTGTCATCGCGTTCACGCGAATCTGTCGATTTTGACGGCACGCAATGCTCCGTTCGACACCTGTTGGCTCAGCAAACGCGCCAGCGTCAGTACCGTGCGAACGGCTAGCGTGGTCACGCCCGTCAGATCACTGAATTTCACGACTCCGCAGCCACGGTCCCGCACGAATTACCTCAAGGGTGGGACAATGCCATAACAGTAGGTGGACCGCAGAAGTGTGTCAACGCTAAGTACTTGTTTTAATAGTGCCTAGGGGCGGAATCGAACCACCGCTACCCCTGTGAAGTCCCGAATATTCAGCTTTTCCGAATTCGGTGGCGCAACGAGCGCTTTCGCTTGTCAAGAAGTGCTACATGTAGCACAATCGCTCAATGAAGCAAGCAGGAATACGCGAGGCCCGCCAAAACCTGTCCGCGCTGATCGCGGAGGTTCGCAAGGGCCATGAAGTCACGATCACGGATCGCGGTAAGCCCGTCGCACGGCTCGTGCCGCCCCGTCCCGCCGAAGCCAAGCCGTTTCGGGGCCGCGGGGCGTTTCGTCGCAAAATGCCGGCGCTGGCAGCCCCGCTTTCGGAGGCCGTTCTCGATGGCAGAGCCGAGCGAAACTGAGCCACCGGCACAAGAGGAAGCCATCGGCGTCGATGCCGCCATCTACGTCGATGCCAGCGCCCTGGCGAAACTCTACGTGCCCGAAGCCGAAAGTGACATCCTCGACGCCTTTCTGCGCGCCCGACGACGTCTCATGATCTCGGAGCTTGCCATTACGGAAGTGCTTTCCGCCGTTGCTCGAAGGAAACGCGAGGGCGAGCTGCACGCCAAGCAAGCCAACGAGATCCACGAGGCTGTGCTCGGCGACGCCGATTCCGGTTCTTTCGGGCGCCTGGATCTGAGCCCTGAAGTGCACCGCGAAGCCGAGCGGCTGCTGTTCGCGACCGACTCGCTGCCCTTGCGCACGCTCGACGCCTTGCACATTGCGCTGGCCTTTTCTGGCGGGGCCAGTCATATCCTGACCTTCGATCGCCGCATGGGCGAGGTGGCCGTCCAAGCGGGCCTCAACGCAATCGAACTCTAGGAGAACTCTTGCGCCTCGGCCTTCATTCGATCATCGAGACCGGCTGAGAACAGCGCGAGGAGCGACTTCCACTCGTCGACGAATCGCTGCGGCTTGCTCGGAGGACGGATGCCGGATGCCGGACCGCTACCTCGATCAGTGGCAGGATCTGCTCGAAGCCAGCGGCCTTGACCGCGTCGATCTTGGCGGCCTTTCAGCGCTCCTGCACCTCGGGCGTACAGTATTTGGCGTAGGCGTTCACTCCATGGGTGGGTCAGTTTTAAATGTAAATCAACACGCACTGGCTCGGCGAGCCCGAGCTCTCTGCCCTCGTCATCGACTTCACAACCGCGCATCCCCGACACGGCGGCGACGGCGCCCTCTATGTGACGCTGCGTAGGAAGCAGGACCGGAGCATCTGCTCGCGAGCGCGTGCAACGGATCTGTTTGCGCGATCTGGTCTTACTCACTAGCATTGCGAAAACTGGGCTGGGGTGGCGCAACCGCACCGTCCCGGCTGCTCGACCTTCAAGCGATCATCACTGGGAGAACGCCGGTATGGGCAAGCAATACGATATTCTGATCATGGGCGCTTCCTACGGGTCGCTACTCGCCTCCAAGACCCTGTTCGGCGGCCATAGGATCCATCTCGTGTGCCTGCCCGCGGAGGCCGATCTGATCAACGCCGAAGGCTTCCGCGTGCGCCTGCCGGTCAGGGGCCGCAAGGACCCGGTCGAGCTCCACTCGCGCAAGCTCCCGGGTAAGGTCACGGCCGGCGGCACAGCCGGCGTCGACCCGAAGGCATTCGACCTCGTCGGCCTCGCCATGCAGGAGCCGCAGTACCGCTCGCCCGGCGTGCGCGAGTTGCTCGACGCCGTCGCCAGGTCGCGCGTGCCGTGCATGTCGATCATGAATATGCCGCCGCTGCCCTACATGAGGCGCATCCCGGACCTCGACGCCGACAAGCTCAAACCCACCTACACCGACCCGAGCGTGTGGGACAATTTCGATCCCGCGGTCCTGACGCTCTGCAGTCCGGACCCGCAGGCGATCCGTCCGCCGGAAGAGAAGGTCAACGTGCTACAGGTGACCCTGCCGACCAACTTCAAGGTCGCGCGTTTCGCGTCCGACCAGCACACCGCCATCCTGCGCCAATTGCAGGACGACATCGAGGGCATCCGATACGACGTCGGCGATGCCAAGATCGAGCTTCCGGTGAAGCTCAAGGTGCACGATTCGGTGTTCGTGCCGCTCGCCAAGTGGGCCATGCTGCTCGCCGGCAACTACCGCTGCATCACCAAGGACGGCATGCGCACCACGCAGGAGGCGGTGCACAGCGACATCGAGACCTCGCGCTCGGTCTACAACTTCGTCAACGACCTGTGCGTGAAGCTCGGCGCCAAGCCCGAGGATCTGGTGCCGTTCGAGAAGTATGCGGCCGCCGCACAGAGCCTGACGCGCCCGGCCTCCGCCGCGCGCGCACTTCAGAACGGCGCAGCCAACATCGAGCGCGCCGACAAGCTTGTGCAACTCACCGCCATGCAGAAGGGCCTGAGCCATCCAGAGATCGACGCCCAAGTGGCGCTGGTCGACGCGCGCCTCGAAGCCAACCGCAAGAAAGCGTCCTGAAGCTGTCCTTCCCAAAAATCCGTCTGCCTTGATTCCATTGGCTTTTTCTAGAGATCGCGGCGAACCCTGTTCGAGTTCCGTGAACAATGTTAAAGATTTCGATTCGTGCTTAGTTACGAATTCGCACCCCACACGGCCGTTCGTGCCCTGATGACCTTCGGCGCCGGCTGCTGCATCGCTTGCCACAAATCGTAGTCAGCTTGCATCTTCAGCCAGCTCTCGGCGCTGGGACCGCGCTTCGGGCCTCCGAGCCATGCTTCCAATCGCCTGGCCATGTCGGCGGAAACACCGGACCGGCCGTGGATCAGTCGCGACAACGTCACGCGCGCCACACCCAGCTGCTTCGCGGCCTCCGTCACCGTGATGCCCAAAGCCGGCAAGACATCTTCACGGATCGACTCGCCCGGGTGCGGCGGATTAAACATTCGTCCCATGATCCTCGTCTCTCAGTGATAGTCCCTATAGTCGACCAGAACGGCGTCTTCGCCTTCGAAACTGAAGGTCAGTCGCCAGTTCCCGCTCACCCATGCGGCCCAATGCCCTTCTTGATCGCCCTTCAATGGGTGCAGCTTCCAACCCGGCACGTTCATGTCCTGGGGACGCCGTGCGACATCCAGTCGCTGTAGCTGACGCGCGAGTTTCGCGGCATGTGCCGCCTGAATGCCCGCCTTGATCCCTTTGGAAAAGAAGCGCTCGACGCCCTTGTGGCGGAAGCTCTTGATCACCGCGCGATTGTATCGCGTACCGATACACGCGTCAAACTGGCGCCGAACGCCACAGGGATGGGCACGCCGGCACAGGCGGATGCTGAATCCCAAGGCATACAGCATTCGGACCCCGCCGATCCCGAGCACGGCTTCCTGCTTCAGTCGGTACGCCTCATCCCCACCATATAGATAATGTGTGAGTTGTCTGTCCTCAGGAGGGTTCTCAATATCTGCTTGAAATAGCCGGCCCGGCTCACGAGTGTTACAGCCACCTCGGCAGCTCCAAATCTGCCGCCGACCGCAGCGTGTCGCCCGCCAATACCCCGAGGCCTCCCGCGTAGGTCGGAACGTCGTTCGCCGAATGAATCGATATGCACTCGCCTAATGATCGTCGGAGTGACCGGCCCTAGGCGCCGGTCCTAGGCGGGCCAATGGAAGCTCCGGGCGCCCGTTTCGCGGCTTCGCCGAGCGCATGCACTCGCGCCCGCAGCCCGCTGGCGATACGTTCCTCGGGCGTCTCACCGGACCCCTCGCCTTCCAGCTGCGCCGCGAGCACCGGCTCACCGAACCACAGGGATACAGCCGAGCGTCGCGGTCGTAGAGTTGCCGGGGGCAGCGCCTGCCGGCTGCCTTCGATCCAGACGGGAACGACCGGCACCGAATAGACCCGTAACAGGAGCCCGATACCTGAGCGAAAGCGTTGTAGCTCACCCGTCGGCGAACGCCCGCCTTCAGGAAACCATACAAGATCGCGTCCGCTGCGCAGAGCCGCCGCTGCGAGGCCGAGGTTGGATAGCGGCCCCAATCGAGGCTCGACGGGCAACACGCGCATAGCATGACTCAGCACGCTCATCAGTCGACTGCGGAATAGAATCCCGACCCATCCGCCCCAGTAGGTGTTGTGCAGCCGCCGTCGTCCCAACGCCGCTGCGACCGCGATGGGATCGAGGGCACTGCAGTGATTGGGTGCGAGCACATACGGCCCGACGGCCGGCAGAAGCGCCAGACCTTCCACACGAAAGTGGAATACCGCCCTCATTAATGCCCGCGCCAGCAAGACGGCCACCGAATCGAAAATACCCGACAGCCACGGATGCGTCTTAAACCAGGCACGCTCCCTCTCGTCGAGCAGCGACTCCGGGTCGCGCAGCAACTCCAAAATATCGCCCTGTAAACCAAGAGCGTGCTCGGCAATGGCACACTCTTGCAACAGGTCACGCACTGTCTCAATGCGTCCCACCGCTTCATCGCTGAGCTCTACCGCGACGCGGTTGCGAATCTCCAATGTCAGGTTCAGCCACTCCAGAGAATCGACCGCCAGGTCCATCCTCAGATGCGTGTCGGGCGTCACGCGATGGCCGGCGAACCGCTCGCCCAGCCACGCCCAAACTTGAGCGACGACAGGGTCCTCCAGCAACTGACGGTCTTCCGGAGTAAGCTGCGGTGGAATCGGCACCGACTCCTGGGCCCGCGGCCTGCCGCTGCTCAGCTCCGTGTACCGTTCCGCCAACTTGTGGCGACGAATCTTGCCGAGCCGGGTACGTGGCAAGGGGCAGTCATCGATCGCGAGATCGCCCAGCCGTTGGTAGCTGGGCAGCCCTTGAGAAAGAGCTACAATCTCCTCGCGTATCCGCTGCTCTGCCCCTCCGGCGTCGAACAGCAAGCCGGGAGCGCGTTCAGGGACCACTACGCCGACGAGCCGCCCACCGTGCTCGAGAACGCCGATCTCGCCGATGTACGGAGATCGCTCCAGGATCTCCTCGAGGTTCTCCGGGACGACATTCTCACCCCCCGGTAGCACGATCATCGACGAGGCTCTGCCGACGAGGTACAACGCGCTGGATTTGTCGAAGTAGCCCAGGTCGCCGGTCCGGAACCAGCCGTCCGCGGTGAATGCTTCCTGGGTCTTGTCCGGTAGATTGCGATAGCCCGAGAACACGTTGGGCCCCTTCGCCTGCACCTCACCGTGCCGAAACCCGGACGCGGGCTCCGCGAGCCGAAGCTGCACGCCCGGCAGAGGCTTGCCCGCGCTGTCCACGGGGCACACGCCAGGCAGATTGAGTGTCAGTATGGGTGACGTCTCGGTGAGGCCGTAACCGCTAGCCACGGGCCAACCCAGACCCTGAAGACTTTGTGCCAGATCCAGGTCCAGTGGGGAACCTCCGGACACGAGTAATCGGAGCCGCGGCGCGATCCTGTGTCTCAGTGCAGCGAACAACCAACGGCCCAAATCGATCCGCAGCGCCTTGCGCGCGCCAATCGATACACGCATGGCGACCCGAAAAGCACTGAGAAGCATCCGCGCTCTCCCCTCGAAACCCTGCTCGATTGCATCGAGCAACGCCGTATACAGGCGCGGCACACCGAGCAATATCGTCACTTCGCCCTTGTTCATGGCCGTAAAAAAATGTGCGCCGATCAACGAGCGCGGAAGGATCACGCTCATGCCCACGCTCAGCGGCGTAAGCAACCCCACCACGAACGGATAGACGTGATGCAGAGGCACCGGCAAGAGCAGCCGATCGTCCGGTCGCACGAGATCCTCCTCCAACAGAGCCGCCACGTTGCTCAAGAGATTAGCGTGGCTGAGCGGCACGCCCTTCGGCGGGCCGGACGTTCCGGACGTATAGAAAAGCACCGCGCAATCTTCCGAGTTGACCTTGGGATGCTCGCAGGAGTCCTCGGCGAGCAGCTCACGCCAGAACAGGCCATGCTCGCCGGCTCGATCTAGAAGCACGACACGAAGCTTTTGGGAGTCGTCGCACCGCCTCAATCGCTCGGCGCCGAGAGCCGTGGTAAAAGCCGAAGTCGACTCGCTGTCTTCGAGGATGTGCACGAGATCGTCTCGGCTGATCTGGCTATCGACCGGCACGGGAATCAAGCCGGCCTCCAGCAGCGCCAGGCAGGCGGTCACCCACTCAATGGAATTGGGCGCGAGCAGGATTACCTGCTCGCCGGGCGTCAGCCCACGGGCGCGCAAGCCAGCCGCAAGACGAGCAGAGAAGTGCAGCAGCTCGGAATAGCTCCGCTGCTCGGCGGTCGCTTGCCGCATCTGCAGCACTGCGGTTCGCGTCCCGTGCCGGGCCAGACCAGCTACGACCGACTGTAGCGTCCCGCTAGCCAGTGTCACGATACGACGCCCGTGATCAGTGACTCACACCCCATGCCACGGCTGAAAGGCATTTGCTACGTAACATGATAAAGAATGCATAAGCAATTGATACTATGAAATATAGTACCCCCATACCTAGCTCGCTTGCCGACCGGCTCGGCGCGCGTTTCGGTCAGCCGCCAGCGGCGAGCCACGCCCCCGCAGCTTACCCTGGAGGAAGCTGGTGAGCCCGAGCGTGCTCAGCAGCGCGACGAGCAGACCGCTGACGGTGAGCAGGAGCTTATAAGCGAAGCTCCCCAGCTTGCCGGTGTGCAGCGGATAGATAGTATTGTAGGTGCGCTCGATCAACGGCAACGCCGTTGCATCGTAGCGGACGTCCATCCAGCCACCGGCCCGATCGACGTAGACGCGACTCATACCGTCGGGATGCCACTCTTCGGGCTGCTTGACGCCGATGATGCGGTAGTTGCTGATGTCGTTGGCAACCTGCACCGAGCGGACCTCGCCCGCGCGAAACGTTGCGAGCGCTCTACGCATGGCCGGCAACCAGTCGCCCGAATCTCCGCCGGAAACGTCATCGACGCCGAGGCTCAGCGCGTCACTATAGTCCTGGCTCATGCGTACGGGCTGGAGGAAACGCTCCTCGACCTGGGTCGGGAACGCGAGCACGATGCCGGTCACG
>Ga0299906_10003616_pt1 | contig 12740 bp, 11 predicted proteins | sample RVTome_14_FD_200259 | JGI IMG/M metagenome (GOLD analysis project Ga0299906, IMG submission 200259) | Soil microbial communities from uranium-contaminated site in the Upper Colorado River Basin, Wyoming, United States - RVT145D125 (version 2) ...
TCACCGACCAGAAGGGGCTTTACACCGCGGATCCGCGGAAGAATCCCGCGGCGACGCTCGTCCATGAGGCGCGCGCCGGCGAGCCGCAGCTCGAGGCCATGGCGGGTGGCGTGGGCAGCGTGATCGGGCGCGGTGGCATGCTGACGAAGGTGCTTGCCGCGAAGGGCGCGGCGCGCAGCGGCGCGCACACCGTCATCGCTTCCGGCCACGAGGCCGACGTCCTGGTCCGGCTCGGTCGCGGCGAAGCAACCGGCACGCTGCTCTACGCCGACACCGCGCCGCTCGCCGCCCGGAAGACCTGGCTCGCTGCGCACGTGCAGGTGACCGGACGGGTGCTGCTCGACGCGGGGGCCGTCCGCGCGCTCGCGGCCGGGGGCAAGAGCCTCCTCCCGATCGGAGTGAAAGCGGTCGAAGGCGAGTTCGAGCGGGGTGCAGTCGTCGCGTGCGTCGCTCCCGACGGCCACGAGATCGCGCGTGGGCTGGTGAACTACAGCGCCGCGGAATCGCGGCGGATCCTCGGCAAGCCGTCGCGCGAGATCGCCGGGATCCTCGGCTACGTGGACGAGCCGGAGCTCATCCACCGCGACAACCTGGTCCTGCTCTAGCTATCTCGCGATCGGATAGTCAGGGAGCGCCGAATCCGCTGCCTCCGGGTGACGGCCGAGCTTGAGCGCGTCGAGGCCTTCGTTGGCGGAACGGATCGGAGCCCGTTTGGGGCAGAAGTAGTCGCTCCAGAGGACGAACCGGTGCAGGTCCGTCACTGGCGGTCCGATCCTCAGCCACTGCGGATCGCGCGCTTCGCGCCAGGTGCCGTCGGGTCGACCGTACGCGTAGACCTTGCGCTCGCGCATCGAGCAGCGAATCCCCTCGTACGAGACGTTCGTCGCTCCGTCGGACTTCGCGACCAAGGTGAACCGCACCAGGTCCTCGCCGACCGAGAGCGAGTCGCGATCGATGAAGAAGCGGAGCTCGCTCGTCGGCCCGGTGTCAAACCGGATGAGGCGCTCGTCCTTCGGGTACGCTGGCAGCTTTGCTTCCTGCTCTCGCCACGGCGCCGTGTCGAATGTCGCCGCGTCCGCGCCGGTGTCTTTCGGCTGCTGCGCGGTCGCGACCGGTCCGGCTGTCGCCAGGGCGACGACCGCGATGCCGACAACGCGCTTCACGTGAGGTCGCCGGCGAGCGAGTCGCGCACCGTCGGCGGAACCGCCGGAACCTCGGCGCGATACTCCGGGTGATCCACTCCCACGGCGAGGCCGGCCCCCGACTTGAGCGCCTTTGCCATCCCGTCGGCGAGCTCGAAGCGCAGGAAATGCACCGACGAGGTCTTCTCCTCGTTTTCGCGCTCGAGATCCTCGTCGGCCACGGCGAACACCTGCTCGAAGCCCGCGACCCGGACCCAGATCCGGTCCGCGATGCCTTTCAGGCGCGCGAGCGCGCGCCGCCGCTCCTCCGGGTCGGGGTACCCGAGCATCATCGTCGCCTTGAGATTGCGGCCGTCGGGGACGAGCGGATTGTACGCGGCGAGCTCGCCCTGGATCCCGTCCTCCTCGAAGATCCGCTCGACTCGCAGCATCTCCTGGATCTGGTAGCGGATGGTGAGCGCGTCCTCGAAGTCGAGGGTGAGATGCTGGCCGAGCCGGACCTTCCGGCGCTGCTTGTGCGCGATCACCTGCGCGCGGAACGCGTCGCGCTGCTTGGCGTAGGCCTCGAGCGAAAGCAGGCTGCGCCGTTCGATCTTGGGCACGTCCGCGCGCTCCGGTCAGAGTCCGTAGGCGATTCGCACGAGCGCGAGCGGATGCTCCCGCCGGGCGCGCGTCGCCCCCATGCCCTGTTCGATGTGCCGACCGGCGATCGGGCAGTCGGAGCTGATGTAGTCGGGGTCGGTTCCGGCCATCGCCTTGAAGACCGGGCGCCCGATCTTCATCGCGTTGGCGAAGTACTCCTGCTTCACCCCCCAGGTCCCGTCGTGGCCGGCGCAGCGCTCGACGGTGTTGACCTGGGTGCCCGGAACGAGCTCCAGGAGCTCGCGGGTCTTCTGCCCCATGTTCTGCACCCGGGCGTGGCAGGGGATGTGGTACGAAACCCGGCCGAGCGGCTTGCTGAAGTCCCGCTTGAGCAGGCCGTCGCGATTGCGGAGCACCAGATACTCGAACGGGTCGAACATCGCGTCCGCGACCGCCTTGACGTCGGCGTCATCGGGGAGAAGCAGCGGCAGCTCCGCCTTGAACATGAGCGTACAGGACGGCACCGCGGTCAGGATCGCATAGCCGTCGCGGGCGAGCGCGACGAGCGGCGGGATGTTGCGCGCCTTCAGCCGCGCCACCGCAGCGAGGTCGCCGAGCTCGAGCTTGGGCATGCCGCAGCAGGCCTCCTGCTCGACGAGCACGTAGGGGATCTCGTTGTGGTCGAGGACCTTCAGGAGATCGTCGCCGATGCCGGGCTCGTTGTAGTTCACGTAACAGGTGGCGAAGATCGCCACCTTGCCCGGCGTGCGGCTGCCGGCGCGAACCGGGTGCGGCCGGCTCGCGGGAGCGCGGCTGCGGAACCGGCGCGCCGCGTAGGGCGGGAGCTTCCGCTCGCGATGGACGCCGAGCGCCTTCTCCATCACCGACCGCGCCGCGCCGTTCCGGTTGAGCGCGTTGACGGTCTGCGCCACCACCGGGATCGCCGCGAGCTTCCCGATCGCGTCGGTGCTCGACAGCAGCCGGTCGCGGGCGCGGACCTCGCCGTTGCGGAACTTCACCGCCTTCGCCCGCAGCATGAGATGCGGGAAATCGACGTTCCACGGATGCGGCGGCACGTACGGACACTTGGTCATGTAGCAGAGGTCGCAGAGATAGCACTGGTCCACGACCTTCCCGTAGTCCTGCCGCGCGACCCCGTCCACCTCGCCCGTCTTGCCCTCGTCGACGAGGTCGAACAGGGTCGGAAACGCAGTGCACAGGCTGACGCAGCGCCGGCAGCCGTGGCAGATGTCGAAGACCCGGTGGAGCTCGCCGTCGAGCTTCTCCTGGTCGTAGAACTCGCCCGACTGCCAGTCGAGGGCGTGGCGGGTCGGGGCCTCGAGACTGCCTTCGCGAACGCTCATGCGCTTGGGCTCGGCGGTTGATTCGACAAAAAAGGAGCGGCGGGAGCCGCTCCTTCGGGAGGAGGCGCCGCCGTCAGGCTCAGTCCGCGAGCGCGTCGAGGGCCTTCTGGAAGCGGTTCGCGTGCGAGCGCTCGGCCTTGGCGAGCGTCTCGAACCAGTCCGCGATCTCGGTGAAGCCTTCTTCGCGGGCCTGCTTCGCCATGCCCGGATACATATCGGTGTACTCGTGGGTCTCGCCGGCGATCGCCGCCTTCAGATTCTCGCGCGTGCGGCCGATCGGCAGACCGGTCGCCGGATCGCCGACCTGCTCGAGATACTCCAGGTGCCCGTGCGCGTGGCCAGTCTCGCCTTCGGCGGTCGAGCGGAACACGGCGGACACGTCGTTCTGGCCCTCGACGTCCGCCTTGTTGGCGAAGTACAGGTACCGGCGGTTCGCCTGGGATTCGCCAGCGAACGCGTCCTTGAGGTTTTTCTCGGTCTTGGAACCTTTCAGTGCTGCCATCGGAGTCTCCTTCGTTGCGCAACTCTGGAGTTTAGACTTGCTCTAAACAATGGACCAACTATAGATGGGGGCCCACCCCGTGTCAAGCCTCGCGGAGGCTAGCGGATCAGCGCCGCCTCCACCTCGGCGAAGGTCCCCGCCACGGCGCTCGCCTCGATGCTGATCCCGAGCTCGGCCGCGATCTGGGTCAGCGAGACGATCCCGCGCACCACGTCGCCGCCCGGTCCCCGCTCCACCACGAGCGCATGCTGGCGGCCGGCGCGGCGGAGCGTTGCGACGAGATGGCCGATCTTGGCATCGAGCAGCGCGCCGATCGGCAGCGCCTCCATCCGATCGCCCGGCGTCATGATCTCCCGCACCAGGATCTCGTCGTGCTTCACGCTGCGCTCCAGCGCGATCTGCATCGGCCGCTCGCCGAGGACGTCGTTCGCGGTGATGATGCCGAGCACCCGACGATCGTGGTCGACCACGATCAGCGAGCGCACGCCGCGCCGGATCATGGACCGGTTGGCGTCGTCAACCGAGGCGTCGGGCTCGATCGTCGCCGCCGGGACGATCGCGAAATCGGTCATCACCGACAGCGCGCGCGAGTCGAGGGTCAGCCGCTCGCCGCTGTGCGGCGTCGCCGGGCGCAGCCGTGCGCCGGTCGCCAGCGGTCGGAGCGGAAGGGCGGCGTAGTCCAGCGTCATCGTGAATCTCCCGGCGCCTCGAGCGCCGCGCTAGCGCGGCTCGCGCAAGGGGCGCGCCCCGTTGTGCCGCCGGTGGTCGCGGATGAGGAACCGGGCGAGCTCGGTGAGCGCCTGCTGATACACGTCCCGCTTGAACTCGATCACGGACTCGAGCGGCACCCAGTAATCGCTCCAGCGCCAGGCGTCGAACTCGGGCCGCTCGCTCGCGCGCAGCCGAACGTCGCAATCCCGCCCGACGAGGCGGAGCAGGAACCAGATCTGCTTCTGGCCCCGGTAGCTGCCGCGCCACTCGCGCTTGATCCACTGCGGCGGCACTTCATACCGCAGCCACCCGCGCGTTCGCCCCAGAATCCGCACGTGGTCGGGGTGCAAGCCGACCTCCTCGCGCAACTCCCGGTACATCGCCTGCTCCGGCGTCTCGCCGTGCTTGATCCCGCCTTGCGGGAACTGCCAGGAGTGCTCGTGTACGCGCTTGCCCCAGAAGACCTCGTGCTTGTGGTTGCAGAGGACGATGCCGACGTTCGGGCGGTAGCCCTCGCGGTCGAGCATGCTCGGCTCCGTAGCTTGGTTGTCCGGAGCCATTTTTTCACAATTCCCCGGGGCTGGAAAGCGCACCGCCGGCGCGCTCCGCTCCCGCCTGGGTGCGACGCGCACCGCTCGATCGCGGCGCCGGGCAGCCCCGCGAAGCATCCGGGCTAGAATCCGAGCCTTTTCCGGGGCTCGTCAATGCGGGCATCGCAGTTCTTCCTCTCGACGCTCAAGGAGGCGCCGGCGGACGCCGAGATCGTCAGCCACAAGCTGATGCTGCGCGCCGGCCTGATCCGGCGCCTTGCCGGCGGAATCTACACCTGGATGCCGCTCGGCCTGCGGGTGGTGCGGAAGGTCGAGGCGGTCATCCGCGAGGAGATGAACCGCGCCGGCGCGATCGAGCTGTTCATGCCGGCCGTCCAGCCGGCGGAGCTGTGGCAGGAATCGGAGCGCTGGCAGAAGTACGGCCCCGAGCTCGCGCGCCTCAAGGACCGCCACGATCGCGACTTCTGCATCGGACCGACCCACGAGGAGGTGATCACCGACATCGCGCGCCGCGACCTGCGGAGCTACCGCCAGCTGCCGGTCCACTTCTACCAGATCCAGACCAAGTTCCGCGACGAGATCCGCCCGCGGTTCGGCGTGATGCGCGGCCGCGAGTTCACGATGAAGGACGGGTATTCCTTCCACGTCGATCACGCCGATCTGCAGCGCGAGTACCAGAACATGTACGACACCTATCGGCGGATCTTCGGCCGCCTCGGCCTCAGGTTCCGAGCGGTGGCCGCCGACACCGGCGCCATCGGTGGCACCGGGTCGCACGAGTTCCACGTGCTCGCGGAGTCCGGTGAGGACGCGATCGCCTTCAGCCCGCAGTCGGACTACGCGGCGAACGTCGAGCTCGCCGAGGCGGTCGCGCCGGCGATGCCCCGTCCGCCAGCCGCCGAGCAGCTGCTGAAAGTGCCGACCCCCGGGAAGACCCGGTGCGAGGACGTCGCGGCGTTGCTCGGGCTGCCGCTCGCGCGGACGGTCAAGGCGATCGCCGTGATGCACGGCGAGGCGTTCAATCTGCTGCTCATCCGCGGCGACCACGAGCTGAACGAGATCAAGGCGCAGAAGCTGCCGGGCCTCGACCCGTTCCGGTTCGCCACCGAGGCCGAGATCGAGCGGCACCTGGGTTGCAAGCCCGGCTACATCGGCCCGATCGGAATCGATCCGGGGATCCGCGTGATCGCCGACCGCAGCGTCGCGGTGATGGCCGACTTCGTGTGCGGCGCGAACGCGGAGGGCTATCACCTCCGCGGCGTGAACTTCGGCCGCGATTCTCCGGAGCCGGCGCTCGTCGCCGACATCCGGAAAGTCGTGCCGGGCGATCCCAGCCCGGACGGCAGGGGCGCCCTCGAGATCGTGCGCGGCATCGAGGTCGGCCACATCTTCCAGCTCCGCACGCGGTACTCCGAGAAGATGCGGGCCACGTTCCTCGACGAGGGGGGGAAGAGCCGCTGCTTCGAGATGGGCTGCTACGGCATCGGCGTGACGCGCATCGTCGGCGCCGCGATCGAGCAGAACCACGACGACCGCGGGATCATCTGGCCCGATCCGATCGCGCCGTTCCGGCTCGCCATCGTGCCGCTCGGCTACCGTCGCGGCGACGCCGTACGGCGAGCCGCGGACGAACTGTATGCCGCGCTCCTGGACGCCGGCCTGGACGTGCTGCTCGACGACCGCGACGAGCGTCCGGGGGTGCTGCTCGCCGACGCCGAGCTCGTCGGCATTCCGCATCGGGTGGTGATCGGCGAGCGCGGGCTGAAGGATGGCAGAATCGAGTACCAGGGCCGCCGGGAAACCTCGCCCACCCTGATCCCGGCGGCGGATGCGGTCGGCTTCCTCAAGGACAAGCTGTGCGCAAGCTCGTAGCCCTCGCCGCCGTTCTCGGCGCAGCGCTCGCCCCCCTCGGCGCCCAGGGCGGCGCGCAGCAGTACGAGCCGCTCTCGGCGAGCGTCCAGGCGACGCTTTCGCGCGCGATCAGCGACCAGGGCGTGCCGCAGCTCAAGTTCGCCAATCCCGCGGACGGCTACCGGTGGCTGCTCGCCATGTCCGACCGGCTCGCGAAGCGCATCCCCGACGAGAAGTCTCGCGTGGAGCTCCTCAAGACCGTGCACTACGAGGCGACCCGTGCCGGCCTGGATCCGCAGCTCGTGCTCGGCGTGGTCCACGTCGAGAGCGGGTTCAAGAAGTACGCCTTATCGAAGGCCGGCGCCCGCGGGCTGATGCAGGTGATGCCGTTCTGGGTCGGGCTCATCGGCCGGAAGGACGACAACCTCTTCCATCTGCGAACGAACATCCGTTACGGCTGCGTCATCCTCCGCCACTACCTCGATCTCGAGAAGGGCAACCTGTACCGCGCGCTCGGACGCTACAACGGCAGCCTCGGCCAGCCCGACTACCCGAACCTGGTCCTCGCGGCCTGGCGCGGCACCTTCAAGTACCCCGGCCGCCCCGCCTAGGCGGAGAAGAGCGAAGCGATCGTCGCCTGGATCCGTTCCGCGGCGGCGCGCGGATCGGCCGCCTGCCGGATCGGGCGACCGACCACGACATAGTCGGCGCCGTTCGCGAACGCCTGCGCGACGTCGACGGTGCGTCTCTGGTCGTCCGCCGGGCGGTTCTCCACTGGCCGGATGCCCGGGGTGACGACCAGGATCCGCTCGCCGAGCTCCCGCTTCAGCAGCGGCGCCTCGAGCCCCGAGGAGATCACGCCGTCGCAACCCGCCTCGAGGGCACGACGCGCGCGCGAGAGCACGAGCCGCTCCACGTCGCACTGGAAGCCGAGGTCGTCGAGGTCGCCGCGATCGAGGCTCGTGAGCACCGTGACCGCCAGGAGCTTCACTTCGCCCTTCTCCGCCGCCGCCGCCATCATCATGGCCTGGTTCCCGTGCACCGTAGTGGCCGTGACGCCGCGCCCGCGCAAGGCCCGCATCGCGCCGCGCACCGTCTCGGGCACGTCGAAGAACTTGAGGTCGACGAAGACGCGCTTGTCGTTCGCGACGAGCCACTCGACCACCTCGAAACAGCCGCCCGCGATGAAGAGCTCGAGACCGACTTTGTAGAACGCGGCGGCCTCACCGAGCTGCGTCACGAGCGCACGGGCCTCGTCCGCGCGCGGCACGTCGAGCGCCACGATCAGCCGCTCGCGGCGCGGAATCCGCTTCGTCGACTGCAGGTTGCCGGATACGTTCATCGGATTGCCCCGCAGGAGCAGACTCCCGCGCGCGTCGCGGTCGCGAGTTTCCGGGACATTTGCCACAGTTTTTCCGGCATGTTCCTTGCTGAACTCCGTTCCGTACGCCGCTGCAATCCGCGGCGTCCGACCAACGAACCTCATGCTGCTCGATTTTATCGCGAAGACCCGCGGCGCAGCCGACGACGGCGAGTTCTCGCCCGAGCGCCTGCGCACGTGGCTGTCATCGCTCGCCGCGGCCGACACGCTGGGCACGGCGCAAGCGCTCATCGATCGGCTCGTCGCGTTCAATAACGCCGAGCTCCACAGCCGGTTGCGGCTGCGGCTGCTCGACATGTTCCGTGACCACGCGGACTGGCTGCTGCCGCAGCTCGAGAGCCGGATTGCACGCGCCCAGCCGCCGCTCGCGGGACATCATCGCCAGGTCGCCTATTTCATCGAGAAGCTGCTCAAGGAGCTCGCTGCGGGGTACTCGCACGCCGTGCTCCGCGTGCCGCGCGCCTGGCTGTCGATCGGCTTCAAGCGCCAGCTCCATCTGCCGCTCGTCCGCGCCATGGATTTTCACGCCCGGCGCCTCGCGCTGAGCCAGCGCTTGTACGCGCGGAGCCCCGGCGCCGTCTGGGGAGAAATGCATCAGCTTTACCGGCTCGCCCGGGACTGGGGCGTGGCCGAGCGCGAGGCGGACGCCCCGCAGACCTCGCCGCTCCGCGTCTACCGGGACAGCCTGCTGCTCGCGTTCGCCCAGCCCACGAAGCTCAATCACGGCGACTTCCCGCGCGTGCAGAGCTACCTCGCCACCCACGGCGACCTCGCCGAAGTCACGCCCGCGGCGAGAGTCGGCGAGCCGTTGTGCGTGTTCGCGATCGACCCGAGCCGGGACAAGCCCGGGGTCGCCTACGCGAAGCGCGCGGACGCGGGATTCGAGAATGGCGAGCTGCTGCTCCTCACGCACCGGCTCGTCGAGCAGCTGCAACAGCAGATCAAGAAGCTCCACGACGGCATCCCGCCCGGTTCGCTCGGCCTGCCCGACGAGGCCGCCCGCCTCCAATACCAGGAGCTCCTGCAACGGCTCGTCGCCCACTGGCGCGGCGAGCGGAAGAACCGCACGGCGCGGATGCGCTTCCATCCCCGCGTCGAGCTGTGGGTGGGCCTGCGCGACATCTGGCGCGTGCTGCGCGCCGAGTCGCCCCAGGACACCCCGGCCGCCGACATCACCCAGCGCGAGACGCCGGCGAAGGCGAGCGAGTGGATCATCTCGAACGAGAGCTCGCGCGGCTTCGCCCTGAAGTACATGTCGGGCAGCCTGCCGGCGGTCAACGTCGGCGAGATCGTGGCGCTGAAGTCGCGGGAGCAGGGCTCGGTGTACGTGTGCCTCGTGCGCTGGATCCTGTCCAACAACCCCGAGCACTTCGAGGTGGGGTTGCAGCAGCTCGCGCCGATCGTGGTCCCGGCGGTCTACAAGTCCTCCGAGCTCGAGCGCGTCGCGCCCGAGCCGATCCTGTTCTTCCCGGAAGTGCCGGCGCAGAAGCGGGCCCCCGCAGTCGTCGCGCCGCCGAACCGGCTGCGCTCGAACGAGGAGTTCAGCCTTCGCCATCGCCGCGGCCGGCTCTCCTTGCGCGCGAGCCGCGTCATCGAGAAGACGCCGAGCATCGAGCTCATCGAGGTCGCGGCGCAGGCCGTCTAGGCGTCTCGCCAGCGTGACGCGGTTCACGCCGCGGTCCCGACGCGCCTGTCGCGAAGGTGTCAGAAACGGCGACAGCCCCCCCGTGCCGGCGTGGTCCGGCGCCTCGGCCGCTCGGCCGAATCCGGAACGACGCTTGATTTTGCTTCGCGGCGATGGGATCCTGTGACGGAGTTCACAGCGTCGTGTCCTGGTCGATCCGGCCGCCAGCTCCGCCTCCCGCGCATCCTGCCGTCTCCAACCGGACGAGTGTCACACCGCGGCCCCCGCACCGGGGGCGAGCGTTGAACCCGTGGCATGGTCCTTGCGACCCACCGGGGCAGGTTTGAAGTAACGGCCGCTCAACAACATCTACAGGAGCCGGACATGCCGCTGCACTTGAGTTTGCCGCCGACCGCTGCCGGGGAGACCAGGCGGTTCGAGCTCGCGCCCGAACAGGTCCCCGCGTGGCTCGCCACGCTGCCCAAGGAAGACCCGGCCAAGGCCGGGCGGATGATCCTCGAGCAGCTCGTGCCGCTCAACCGCAGCCGGGTCCGCATCACGCTGCGCCAGGACGTGACCGAGGGCTTCCTCGGGTTCGTGGAGCATCTCCTGCCGCGCCTCGACGCGGCGCTCGCCTCCGGCACCCTGCCGCTGTCGCACCAGGGCCGGCACGCCGCCGGGCTCGCGGAGGAGCTCCTCACCGAGCTCGCGTACTCGTACAAGCTCCTGCTCGTCGAGCAGTCCCGGCGGCTCTTCGGATTCGCGTCGAGCGGCCGCGCGCTGCTGCCGGTCACCCGCGCGATGCAGATGCTCGCGCAGCGGCTCAAGCTCGGCTACCGCATGTACGCCACCAACCCCAAGTCGGTCTGGCTCGAGCTCCACGAGCTCTATCAGTTCGCGCTGCGTCGCGGGCTCGCCGGCCGGTCGCTCATCGACGGCGGCGAGACGCCGCTCGCGATCTACCGCGGCGCGCTGCTGCTCGCGTTCGCCGAGCCGCTCAAGCTCATGCAGGGCGATCTCGACCGCGTCGCCGCCTGGCTCGAGCGGTTCGGGACCAAGGCGACGCTCGCGCCCGCGGGCCAGCAGAAGAGCGGACAGGGCCTGTTTCTCCTCAAGTCGCAACGCGACCTCCCCGGCTATGCGCTCTCGAAGCGTCATCATCCGGTGCCGCAGGGCCACGACCTGCTCCTGAACACGCTGCCGCTCGCCGAGCACCTGCTCGACCAGCTCGCGCGACTGTCCGCGGGCGAGTCGGCCGAGAGTCTGGGCCTGCCGCCGGAGGCGAACGATTCGGCGTTCCGCGACCTGATGGGTCGCCTCGTCAAACACTGGGGCGCGGTCCCGAACCGGCGCTTCACGCGGCTGCGCACGCATGCGCGGGTCGAGGTCTGCGTCGGCATCCGCGGGATCTGGGAGTTCCTGAACTCGCGGGGCGCCACCAAGCCGGGCAACGGCGAATGGATGGTCACGAACGAGAGCCCGCGCGGCTTCGCACTCATGCACGTCAAGGGGCCGATCGAGCCGATCCGCGTCGGCGAGGTCGTCGGCCTGCGCACGCGCGACAGCAACACCTGCCATATCTGCGTCGTGCGCTGGGTCCTGTCCGACAACCCGGAGCACCTCGAGCTCGGCCTCGAGGAGCTCGCGCCGACCGCGCGCCCGGTGTCGATCCGGAAGACCCGCGGCGGGGCGCAGGAGTCCGAACGGGTCCTGCTGCTGCCGGAAGTCCCCTCGCTCAACCAGGCGCCGGCCATCCTCGCGCCGCTCTTCGCGCTCGACTCGACCTGCGAGCTGTCGCTAGGCGATCTGCAGTCGAAGCTGCGCGTCCGCGCCACCCGGCTGCTCGAGCGGACGGTGAGCGTGCAGCTCATCCAGTTCAGCGCAGTGAGCTGATCTGGGCCTTCGCCTCGGCAGCCCCGCCTTCCTCTTCCACCAGCGTCCTGATGGGCGCTGCGATCGCGCGGTCGAACCCGGCCGCTGCGCGCTGGATCACGCCGTCGAGCGCCGCATCGGTCCCGCGTCCCTTGCCGCCCGCCGGCTCGAAGACCAGCCGCCGGAAGACGTCGGCGACCGTCACGACCTCGGGGTCGCACGCGAGCGCCCAGCGGTCGCCCACGACGCGGGCGACCCAGCCCGCCGCCGCCAGCTCCTCCAGGATGCGCTCGCCAGCTTCACGCGGGGTGCGCGTGTCCGACAGGATCTCGCGCGTGCGCGGCGTCCGCGACGCGCGCTGGGCGCGCAGGAGCACGCGTAGAATCTCCAGCGCGGCGCCGAACGAGATCCCGCCCTGCATCTCCCTCGCCTCGCGCGCCACCCGGAAGTCCGGCGCAGCCGCGGTGATCACCGCCCCGAGCAGCGCGACGACCCAGGAGGCGTAGATCCAGATCAGGAAGATCGGGATCGCCGCAAACGCGCCGTAGACGAGCGTGTAGGTCGGAAAGTTCGCGAGGTAGAGGGCGAACCCGCGCTTCATCGCCTCGAACATCACTGCCGCAGCGAGGCCGCCGATCACGGCGTGCTTCAGCTCCATCGGCCGGTTCGGGACGACGTAGTACATGAGGGTGAACGCGACCGCCGTCAGCACGAGCGGCACGAGGCTGATGAGCGCAGTCCCCCCGCCCGGGACCTGCCTGGCGAGCCCGAGCGATGCGCTCACGACGTAGGAGGTCACCGTCAGGCTCATGCCGATCAGCAGCGGACCGAGCGTGAGCACGCCCCAGTACGTGAGCACGCGGAGCGCGAGCGGGCGCGGGCGCCTCACCCGCCAGATCCTGTTGAATGCGCGCTCGATCGTCAGCATGAGCATGATCGCCGTCACGGCGAGCAAGGCGATGCCGACCGTGGTGAGGCGAGCGGCGCTGCGCGTGAACTGGTCGATGTAGCCGGTGACCGCCTTCGCGAGCGTGGGCGGCAGGATCTCCTTGCCGAAGAAGTCGTCGAGCCCCTGGGTGACCTCGCGGAACACCGGGAACGCGGCGACGACGGTGAGCGCGATCGTGAGCAGCGGCACCAGCGCGAGCAGCGTCGTATAA
>Ga0299906_10003617_pt1 | contig 12740 bp, 6 predicted proteins | sample RVTome_14_FD_200259 | JGI IMG/M metagenome (GOLD analysis project Ga0299906, IMG submission 200259) | Soil microbial communities from uranium-contaminated site in the Upper Colorado River Basin, Wyoming, United States - RVT145D125 (version 2) ...
TGTCCAGAGCGAACCCCGTGCCGGAGGCCGGACCGATATCCCCGAAGTGGCCGCTTCCGTCGTTCTCCAGCAGCAGGTTTCTCTGCGCGTAGGTCGTATCGTCCCGGAACAGGGCGACATTGTCCAGGACGTCGCCGTTCGCAACGGCCAGGTCCAGATCGGTGTCGTTGTCGAAATCGAAGAACGCGGTTCCGAAACCGACGAACGGCAGGGTCGCGATCCCCACACCGCTCTCGAACGTGACGTCGAGAAAGAAACCGCCCCCGAGGTTCCGGTACAGGTTGTGGCTCTGCCGGTCCAGGTTCGTGACGAAGGCGTCGAGCAGACCGTCGTTGTCAACGTCCCCCAGATCGGTTCCCATTCCGGCAAGCGGCCGCCCGTCTCCGCCCAGGGCGACACCGGCCAGCAGGCCGACCTCCTCGAAGATGCCGTGACCCGTATTGTGATACAGGAAATTGCGTACCGAGTCGTTGGCGACGTAAACATCGATCCAGCCGTCGTTGTCGTAGTCTCCGAAGACGACCCCCAGGCCCTTACCGTCGGTCGAGTCCACGCCCGCTTCCGCGCTGACGTCTGTAAAGGTACCGTCACCGTTGTTGCGGTAGAGCACGTCGCCCACACCGTTGTATACGTTCGGATGACAGTAGACCTGGCGGTTGGCGACCGGGTCGCCGCAGTACTTGTTGTTGTCGACGGCGAAGTCGACGTAGCGGGTGACATAGAGATCGACGTCGCCGTCGTTGTCGACGTCGCCGAAAGCGCAGCTCGAGCTCCACAGCCCGGCGCCGACGCCCGCCTGGGCGGTCACGTCGGTGAAGCCTCCGGCGCCGTTATTGCGATAGAGGCGGTCGGTCCCGACGCTCGTGATGTAGAGGTCCGGCCACCCGTCGTTGTCGTAGTCGGCCGAGCAGCCGCCCATGCCGTAACCCGAGATCCCCAGTCCCGCCTGAGCGGTCCGATCGACAAAGGTGCCGTCCGCGTTGTTCCTGTAGAGGCGGTGCCGGGCCCCTGCGGCCGCGCTTTCGTCGACGAAAGATCCTCCGTTGATCAGGAGGAGGTCCGGCCAGCCGTCGGTGTCGTAGTCCAGGATGACGCCGCCCGCCCCCATCGTTTCGGGCATGTACTTTTCGGGAGTCGCTCCGTTCTCGTGCTCGAAGTCGATGCCGGACTCCCGGGCGACGTTCAGGAAACCGACGCGCGCCGTCTCCTGAAACGCAATCCCGGGTCGGGCCCCGCAGGCCGCGAGCAGGACCAGAAGAGCCATCCGCTGCGGGAACTTCATAGGTGGGTGTCGGTCCTCAGTCCTCTGGACCGGTCTCCATCTCGGCGTTCCGCTTCTCGAGGTAGATCCGCTCGTGTCGCACGCTCGCCTCGGAATCGCCGAGCATGGCGTAGGCGGCGGCGAGGTTCTTGTGCACCAGGAAATCGTCGCTCAACCCCAGCTCGATCAGCATGCGGAACGTCTCGACCGCGTCGCGGTGGCGGCCCAGCTTGCTCTGGGCCAGGCCGAGCTTGAAGTAGAACAGCGCCACTTCCGGGTGGGAGTCGATCGCCCGGCGATACAGCCCGATGGCCTCCTCATGCCGTTCCTCCAGAAAAGCGGCCATCGCGTCCCTGTCGAGCGCGGCGATCTCGCGAAGCCGCTGTTCTTCGGCGCGGGCCTCGGCCTCCAGCGCCAGGTAGGCCTGCATCTCAGCGTTGCCTTCTTCGCGCCGGCCCATGCCGGCGAGGGCCCTGGCGCGAAAGAGCCTCGATGGAAGCCGGCCGGGATCTATCCGGAGCGCCAGGGCCGCCGCTGCGGCGGCTTCCTCGAAGCGGCCCAGACCCAGCTGCACTTCGGCCAGCCTGTTGAGCGCCGCCATGTTTTCCGGATCCTCGGCCAGGACCCGCGTCAGTTGCCCGAGAGCCTCTTCGGACCGGCCCAGCCGGAAATACGCGGTGCCCAGTCCGAGCCGCGATTCATCGAGGGACGGATCGAGGTCCAGAGCGCGGCTGTAGGCCGTGACGGCCTCATCGATCCGGCCCGCGCTCTCGTACAGGTCCCCGATTCGTCTGAACAGAAAGGCCCGCATCCGGGCGTCGAGCTCCGGGTCGACATCGGGAGGGCCGGGCATTGCGCCCGCCTGCTGGAACTCCCCGAGCGCCCGGGCGATGGCTCCGGACCTCACGTGCAGCTCGGCCAGCTGGTACAGCGCCTCTCTGGATTCGGGAAAGCGCCGGAGGGTCTCCATCAACATCCACTCCGCCTCGGTCTCCATGTCCTGCTGCACCAGAACGCGCGTGATGTCCAGGCACGAACCCTCATCGACCGCGGCGCGGGTGATGGCGGTCTTGAACCCATCCATCGCCCGGTCGAACTCGGCGTCACGAAAGGAAGCCAGGCTCACGACATCGGCGAAACGCTCGAGCGCCTCCCGGGTGAGCGTTTCGGCGAGCGCGACGAGGTTGTCCCGGCTCGTCCGCGTCGTCGGGTGGTCCGGTCCGAGAGCCCGCTCGAAGACCGCCACCGCTCGCCTGTAGAGGGGTTCGGCCCGGGCGTGATCCCCCTGAGCGTGAAAGAGCAGCGCCTGGTTGTTCAGGGTCAGCGCCAGATCCGGATGCTCCGGACCCAGGGTCTCCTCATAAAGCGTCACGGCCCGGTCATAGAGAGGCTCGGCTTCGGAAAAGCGTCCCTGAAGGCGATGGGCTTCGGCCAGATTCGCGAGGCTCTGAGCCAGCCGGTCGGCCTCGAGCCCGGCGGCCGCGTCGACGGCCGCCGACAGCGCCTCGATCGCGTCGGCGTTCCGCCCCGCGTCGAAGGCGCGAAAGCCGGTCTCGTTGTGCGCCATCCAGTCCAGTTCCTCTTCGGTGAGTATCTGAAGCAGCACGTAACGATTCTCCAGCCTCGTGACCGGGCTGACCTCTCCCGGAACGAGACCGGCCAGCGCCGTCTGGAACTCCTCGCGCAACTCGCTGACGATGAAAGCGCCCAGGTAGCCGCCGGCCGGCGCGGACGGGTCGACGGAATGCTCGCGCGCCAGGCGTTCGAAAGAAACGCCTTCCGCGATCCTCCTTCTGGCCCCGACGGCCCTCGCCTCGGTCTCGAGAACCATGAGACGCACCTCGATCCGATCCGCCTGAGGCCGGGCCGGAAGCGCAGGGGAGGCTGCGGTCAGCAAGACCGCGACGGCCAGTGCCGCTGGCTTCACGGAGCGCTGCATCCGCTCATGATCGAATACTTCCGCCGGCTTCCCAGACTAGAAGTCCAGCCGCGCCTTCATCTGGAACGTCCGGCTGCCCTGCTTCAGCCCGAGCTGACCGAACGGCGTGAAGCTGTTCATACTCAGAACCGGACCCTCGGTCGCGAAGAATCCTCCGGCCCCGAAGGGCTCGGGATGGTTGAAGATGTTGGTGGCATCCACGCGGACCTGCATGCTCACGTTCTCGTTGATCTCGGTGCGCTTCGAGATCGCCATGTCGGTGGTCCAGGAGCCGACGCCCGTCAGGTTGTTCAGTCCGAAGTTCCCGCGCTGTCCCGGAAGCGGATGCTGGAAGACGAGTTGACCCGTCTCGGTATCCTGGATGGCCTCCAGGTCGCAATTGGCGCCGAAACCGGAACCGGCCAGGGCCGGATCGACGTAGATCGGATTCGAGCATTGCGGATCCCTCACGCCGGTATATCTTGCGTCGAAGAAGTTCCCCGCCAGCGCTCCGTCTTCCCAGTTGAAGTTCCCCGAATGGAGGTCGAAGTCGCCCACCAGGTCCGGCGCGCCGAGACCGAAGATCATGGGCTGCGCGACCACCCGGGCCGGTATACCGGAAAGCAGATTCAGGATCCAGCTCATCTGCCATCCTTCAGTGATGCGCGCCAGGGGACCCGTTGCGTTGCCGAAGAGGGATTGACCGGGTCCGATGGGCAGGCTGAATGTCCCGTAGGTCCGGAACTGATGCGAGCGGTTCCGGGCGGTGAGCGCGTAATCTCGCGACAGATCATAAGGCGCGGTGTAGTTGTTATCGCCGGTCGGCAGGCCGAGGTCCTTCTGCCACGTATAGGTGGCCTGGAGGTTCACGCCGTAGGTCGGACGCAGCGTGACCGCCCCCTGGAAGGAGTGGTAGTTGCTGTGACCGCGGTTCGTCTGGAGAAACGCGTCTCCGAACTGCGGGTTGGGCTGGAGGAAGTTGTCCGGGAAGACGGTCCGTCCGGGTATCGGATCGCCGCTGACGTCCTCAGAGAGCCCGAGGACGCTCCCCTGATAGCTCGAGTCGATCAAGGACCAGTCGGGCAACGTCGGGTTCAGGCTGGGATCGTAGTTCACCCGGCTCAGCGTGTTGGCCAAGCCGTTGAAATCGCCGAGGGCGAGATCCTCCAGGAACAGCGGGCTCGTCCGCAGGAATTCGGCTCCGGTCGGCGCCCCGGCGTCGACGCCGATCACGCCGGACCCCATATCGATTCCGTAGAAGAGATCGTCGAGCATCTGGGACTCGTCGCCTCTCCGGGCCGCGGCCAGTTCCTCGAGCATCCCGTTGAAGAGGAAGTTGGCTTCGTTCAGGTCGAGATTTCCCCACATCTTCCGCGTCAGGGTTCCGATGTACTTGCCCTCGAGGATCAGGTTCCGGCCGATCCGGTGCGCCAGAGACAGGGTCAGGTTCTGGATATAGGGGCTCACGAGGTTCGAATCGAAAGCGACCATCCGCGTCCCGCGGTCGTAACGCGGAATCGCGTCGCCGGGATCGAACGCCGGAACGGGAAAGACCAGGCCGTCGGAAACGTCCTGCACGTCGAAGTAGACGCCCGCGTTCTGACTCCGGGCGGATGTACCGCCGGCCGGCTGACCGAGGATGTCTCCGACCACGTCGCCACGTCCGCCTCCCAGGAAACTCGCCTGGTAGCCGCCGCGCAGCGTCGTCCGGCCTGCGGCCCCGAGCTGATAGGCAAACCCCACGGCGGGCCCGAAGTTGTTCCACTCGCGCGCATACGGTCGCAGGCCGGGGTTCAGGGAGTTCGGCCCCACCAGCGTCACAACCGCGTCCGGGGCGTTCTCCCCGGGGTTGTACCAGTCCTCGAGAACGAGGCTGCGGCCCGTCATTCCCAGCATCTCCACGCCGCCGTCGACGAAGCCCGCGGCCATGCCGTTCTCGTCGTACGGCACGCCGTAATAATCCCAGCGGACCCCGAGGTTGAGCGTCAGGGCGTTGGTCACCTTCCAGTCATCCTTGAAGAAAGCGCTGAACTCGTTCTGATGGACGTCGCGCACCGCGATGGTCTCCACGGCGGGGTCGTTCCAGACGCCGGATGCGAACTGCTCCGGCGTGTTGACGAAACGCCGCTGGACCACCTGACTCGTGGACCCGTCGAGCAGGATGATCAGATCCTGCATGCGGGTCTCGTTGTTGGGCATGAGAACCCCGGGGTCCGGGCTCCTGTTCGAGTTGAAATCGTCGTTGAGGTTCCCGATTCCGAATCCGACGCCTTCGGTCTGCGCGAAGACGGACTCGCCGCCGATCGCGGTGGGAATACCCGCGGCGGCCAGGGAGTTCGTGTTGCTCAGAATCTCCCCGCTGTTCTCCGTCTTCGAGTTCGCGATGATGTAGGTGGCGCCGAACCGGAGCCCGTGCCGGCCGCGCGACCAGCTCATCGTGTCGCCGAGGCTCCAGCGCGGGCTGTTGTCGCGCGACGTCACCGGCGCCTGAACGACGATGCCCCCGCCGGGAGCGCCGAAGAACCCGCCCGGCCACGCGTACTGCCCGGTGCCGAGCGCCGGGATGAACGGTACGCCTTCGGGGGTCGTGGGCAGAAGGGCCTGCAACGCGGTCCCCGTGTCGGGATCGTCCAGTTCCGAGAAGCTGTTCACCCCGCTCCGGGCCATCCCGAAGCGGACCTCGTTGACCACGGTCGGCGATACCGTCGAGACGAAATTGACGGCCAGGACCTGAGGCCTACGGCGGATCAGGCCCCTGAAATCGTCCGCCGCCGGCCAGGGCGGCAGCGCGCTGTCGGAGTTGTTAGTCTCGTACGTGTACGAACCGCTGATATTGTGCTCCTCATTGAGGACATGATCGATATTCAGGTTGATCTGCTTGCGGTTGGTCGCCGTGCCCGTTCCGAAGATCCCGTCGGAGCCGTTCTGGCCCCGGACCCACCGGTGGCCCGCGGCATTGAGGCCGTCGCCCACGTCGTAGTTGTTCGGAGCGGGCAGGTATTCGTCAACCATCATCTGCAGGTATCCGGTCCGTTCGGGTATGGGCAGCCCCGACAGGTTCGTCCGGTTCGGGTCCCACGGATCGGAATAATCCACGGTGATGTTGCCGCAATCCGGGTCCACGACCGCGGGGATGTTGGTGATCGGCCCCCAGACGCTGGCGTAACGGAGTAAGCCGTTGTGGGGCGTGGCGTCAGGATTCATCGCAGGCGGCTTGAGGCTGCCGTCGCGATTGACGACCGCGATCGTCGGGTTGGCCCCGCCGGCCGTTGTCTGCAAAGCGTTCCCGTTGTTCCAGTTGTCGTAGAATCGGAAGATGCCGTTGAGGGCGCAGGGCGTCGGTACGATGGGATTCTGGGTGGTTCGGAACCCGGAGATCTGCTGGTCCCAGAGGACGTAGAAGAACGTCTGGTCCTCGACGATCGGCCCCCCGAGGCTGATCGAGTACTCCTGGTTGTTTCTCCAGTTCGGAGAAGCACCGCTCCGGTTGTTGTCCCAGCTGTTGGCGTCGAGCGCCGAATTCTGGACGTCCCAGACGCCTGCGCCATGGAACTCGTTCGTGCCCGATCGGGTGGTGAGCTGAATCTGTCCGCTGCCACGCCCCATCTCGGCATCGACCGGCGCCAGGATCATCTGAAACCCGGAGACCAGCTCGGGATTCAAGACCGTCGTTCCGGAGATGCCGTTCGGCCAACGCTGGTCCTGGATCGACACCCCGTCCCGGACAACGTTGACGTTCATGGCGCTGACTCCGGCGAACGTCGTCGTTTCGGCACCGAACACGTCGCCTTCCCGCTGCAGGTTGACACCGGCCATGACCTGAACCAGATCGAGCACGTTCCCGCCGACCAGCGGCAGGGCCTGGACCTCCTCATCCTCGAGTGCCTCGCCGACCGAGGGGCCGGATTCGATCAAGAGGTCGTCGGCCGAAACCGAGACCTCGACCGCCGCCGCCGCCCCGGCCACCTGGAGATCGAAGTCCAGCCGGATCTGCGCCGACGTGCGCATCAGGACTTCCGTGAAACGGGCGGTCTGGAAATTCGTCAGCTCGGCGGTGACCGTATAGGTCCCAGGCTGGAGCGCAGGAATGTTGTAGGCGCCGGCCGAGTTGGTCACCGTGCTGGTGTCTACGCCGGTGGCGTCGTTCGTCGCCGTCACCGTGACACCTGGAATGAACGCGCCGGTCGTGTCCTGGGCCGTTCCGCTTACCGTCGCCGTACTGGTCTGCCCGAAGGCCGCAGTCGAAAGCACCAGAACCATGGCCTGTCCCAAGGCTGCCATCGTCCATTTCTCCATCATCCTCTTCGTCATCCTCTTCGTCATCCTCTCCATCATCCACCTCCTCTCGATCATCCACCTCTCGATGCTCTTCATGATGGGTCAACCCCTGATTCGCGTTCCGAACTTCCGTCCTACATCTTCATACGCCGTGGAAACATCGTGGTGAGCTGGACGACCGACCTTCTAAGGGCTGGAAACAGAGGGCACGCGAACTGCATCTGTCCCGGCCCACGTGCAAGTCGCCCTCATCAGAGCACCACGGATAGAGCGTGTCAACGAAAAAAGCACGAAAAAACCGCGGTGACTTGAGGTACTCTCCAAATTTTAGCAAGCCCTGAAGCGGCGCCTCCTGTCGCTGTATGCTTTATACTCGCAAGTGGGCCGTATCCGCGGCTTTCAGAGTGGATTCATGCGACATCGATTCAAGCGATCGCTCGGCGCGTTCCTGACGGGCGCGGTGGTCTTCGTTGCCGTCGTGACCGTCGTGACCGCCCGGGCCCAGCAGCTCGAGCGTCCGGAGCGGATCGAGGGGCGGCCCGACCTGAACGGCATCTGGCGGGCGCTGAACGCGGCGAACTGGAATCTGGAGGCGCATTCGGCCGAGGCTCTCGACGAGTTCTGGCAGCTCGGCGCGATCGCCGCTATTCCGGCGGGGCCGAGCCTCGTCGGCGAGGGCACGATCCCATACCTGCCCGAAGCACTCGCGAAGCGCGAGGAGAACCGCGCCAACTGGCCCGCGGGGGATCCCGAGGCGAAGTGCTACATGCTGGGCATCCCGCGGTACACCTACCACGACCTTCCGTTCCAGATCTTCCAGGGCGACGGCGACGTCCTGATGGTCTACCCGTTCGCGGCGGGGCACCGGGTCATCGGCATGGGCGCGCACGCCGACCCGCCGATCGACTCCTGGATGGGCCATTCGAGCGGGACCTGGGAGGGCGACGTCCTGGTCGTGACGACGACCGGCTCCAACGGCCAGACCTGGCTCGATCGCGCCGGCAACCATCACAGCAACCAGCTCCGGGTCACCGAGCGCTTCACGCTGCTCGGTCCGAATCACATCTGGTACGAGGCGACGCTCGAGGACCCGCTGACCTACTCGCGGCCCTGGGCCATCGAGATGCCGCTGTATCGGTTGATCGAGGACAATGCGCAACTGCTCGAGCACAAGTGCGTCCCGTTCACCGATATGCTCCTCTATGCGCAAGAGACTCTCGAGTGTCGTGGCCATTGCCGTCGCCCTGATGGCGGGCGCGTGGTCCGCCTCGGCGCACCACTCCTTCTCCGCGGAGTTCGACTCGAACCGGCCGGTCACCCTGGAAGGCGAAGTCGCCATGATGGAGTGGGTGAACCCCCATTCCTGGCTGCACATCGACGTGACGCGGGAAGACGGGACCGTCGAGCGGTGGAAGGTCGAGGGCGGGTCGCCTTCGGTCCTGCTCCGCCGCGGCTGGGACCGGAACTCGCTGCCTGCGGGCACCAGGGTCCGCGTCGAAGGCTTCCAGGCGAAGGACGGCTCGCTCCGCGCCAACTCGCGGGCGCTCGAGTTTCCCGACGGCCGCCGTCTGGATCTCGGCGGCACCGAGCAGGAGAACTGACGAGGACATCGGATCCCGCGGCCCCGTGCCGCGAGGAGGCAGGAAGATCATGCGCAGCATCGTGTGGAGTCTCGTCGCCATCGTCCTCCTTCCTCTGGGGAGCGCATCCCGGCAGGTCGACTGGAACGCGCCGTTTCCTCCCCATCGCGTGATGGACAACCTCTACTACGTGGGGAGCTCGATGCTGGCCTCGTTCCTGGTCACGACGCCCGAGGGTCACATCCTCGTCAACGGCGGTTACGAGGCCACGGTTCCGGTGATTCGCGGCGCGGTCGAAGAGCTGGGCTTCCGGTTCGGGGATATCCGGTACCTGCTGAGCGCCCACGCGCACCCGGACCACGCGGAGGGAGACGCGCTGATCAAGGAGCTCACCGGCGCCCAGGTCGTGACCTCCCGCGCCGAGGCCCCCGATCTTGCCGCGTTCCGTCCCGGCGGCAAGGAGCACCCGATCGACCGGATGGTCGAGGACGGCGACCAGGTAACGCTCGGCGGCACGACGCTGACGGCCCGCGTGATGCCCGGTCATACGAAGGGCTGCACCGCCTGGGAGATGGAGCTCTCCGAGAACGGCCAGACCTACCGGACGCTGATCCTCTGCAGCCTGAACACCCAGGGCATCCGGCTCGTCGGCAACGAGGACTACCCCCAGATCGTCGAGGACTACATGGCGACCTTCGCGCGGGCCCGCACCATGGACGTCGACGTCTTCCTGAGCTCGCACGGCGTCTTCTATGGCCTCGAGGCCAGGCACGAGCGGTTGCTGGCCCGCGGCCCGGGCGACCCGAACCCGTTCGTCGACCCCGAGGGCTACCGGGCCCACGTCGACGAGTACGAGCAGATCTTCCGCACGCGGCTCGAGCAGCAGAGGGCGGCGGCGGGGAACTGACGAAGCTTCACTGTCCGGGTTGCGCCGCCCGCTCGTAGCGCGACGTTTCGATGTAGTACCGGACGGCCGTGTTGCCCTCGTGGCAGGCGTACTCGTACATCTCGTAGCTGTTGTCGCGGATCATCGGATAGGCCACCGTGAACGAGCCCGTCGCCAGCACCGTCGGATCTTCGACCGTCATCTCGTACTCGATCGTCTCGTCGTCGACGCGCGTGAACCGCTCGATCGTGCGCATGTTCACCGTCGAGGGCTGCAGGGGGCCTGGGGATCCGGGGACGCCGGCGCTGGTCAGGCCGACCCGGCCGTTGTAGTTCGTCGTTTCGACGACCAGCGTTTGGCCTTCCCAGCGGCCGCGCGACTCGCCCAGCCACTGCCGGATCGGGGAATCGAGCGGGGGCCGGGGGTCGGTCGGGATGATCCGGGCCTCGTGGGCCATCTCCAGAATGATCACGACGTAGCCGGGGGACTGGACGATCCGGATGCCGTTGTTGTAGTTCCGGGGCAGCATCGAGGTGGGCATGCCGCGCGTGATGCACCGGTCCCACGCGCTGAAGTCCCCGATGCCGTCGAAGACGGTCTGGCCCGGATTGTAGCTGCCGCGCATCCCGGCCTGGAGCGCCACGCCGGTCTCGGTCAGCTCGGGAAAGCGCCCGTCGGGCGGATCGACGATCAGGGAGGTCATCCGCATGGCCCGGCCCGCCGGATCGGCGACCGGGATCGCGCCGGCGCCGAAGCGCGTATCGCGGGCCTCGACGCTTTGCTGCCGGGCTGCGAACTCCTCGTCGGTCAGGAACCGACGCTCGCCGAACTGCGCCTGGCGCTGGAGCGGCACGCCGATCAGGTGGTTGAGCGGCCACATGCCCTGGAGGTCGGGCTCGCCCCACGGCGTCATCGGATGGGTCCAGTCGGCGTCGCTCTCGACGGTTTGTTGTAGCCCGGCCGCCTGCAGGTCCAGGCCGCCGAGCATCAGGCCGATGCCGAGTCCGCCTGAAGCCAGAATCCGTTTGATCATCTTGAAGCTCCTCCACGATTCGACGCCTTCGGGGCGCTGCGGCGCCAGGTGGCGCGCTCCCGAACTCGTCGACATTTCGGTGTTCCGTCTGCCGATGATATCACCTACCTTTGGCCGAGCATCGGGTACTGGACGACTTTCGAGATTTGTCGAACCTGCGGCTTCACGCCGTCCGGCCGTCTCTGGGACCGGGATGCCCATAGTTTGGATATTGACACCGCTCTCCGGATCTGGTATTGGCTAGCCAACAAATCCCATAGATTCCTGTGCTCTTGGCTTAAACCGACTTTCCGGGGACGGATCGTCGGAGGGAGGACAGCCATGACGTCCATGCGACGCGTTGCGGTGGTTGCGGTGCTGTCGTGTATCGGTCTCACGACACCATTATGGAGCCAGGGCGGCGGCGGTGTTCTGACCGGAACCGTCGAGGACGCCTCGCGGTCCCGGATCCCAGGAGTGGACGTCACGGCGACGAATGCCCAGACCGACATTCAAACCACGGTGATCACGAACGCGACAGGCACGTTCAACCTTCCGAACCTGCCTCCCGGCACCTACCGTCTGACCGCGTCGCTGCCGGGTTTCCAGAATCAGACTTACGAGAACATCGCGCTGGGAGGGGCCGAAACACGGCGCTTTACGTTCACGCTCGCAGTGGCAGCCGTGCAGACCGAGGTCGAAGTGACGCTCGACGCGCAGCAGTTGCTCACCCAGGGGGGAGGGACGGTCGGCGACGTCCTGCCCGAGTACGCCGTCCAGAGTCTCCCGCTCGTCGGCAACGACGTGCTGGATCTGATCAATCTCCTGGGCGGAGCGGCCGTCGCGCCCGTCCAGTCGATGTCTTTCTCCGACGGGGAGCAGGGGGTCGGCAGCCGGTTCACCACGCTCGCCGGCATCAGCGCCACCTACGTCAACACGACGGTCAACGGCGTCAACGTGACCGACGACTACTACAGGGGCCAGGGAGAACCCGACAACACTTCAGGCATTCGGTCGATCACCCGCCTGAACCCCGAGCTCGTGCAGGAGGTCCGCCTGATCCTGACGCCCGTGGACGCGCAACTGGGCCGAGGCAATGGGCAGGTTCAGATCACCACGCGTTCGGGCACCAACGACTTTCGGGGCACGGCGCGGTGGGACGTCCGGAACCCGGCGCTCAACGCGAGGACCTGGCAGGACAACCGGGCGCCGGGCGGGCCGCCCACCCAGAACTGGTACAACCAGAATCAGTTCACCGTCAGTTACGGCGGCCCGATCGTCCCGAACCAGACGTTTTTCTTCGCCCTCTGGGATCAGAACGTCAACCGGCAGCGCACCAACGTCAACAACACGGTTCTGACCCCCTGCGCGCGGAACGGCATCTTCCGCTACTACCCGGACTGGGTCAACGGCAACGTCGACACGATCGTTCCCGCGAACCCGAACGTGAACAACGCGTCGCGTCCCGTCGTGGACATCGACGGTAACCCGGTCCGTCCGGACATCTTCCGGGACGGCACGCAGTACACCGAGGACCTCAGATACGTCAGCGTCTTCGGCGCCATCGATTTCGGCAACTTTCCGGCAACCGTCGTACCCGATTGCTCCAATATTCCCCTTCTCGCCGGCTCGGTGACCGGAGCGGCGGGCCCGACCGACGCCTGGGACGAGAACCGGTGGAACTTCGACCCTAGGAGCCTGTCGGCAATAAGGCTGTTGAAGGATGCACGGCGGTGCATTGAGTGAAGAGGCCGCGAATAAAGCCACAGGCGATCCAAACGGAGCGGAGACAGCCCGGATGCGGT
>Ga0299906_10003620_pt1 | contig 12738 bp, 9 predicted proteins | sample RVTome_14_FD_200259 | JGI IMG/M metagenome (GOLD analysis project Ga0299906, IMG submission 200259) | Soil microbial communities from uranium-contaminated site in the Upper Colorado River Basin, Wyoming, United States - RVT145D125 (version 2) ...
AGCGTGAAGGCGCTGGCCATGAACAGCCCCTGCACGATGCGCAGCAGCGTGAAGGTGAGGAGATCGGGCGCGGCGGCAAGCAGCGCGGTCGGGATCGACAGCAGCGCCAGGCTCAGCAGCACGCCCTTGCGCCGGTCGATGCGGCGGCTGAACAGGGCCACGCCCAGACCGGCCACCGCCATGCCGAGGGTCGAGGCGTTGACGGCGATGCCCATGGCGGCTGGCGAAACGCCGTAGGCCACCGCCAGCGAGGGCAGGATCGCCTGGGTGGCGAAGAGGTCGACAACGGTGAGGAAGGCGGTCAGCGCGATGACGAAGCTGCGGCGCAGGGCCTGGCCGGGGGTATCCGGCAGGGGGCTGAGTGCCATGGGGCTGTGCACATTCATCGGAAAACTCCTGGGCCGCCGAGGCGGCCGGAGCGCGCTGCCGGGGGAAGCGACGCGCTCCGGCCGTGGTCCGCAAGGTGGGGAGGAGGCCTTGCGGCAGGGGGTTACATGTTCTTGTCGGACTGGTCGTGCAGGATGTCGGCGGAGAGCAGCACGACGTTCTGGTTGGTGTTGTTCTTCCACCAGTGCGAGGTGCCATGCATCTCCGGCGCGACCTCGCCCGCCTTGTGCACGATCGGCACGGCGCAGTTGCTGCTGAACTCGAGGATCTCGCCGGAAACGACGTAGATGATCGCCGGGCGGTCGTCGTGGCTGTGCCAGGGCACTTCGCCACCGGGCTGGATCACCAGCTCGCGCAGGCGCAGCAGGCGGCCTTCGGCGGCGATGGACTCCTGCGCCAGGTCGACCTGCGCCAGGACCGTATCGCTCACGGCTTTGGGCGCCGTGGCGCCGGGGCCGGTGACGTTCGCCTGCACCTTGTCGGCAGGGCACTCGCCGGCGAAGGCCGGCGGTGCGACGAGGCCCAGCACGGCGGCGAGCCCCAGGATGATCGGCATTTTCGACATGTTGGTCTCCTTGCTGTCGGGCTGCGGCCCCCACTTGAGTTCGCTTTTGGGGTTCGCATTGCTGGCGAGTGTCGGCAAAGCGGCGGCGCGGCGGAAATGCCGCCTCGGCTTGGTTTCCATAGGTGCCGGCTATGGCTGGGGCAGCAGCCATGCAGGTCGAACGGGCGTCCGGCCCATCTTTCGACACGCCCTGCTGCGCAGGGCTGCTCAAGATGAGGTCTTTGTGTTTGTCTACCTCTCTCAAGGTCATCATCCTGAGCAGGCCGCGCGAGCGGCCGTGTCGAAGGATGGGCCAAGGGGCGCGATCCGGCGCCGGGAGGGACTCGGATGATTCGCAGCCAGGAGACCTTGGATCAGCTACTCGCCACGGTCGCGCGCTTTGTCGACGAGCGGCTGATTCCCAACGAGCAGCGGGTTGCCGAGACCGACCGGGTGCCGCCGGAGATCGTGGCGGAGATGAAGGCGCTCGGCCTCTTCGGCCTGTCGATCCCGGAGGCGTACGGCGGGCTCGGGCTCACCATGGAGGAGGAGGTGCTGGTCGGCCTGGAGCTCGGGCGCGCCGCGCCGGCCTTCCGCTCGGTCTTCGGCACCAACAACGGCATCGGCAGCCAGGGCATCCTGATCGACGGGACCGAGGCGCAGAAGCAGAAGTACGTCCCGAAGCTCGCCAGCGGCGAGATCATCTCGTCCTTCTGCCTGACCGAACCGGACGTCGGCTCGGATGCCGGCTCGCTCAAGACCTCGGCCAGGCGCGAGGGCAATCAGTACGTCCTGAACGGCACCAAGCGCTTCATCACCAACGGCCCGGAGGCGAACCTCTACACGGTGATGGCGCGCACCGACCCCGCGAGCAAGGGCCCGGAGGGCATCAGCGCCTTCATCGTCGAGGGCGACAGCGAAGGCCTCTCGCGCGGCAAGGCGAACAGGAAGATGGGCCAGCAGGGCGCGCATGTCTGCGACATCGTGTTCGACAACGTGAAGGTGCCGGCCGACAACATCATCGGCCTCAAGGAGGGCCGGGGCTTCAAGACCGCGATGAAGGTGCTGGACCGCGGCCGGCTGCACATCGGCTCGGTCTGCGCCGGCCTGGCCGAGCGGCTGATCGACGATGCGCTGCGCTATGCCATGGAGCGCCAGCAGTTCGGCAAGCCGATCGCCGAGCACCAGCTGGTGCAGGCCATGCTGGCGGACAGCAAGACCGAGGCCTATGCCGGACGCTCAATGGTGCTGGACGCCGCACGCCGCCGCGACGCCGGCCAGAGCATCACCACCGAGGCCGCCTGCGTGAAGCTCTACTGCTCGGAGATGGTGGGCCGCGTCGCCGACCGCGCGGTGCAAATCCACGGCGGCGCCGGCTACATCGCCGACTACGCGGTGGAACGGCTCTACCGCGACGTGCGCCTGTTCCGCCTCTACGAGGGCACCAGCCAGATCCAGCAGCTCGTCATCGCGCGCGCCATGATCAGGGCGGCGCGGTAACCAACCCCCCTCTCCCACTCTCCCCCGCTTCGCGGGAGAGAGGGCTTTCCGCGCGGCGTCGACAGGGGCGCCCCTCTCCCGCGAAGCGGGGGAGGGTAGGGAGGGGGGTTAGGTTTTCCCTACACCACCTCGAACAGCCCGGCCGCGCCCATGCCGCCGGCGACGCACATCGTCGCCACGACGTACTTGGCGCCGCGGCGCTTGCCCTCGATCAGCGCGTGGCCGACCAGCCGCGCGCCCGACATGCCGAAGGGATGGCCGATGGAGATGGCGCCGCCGTCGACGTTGAGTCGGTCGTTCGGCAGGCCCAGCTTGTCGCGGCAGTAGAGCGTCTGCACCGCGAAGGCCTCGTTCAGCTCCCAGAGGTCGATGTCGTCGATGGTCTTGCCGGCACGCTCGAGCAGGCGCGGCACGGCGTAGACCGGGCCGATGCCCATCTCGTCGGGCTCCAGCGCGGCGACGGTGAAGTGCCGGAACAGCCCGAGGATCGGCAGGCCCTCGCGCGCCGCCAGGTCGGCGTCCATCACCACCGCCGCCGAGGCGCCGTCGGAGAGCTGGCTGGCGTTGCCGGCGGTGATCGAGCCGCCGGGATTGACCGGCTCCAGCTTGGCCAGGCCCTCGGCGTTGGTGTCGGGGCGCATGCCCTCGTCCTTGTCGAGGCGCACCTCGACCTCGCTGGTCTCGCCGGTCTCCTTGCTGGTCACCAGCTTCTTCGTCGTCATCGGCGCCAGCTCGTCGTCGAAGCGCCCGGCCTGGTGCGCGGCGGCGGTGCGCAGCTGGCTCTGCAGGCCGTACGCGTCCTGCGCCTCGCGCGCGATGCCGTAGCGCCTGGCGACGATCTCGGCGGTGTCGATCATCGGCATCCAGAGCGCCGGCTTGTGCTGGGCCAGCCAGGCTTCCTTCACCATGGACTTCTGCCGCTTCGGCTGCACCAGCGAGATCGACTCCACGCCGCCGGCGGCGATCGCCGGGGACCTGTCGACGATGACGCGGTGCGCCGCCATGGCGATCGCTTGCAAACCGGAGGCGCAGAAGCGGCTCACGGTCACGCCCGAGGCGCCGATCGGCAGGCCGGCGCGCACCGCCGCAAGCCGGGCGATGTTGTGGCCGGTCTCGTCCTGCGGCATGCCGCAACCCAGGATCACGTCCTCGACCAGCGCCGGGTCGATGCCGGCGCGCTGCACGGCCTGCTTGACCACATGGCCGCCCAGGGTGGCGCCGTGCGTGTTGTTGAAGGCGCCGCGGAAGGCCTTGCCGATGGGGGTGCGGGCGGTCGAGACGATGGCGGCTTCGGTCATGGTTTCCTGCTCCTGGTGAGCGGCCGCAGCCACTCCTGAACGTGATAGGTGAAGAGCTTCTCGATCTTGCCGGCGTGCCTGGCGCGGAGATCCGCGCGGTTGCGGTGCGGATAGCCGCGCAGCAGCGGCCGGCGGCGGCCGAGAAAGCTGCAGAGCGGCCGCCAGTCGGCCAGCTCCAGGTCGAGCACCAGCAGGTCCTGCGGCCGGTCCTTGAAGTAGTCCAGCACCGCCGCGTTGTGCCGCTGGTAGCGCTCGATGTAGAGCGCCTCGTTGCCGACTGGCGGCCGGTCCGGCCCGTAGACGAAGTCGGTGAGCACGCTGGTCTTGGTGCCGAAGTGCTTGGCGACCGACGTGACCCAGCCCTCGGGCTCGCGCCGGCTCAGGATGAACTTCGAGCCCGGAAAGGCGCGGTCGAGCTCGCGGTAGAGCAGCGTCCAGGGGATGTTGCGGAAGGCGTCGTAGCGCTCGGCGAGCGGCAGACAGGTAGCGGCAAGGCCCTCCTGCGTCACCGGCACCGGCAGGCCGTGCACCCGCTTCAGCTCGCCCGCGGGAATGTGCGGGCAGAGACGGTAACCCAGAATCTTGAGCGCGCGGCCCAGCGACATGGTGCCGGTCTTCGGGAAGCCGATGTTGAAGACCTTGGCTCTCATGCCGCGCCGAGTTCGGAGAAGCCGCGGCCTTCCAGGGCCAGGCGCTGCAGCAGCGGCGCCGGCCGCCAGCTGCGCGGATCGTCCTTGGCGAAGCGCTCGATCTCGCCCAGCAGCTTGGCCAGCCCCTGCTGCTCGGCCCAGAACATCGGCCCGCCCTCGTGCGCCGGAAAGCCGTAGCCGTTGATCCAGACCATGTCGATGTCGACCGGGCGGAGCGCGATGCCCTCCTCCAGGATGCGCGCGCCCTCGTTCACCAGGATGGCGAGCAGGCGCGTGACGATCTCCTCCGGGCTGAAGGAGCGCCGGGCGATGCCCTTCTCGCGTGACGCGGCGAGGATCAGCTCTTCCACCAGGGGGTCCGCCTGCGGCCGGCGCTCGCCCTTCTCGTAGCGGTACCAGCCGGCGCCGGTCTTCTGCCCGTGCCGGCTCATTTCCACCAGCTTGTCGGGAATCTCGACGTAGCGCTCGGCCGGATCGCGCGTGGCGTCCTGGCGCCGGCGGTTGGCATAGCTGATGTCGAGCCCGGCCAGGTCGCCCACGGCGAAGGGACCCATGGCGAAGCCGAAGCCGGTCATCGCCCGGTCGATCTCCTGCGGCAGCGCGCCGTCCTCCAGCATGTAGTAAGCCTGCCGCTGATAGCCCCGCAGCATGCGATTGCCGATGAAGCCGTCGCAAAGCCCGGCCACCACCGCAACCTTGCCGAGGCGCCGGCCGACGCTGAGTGCGGTCTTCAGCGCGTCGTCGGCGGTCTTCGTCGCGCGCACCACCTCCAAAAGGCGCATTACGTTGGCGGGGCTGAAGAAGTGCATGCCGAGCACGTCGGCCGGCCGGCCGGTTGCCTCGGCGATGCGGTCGACGTTGAGATAGGAGGTGTTGCTCGCCAGCACCGCGCCGGGCTTGGCCAGCCGGTCGAGCTTGCCGAAGACCTCCCGCTTCACCTCGAGCTTCTCGAACACCGCCTCGATGACGAGGTCGGCGCTGGCGACGGTGGCGAGCTCCAGCGTCGGCCGGATCAGCGTCAGCCGGTGCTCCATCTCCCGCGTGGTGAGGCTGCCGCGCTTGACGCTGGTCTCGTAGTTGCTGCGCACCCGTTCCAGGCCGCGCTCCAGTGCCTCGCGGCTGGTCTCCACCAGGGACACCGGGATCTCCGCATTGGCGAAGCACATGGCGATGCCGCCGCCCATGGTGCCGGCGCCGATTACCGCGGCCTCGTTGACCGGCCGTGCCGCCACGCTGTCGTCGATGCCAGCCACCTTGGCGACCGCACGCTCGCCGAAGAAGACGTGGATCAGGGCCTTGCGCTGCGGCGAGGCCATACAGGCGTCGAAAAGCTCGCGCTCGCGCTTCATCCCCTGATCGAAAGGCAGCGTGGCCGCCGCCTCGACGGCGTCGACGCACTTCAAGGGCGAGAAACGGCCGCGGAAGCGCTCGGCGATGCGCTTGCGCTCGGCCGCGAAGGAGCCCGGCGGCGCCTGCAGTTTCTGGTCGAGATCGCGCACGCGCTTTACCGAGGCATTGTCGATGGCGATGGTTTCGCCGTAGGCGAGGGCGGCCTGGCGCGGATCGCTCTCGTGCAGCACGGCGTCGACGATGCCGAGCTTCTCGGCCTCGGCCGCCTCGACATGGCGGCCCGAGGTGATCATCTCGATGGCCGCCGCGACACCGGTCAGGCGCGGCAGGCGCTGCGTGCCGCCGGCACCGGGCAAAAGCCCCAGCTTCACCTCCGGCAGCCCCACCCGGGCGCCGGGCAGCGCGATGCGGTAGTGGCAACCCAGCGCCACCTCCAGCCCGCCGCCGAGCGCGGTGCCGTGCAGCACGGCGACGACCGGCTTGCCGGCATTCTCGTAGCGCTCGATCACCTGGCGCAGCGTCGGCGCGGACGGCGGCTTGCCGAACTCCTTGATATCGGCGCCGGCGATGAAGGTGCGGCCCTTGCCATAGAGCGCCAGCACCTTGGCCGCTGGGTCGGCCAGTCCCTGCTCGAGCGCGGTCAGCAGCCCGGCGCGCACGGCCTGGCTGGCGGCGTTGACCGGCGGGGAATCGACGGCGATCAGGCCGACATTGCCCTCGCGCTCGTAGCGGACCACGGGCTCCATTGCTTCTCCTCGGCGTTGGCGGCGCAGTCTAGCGAAGCGCCGCGCGGCAGCAAGGAAGCCACGCGGGCCTGCCTAGACGATGGTCTCGCCGCCGTCGGCCACCAGGACCTGGCCGGTCACGTAGGCGCTGGCGGGTGCCGCCAGGAAGAGCGCCACGCCGGCGATGTCGGCGGGCTCGCCCAGGCGGCGCAACGGCGTGCGTTGCTCGGCCCGGCGCAGCCGCTCGGGGTCCTCCCAGAGCGCGCGCGAGAACTCGGTGCGGATCAGGCCCGGGGCCAGCGCGTTGACGCGCACCCCCTGCGGCCCCCACTCGGCGGCGAGCTGGCGCGCGAGCGCGCCGACCGCCGCCTTGGAGATGCCGTAGGCGCCAAGGCCCGTGCTGGCGCGCAGCGCGGCGATGGACGACAGCAGGATCGCCGCGCCGCCGCCGCGCGCCGCCATCAGCGGCAGGGCCCGCTGGCAGAGCAGGTGAATGCCCTTGAGGTTGGTCGCCAGCACCTTGTCGAAGGCGGCCTCGTCGATGCTGGCGAGCGGCCCGAAGACCGGGTTGGTGGCGGCGTTGCAGACCAGGATGTCGAGGCCGCCCCAGGCCGCCACGGTCCGGGCCACCAGCGCGTCGAGGTCGGTCGCCCGGCCGGCATGGGCGGGGCAGGCCAGGGCCTCGTGTCCCCGGGCGCGGAGCGCCTCGGCCACCGCCTCGCAGTCGGCCGCGGTGCGGCTGCTGACCACTACCTTGGCGCCGGCGGCGGCCAAGGTCTCGACGATGGCGCGGCCGATGCCGCGGCTGGAGCCGGTGACCACCGCCACCTTGCCGCCGAGATCGAAGAGGCGCTTCACGGTTTCGACCATTCCGCCTCCTGCAGGCTGCGCCAGAGGATCTTGCCCGCACCGGACTTCGGCAAGGCGTCGACCAGGGCGAGCAGGCGGGGCACCTTGTAGGCGGCCATGCGCTCCCGGCACCAGCGCTGCAGTTCCTGCAGCGTCATGCTGGCACCGGGCCGCAGCACGAGGACCGCCTTTACCGTCTCGCCGCGCCGCTTGTCGGGGGCGGCGACGATGCAGGCCTCCTGTACCGCCGGGTGCTCGTAAAGCAGCGCCTCGACCTCGGTCGGCCAGACCTTGTAGCCGGCGGCGTTGATCATTCGCTTCAGGCGGTCCGCCAGGAAGAAGTAGCCCTCGTCATCCACCCAGCCGAGATCGCCGGTGCGCAGGAAGCGCTTGCCAGCGCGCTCGATCGTGGCTGCAGCGGTGGCGGCGGGATCGCGCCAATAGCCGAGGAAGACCTGCGGGCCGGCGATGATGATTTCGCCGACGGCACCCGTGGGCAGCTCCTGCAACGTCTCCGGATCGACGATGCGCGCCTCGACGTCGAAGATCGGTATGCCCATGCACTGTGGCTTGGTGCGGTGTGGCGGGTTGATGTGCGTTGGCGCCATGGTCTCGCTCAGGCCATAGCCCTCGACATAGTCGAGCCCGGTGAGACGGCGGAAGCTCTCGACCACCGACTTGGGCATCGGCGCGCCGCCGCCGCCGATGAAGGACAGGCTGGAGAGGTCGGCCTGGCCGATATCCGGGTCGGCCAGGAAATCGACCACCATGGCGGTGATGGATCGCCAATGCGTTACCCGGTGCCGCGCGATCAGCTGTGCTGCCAGGCGCCGGTCCCAGCGGGTCATCACCACCGTGGTGGCGCCGAGATAGAGCGGGCCGTTCATCGAGGTCTGCATCCCGGTCACATGGAACCAGGGCAGGCTCGCCAGCAACACCGAGGAGCTCCAGGTCGGGTTCCAGACAGCCGAGCCGATCAGCGTGGCATTGACGCCGCGATGGCTGTGCAGGCAACCCTTGGGTTTCCCGGTCGTACCCGAGCTGTAGACCAGCACGGCAGGGTCCTCGGCCGCGGCGTGATGCCGGCCAGGCAGCAGGCGCACGGCCAGCGCATCTTCCCAGGCCACCAGCCTCGCATGGCCGAGCGTTTGCCGCGCCTGTGCCACCGCGTCGGGCAAGGGCCAGGCGCCCGGGTTCCGCACGTAGTCGCGGTAGGCAGCGGTGATGGCAGCGTCCAAGGTGCCGTCGTCCAACAGCGGCACGAGATTGGGCAGCAGCTCCTGGCCGACGACAGCGATTCTCGCCCCCGTGTCGCCGGCAACGTGGCGCAGTTCCTCGACGTGGTTCATCGGGTTGACTGGGACGACCACGGCATCGGCGCGCAGGATCGCGTAGTAGGCGATGGCGAACTGCGGCGCGTTCTGCATGAAGAGCAGCACGGGCTCGCCAGGCGCTACGCCCAGCGTTTGCGTCAGATAGCCGGCCAGCACCAGCACCTGGCGGTGCAGTTCGGCATAGTTGAGCGGCGTGCCGTAGTAGAGGAGCGCGGCCTTGTCGGGAAAGCGGCGCGCACTCACCGCGAGGTTGTCGTACACGCTGGTCGCCGGCAGGGCGAGGCTCAGCGGCGCAAAGCGCGGCCAGTGCGCCAGGTGCGGCTGGATGCGCTCGCTTGCGTCGCCGGTCATTGCCGGTGCCGCTTCACGATCAGCGCGTCCAGCGCCACGGCGCGGTCGGGCAGGGCCAGCAGCGGATTGATGTCGATGCTCTCCAGCTCGTCCACGTGCACGGCGGCGAAGCGCGAGAGCGCGACGATCGCGCGCGCCAGCGCCGGCTTGTCCGCCGCCGGCCGGCCGCGCAGACCGTCGAGCAGCCGGCGGCCCTTCAGCTCCTGCAGCATGGCGAGCGCCGCGGCCTCGTTCACCGGCGCGCTGCGGCAGACCACGTCGTCCAGCGCCTCGGCGAAGACACCGCCCAGGCCGAAGAGCACGACCGGCCCGAACACCGGATCGACCTTGGCGCCGAGGATGCACTCGACGCCGCCGTCCAGCATCGGCGTGACCAGCACGCCGGCGATCGTCGCGGCCGGGGCCAGGCGCCGGGCACGCTCCATCACCGTCGCGTAGCCGGCGGCAACCTCGTTCGCTTCGAGGTTCAGCAGCACGCCACCGATCTCGGTCTTGTGGGCGATATCGGGCGAGACGAGCTTGAGCGCGACGCGCCCGCCCAGCGCATGGGCGGCGTCCGTTGCCGCCTCGGCCGAGGCCGCCAGTCGCTCCTCCGGCGCCGGCAGGCCTGCCGCCGCCAGCAGCCGCTTGGCGCTCACCTCGTCCAGCGGCTGGTCCGGCAAGCGGGCGGCGGTGGGCAGCGGGGAAGCCGGCGCCGCCGGCGGCTTGGCGAAGCTGCGGCCGAAGTGCAGCAGCGCGGCCACTGCGACCACGGCGCGCGAAGGGTCCTCGAAGACCGGGTAGCCGTCCGCCTCGTAGATGCGCACGATCTCGGGGTCGGCGACGATCGACTGCACGATGAGCCGTTCGCCCTGTCCTGCCGTGCCGCGCCGGAAGGCCTCGAGCAAGGGCTTGGCGATCGAGGTGGAGCCCGCCACCGAGGTCCAGAAGCAGAGGATGGCGTCATAGTCGCCCCGCTGCAGCAGGAGGCGCAGGTTCGCCTCGACCAGGCCCATGTCGTTGAACGACTGCGCGGTCACGTCGATCGGGTTGCGCACCGCCGCGAAGGGCAGGATCGCCTTCAGCGCGCGCTGCGCGTCCGCCGGCAGCGGCGGCACCTCCAGGCCCAGATCCTGCGCCGCATCGGCCATCAGCACGCCGGCGCCGCCGGAGATGGTGACGATGCCGAGCCGGCGCCCGGCCGGGAAGATGCGCCGGCGCGCGGCATAGGCGATGTCGATCATCTCCTCGGTGGTGCGTACGCGCCAGGCGCCGGACTCCTTCAGCACCGCGTCGTAGACCCGATCCTCGCCGGCGAGCGCGGCGGTGTGCGAGGCCGCTGCCTCGGCGCCCACCGCGGAGCGGCCGACCTTCATGAAGATCACCGGCTTGCGGTTGAGCCGCGCCAGCTCCAGCGCGCGGCGCAGGCGCTGGCCGTCCTGCACGCCCTCGACATAGGCGGCGATCGTGTGGGTCTCGGGATCCTCCGCCAGCAGCGCGATCATCTCGGCGACGTCGACGTCGACCTCGTTGCCGGTGGTGGCCACCTTGGCGACGCCGACGCCGCGGCCGCGCGCCACGAAGTAGATGTGGCTGCCGTAGGCGCCGGACTGGCTGGCGATGGAAAGGCCACCGGGGATCGGTGGGCCGCGGTCAAGCGTGGTCGAGAAGCAGGGGATGAAGCCGTTCAGCGCGTTGAAGGCGCCAAGGCAGTTCGGCCCGACGACGCGCAACCCGGTCTTCGCGATCACGCGGCGCATCTCCGCCTGCATCGCGGCACCGGCCTCGCCCGCCTCCGCGAAGCCCGAGGAGAAGACCAGGCAGGCGCGGGCGCCCTTGGCGCGGCAGTCGCGCAGCGCCTGGCTCACCTGCGGCGCCGGCAGTGCGATCAGGCCGAAGTCGATGCTGCCGTCGATCGCCGCCACGCTGGGGTAGGCCCGCAGGCCCTGCACGCGCTCGCGCTTGACGTTGACCGGCAGCAGCTCGCCCTGGAAGCCGGCGGCCTTCATGTAGGCGATCGGCCGGCCGCCGATGCGGGCGGCATCGTCCGAGGCGCCGACCACGGCGACGCGCTGCGGCGCGAACAGCGCCTCCAGCGTTCCCGCTGGGGTCATTCCTCGCCCCTGAGCTTTGCGATCGTGGTGTAGATCGAAACCGCCTCCATCGAGCTGCGTACGTCGACCAGCACCGGACCAGGCTCCGCCAGTGCGGCCTCTACCGCCGGCTCAGCTTCTTCCGGGCGCGCCACCACGATGCCGCGCGCGCCGAAGGCCTCGGCCCAGCGCGCGAAGTCGGGGTTGCTAAGCGCCGTGCCGACCGGACGGCCGGGGAAGCTGCGCTCCTGGTGCAGCCGGATCGTGCCGTAGCCGCCGTTGTTCGAGACGAAGATCTTCGGCGCGGCGCCGAGCGCGATGCCAGTCGCCAGCTCGTTGCCGGTCATCATCAGCCCGCCGTCGCCCACGAAGGCCAGCACCGTGCGGCCGGGATGGCGCAGGCAGGCGGCGATCGCGCCAGGGACGCCCAGGCCCATGGCGCCGCCTACGGCGCCCAGCATGGTCTGCGTACCGTCGAAGGGCCAGAGGCTGTGTACCCAGCTGGAGAAGTTGCCGGCGTCGGTGGTGAGGATGGCGTCCCGCGGTGCCAGCCGCGCCAGCGGCTGTACCACTGCGCCGAAGTCGACGCCGTCGGCGAAGCGGCGCGGCTCGTAGCCATAAAGCAGCCGCGCTTCGCGATGCAGCCGCTCTGCCCACTGCGGCCAGCCGGGCAGCGCGTGGGCGGCCAGCGCCTGCAGCGTCGCCACCGGGTCGGCAATCAGCGCCAGGTCGGTGCGATGCAGCCGGCCGAGCACCGCGGAGTCGGGGTGGACGTGGATCAGCGGCTGATCCGGAACGGGCGCGCGGGGCAGGCGGTAGCCCTGTGTGGTCACGTCGCCCAGCCGCACGCCGATCGCCAGGATGAGGTCGGCCTCGGCCAGCAGCTCGACCTGCCGGCGCGGGATCTTGAAGCCGAGATGGCCGGCGAAGAGCGGGCTGGCGTTGTCGAAGATCTCCTGGCGCTTGAAGGAGAGCGCGACCGGGATTTGCAGGGCCTCCGCCGCGGCGGCCAGCGCCCGGCGTCCGGCGGCGCGCTCCAGGAGCCCGCCCGCGATCAGCAGCGGCCGTTCCGCGCCGGCAAGACGCTCGAGGATCTGCCGCACCGCCGCATCGGGCGGCGGTGGTGCCTTGGCCGGCGGCAGCAGTGGTACCACCGGTGCAGCGCAGTCGTCCTGCAGCAGGTCCTCCGGCAGCGCGATCACCACCGGCCCGGCAGTCGACTGCTGCGCCAGATGGAAGGCGCGCGCGACGACCTCGGGCAGCTGCGCGGCCTCGTGCACCTCCCAGACCGCCTTCGCCATGTCGGCGAAGGTCTGGCCGTAGTCGACCTCCTGGAAGGCGCCGCGGCCGCGCTCGTGGCGCGCCACCTGGCCGACCAGCACGACCAGCGGCACGGCGTCCTGCTCGGCCGAATGGATGGCGATCGAGGCGTTGGTGGCGCCGGGACCGCGACTGACGGCGACGACGCCCGGTCGGTCGGTCAGCTTGGCGTCGGCCAGCGCCATCAGGCCGGCGCCGCCCTCCTGCCGGCAGGTCACCAGCGCGATGGAGTTGTCGCCGTGCAGCGCGTCGAGCAGCGCGAGATAGCTTTCGCCCGGCACGCAGAACAGGCGGTCGACGCCCTGCGCGCGCAGGCATTCCACCAAGCGGTCGGCACAGCGCGCCATGGGCTCTCCGC
>Ga0299906_10003621_pt1 | contig 12737 bp, 11 predicted proteins | sample RVTome_14_FD_200259 | JGI IMG/M metagenome (GOLD analysis project Ga0299906, IMG submission 200259) | Soil microbial communities from uranium-contaminated site in the Upper Colorado River Basin, Wyoming, United States - RVT145D125 (version 2) ...
GCCTGGTTGAGCTCCTGCAGTCCGCGTTGCACGCCCGGTAACAAACGGCGCCCGGCGACCGTCAATGTGACATTGCGGCCCTGGCGGTGAAACAGCTTCTGGTCGAGCCGGTCTTCCAGTGCCCGGATTTGCGAACTTACCGCCGCCGGCGTCACGTGAAGCGCCTCGGCGCCTTTGCTGAAGCTGAGGCGGCTGGCCACGGCTTCAAACGTTCGCAAGGCATTGAGGGGAATCGATTTCATCCAGGATATTCAGTTAAGAAAATATTAATCGAGAAATAGAATAAACCGTTCGATAAATTGTCATAAAAGCCTTATAACATTACCCGTGAAAAGCTAATGAGACGTTTGTCGAGGAGTAAGAAATGTTAACCGAGAAGTTAAACCGATTGCAATACTCGAGCACCGAAATCCGCGATTGCAACGTCCGGGTTGGTGATACGGGCATCGCGTCTGAAAATTCGGCCAACCTCGGCTCCCGCCGGCTCGCCAAAGAGCGGTTCCAGCGGATGCGCCGGCGCCATCAGCGGATGAATTCTTCCGCCAGTGCGCCGACGGGCTGGGTTGCCCGGATGGCATAACAATGTTCTATTTAACGGATGCTCTACAAGCTGGCCGCCGACTTCGTGGTCCTGATTCATTTCAGCTTCATCATCTTCGTGGTGTTGGGCGGCCTGCTTGTACTCCGCTGGCCGAAGGTGGCCATCGCTCATCTTCCCGCCGTCGCGTGGGGCGCCTGGATTGAGTTCGCGTACGCCACCTGTCCCCTGACGCCGCTGGAAAAATACTTTCGCGCCAAGGCAGGCCGCGAGAGCTACGAAGGCGGGTTCATCAACAACTACATCATTCCCCTCATTTACCCTTCAGGGTACACCGAACAAACGGCAGACCTCCTTGGCTATCTCGTGATGGCCATCAACCTGGTCATCTATTCCGTCGTCATCTACCGATGGATTCATCGCGGCGAGCGCGGCAAGGGCCAATCCTGATGCTTCCGGCAGGCGGCGAATTGCCATTTACGAGAGGCCTTCCGACGAATAAATTCCTTGTTATTTGATCTATTTAGCATTAATCTTTCTGCTACCTGCCCAGGTTGAATCGCGCAACGAGGTGTTGCCAACTGGCCGGGTAATGAGATTAATTGCACTCACTAGGTCCACTCAGAAGTAATACTCTCCAGTTTTCTCCTGTATCTGCCTTCATGCGAATTGCAATTAATTGAATTTAAAAATTTTTGTATAGGTAACAGTCATGGCATCAGGCACTGTAAAGTGGTTCAACGAATCCAAGGGCTTCGGTTTCATCGCGCCCTCAGACGGCGGAAAGGACGTTTTCGTCCACTTCTCCGCCATCCAGGGTGCCGGCTTCCGGACTCTGGCGGAAGGCCAGGCCGTCGAATTCGAAGTCGAGGATGGCCCCAAGGGCCCGCAGGCTACCAACGTCACGGCCCCCGGTTCTTGAAACCACACTGTTGCCGTTGAAGGCAGCAGGAACAATTGACAGAAAACCCCGCTTCGGCGGGGTTTTTTGTTGCTTCACGATTGGCAATTTTCGGAGGTTTGGCCTCATTCAGTGGCGTCCGATTCAAGCTGTTCCCGCAGGAATTTCTCAAGCGCGGGGATATACACCGATTCGCTCAGGTAGAAACCGGTGTTGTGCCCGCCCCAGATCTCCAGGAAGGTCTTGTCCTCGCCTGCAACCGCTTGGTAAATCGCTTTCCCCATGTCGAACGGAATTATCTCGTCGTCGCGGCTGTGGATCACAAGCACGGGGCAGCGAACCTGCCGCACGAAATCCGCCAGCGGGAACTCGAGGCGTGTGATGAGCCCGGCCGGCAGGAACGGGTAAAGCCTTCGCGCCATTTCGACGCCCGAGGTGAAACCCGATTCGATGATCAGTCCGCCGGGAGAGCGGCGGCTCGCCAGCTGCGCTCCGACGGCCGCGCCCAGCGAGCGGCCGAAGATCACGATGCGATCGGGCGCCACGCCGCGCGTGTCCACCAGGTAATCCCAGGCCGCTTCGGCGTCGAGGTAGAGCCCCGGCTCGCCCGGCTTGCCCGTGCTCTCCCCATAGCCGCGGTAGTCCACGATCAGCACGTCCATACCCAGCTGATTGAATATGCGGATGCTGTCGAGGCGGTGGGAGATGTTGCCGGCGTTGCCGTGAAAGAACAGCAGCACGCCGCGGGTCTGTACCGCCGGTGGGCCGGGCACGTACCAGCCATGGATGCGCTCGCCGTCTTCGGTCGGGATCATCATGCTTTCGTATGTGAGTCCGATGTCCTCGGGCGTTGCAATCAGTGCGCGCCCCGGCAGATGGGCCAGGAACACCATCCGGCCCTGGTAGAAATACAGCACGACGATCAGCAGTACGTACACAGTGCCGACGATGGTGAGCAGGCTGATCAGGGTCTTCATCCTACGGATCATACCGTCAGGCCAACGCAGGTGCCGAAATCGCGAATCTGGTACATTGATCTGTCGACGCGCCCTCGGCGCCGTCACAGCCGACAATCGAACGGGTCATCACCAGCACCATTGGAGGAGAATCCCATCAAGGCCTTCGTTGCAGAGCTGCGGCGCCGGCGCGTATTTCGCGTAATCGTGCTGTACGCCATCGCGGGATGGATCGTCATCGAGGTCGCGTCCACCGTGCTGCCGGGGCTCAACCTGCCTGACTGGACCATTACCCTGGTTATCGTCCTCGTAGCACTCGGGTTCATCGTCGCCATCATGCTCGCCTGGGCCTTCGATATCGGGCCCGCCGGCATCGAACGCAGCGAACCGGCCGCAACTGCCGCCAGCGAGTTGGCTTCACCCGCCGCGGCGATCGCGCCCACCACCCCCAAGCTTGCCGATCAGCAGGGCGCGGCGGCCGAGCCCACGGCGAAAAAGGGCTCCTGGACGGATGCCACCGAGGAGGATACCGACACCCGCCGGACGATCGCCGTGCTGCCGTTCCTGAACATGTCCGGTGACGCGGAGAACGAGTACTTTTCCGACGGGATCGCCGAGGAAATCCTCAACCTGCTGGTCAAGCTGCCGCAGTTGCGAGTGGCCTCGCGCACCTCATCTTTCGTATTCAAGGGCGGGCAAGTCGACATGAAAGCGGTCGGCAATAAGCTTGGCGTCGGCAACGTGCTTGAAGGCAGCGTGCGGCGCGCCGGCGACCGCGTGCGCATCACCGCGCAGCTCATCGAAGTCGCCACCGATTCGCACCTGTGGTCGGAAACCTACGATCGCGAACTCAAGGACGTTTTCGCCATCCAGGACGACATTGCGCGCAGCATCGTGGCGGCGCTCGAAGTGACGCTCACGCCGCGTGACCGCCGGGCGCTGCAGTCGGTGGCCACCGAGGACACCCAGGCCTACGACTACTACCTGCGCGGCCGGCGCTTTTTTTACGAGTTCACCCGCCGGCAGTTCCATAACGCGATCCGCATGTTCAAAAGAGCCATCGAACAGGACCCGAATTTCGCGCTCGCCTACGCTGGCATGGCCGATGCCTATTCCCTGCTTTACCAGTGGGCCGACTCCTCGGAGGAAAATATCCGCCGGGCGAACGAGGCCAGCATCAAGGCCGTCACGCTCGACCCGGACTCGGCCGAGGCCAACGCCGCGCGGGGCAACGCGCTGGCCATCAGCGGGAAACACGACGAAGCCGAGCGCGCATTTGAGAACGCCATCCTGCTCAATCCGGGCAAGGCCGGGCCGTACTACTTTTACGGCCGCGACTGCCTGGCGCAGGGCAAGTTTGAAAAAGCGGCCAGACTTTTCCGGGAAGCATGCCGGCTCAACCCCGATGACTATGAAGCGCCCGGATTTCTCGCCATGGCGTATTCCCAGCTGGGCCGGGAATCGGAACAGTTCGAAGCCAACCGCCTGTTCCTCGAAAACATCGAGAAATACGTGGACCTCCACCCGGACGACGGGCGCGCACTGGCTTTCGGCTCCTATGCACTGGCCGAGGCGGGTCAGGTGGATCGCGCCCGCGATTGGGCGGCGCGCGCTCTGGAGGCCGGCAAGGACGAGCCGGCCATCACCTACAACGTCGCATGCCTCCACTGCCTGCTGGGAGAGTGCGAGGAGGCGATCGACTACCTCGAGCGCGCCGTCGAGCACGGCTACGGTCACCGCGGATGGCTGGAGAATGACTCGGATCTGGCCGTACTGCGCGATCAACCGAGGTTCCGGGCGCTGCTGGACAGGATGGACTGAGGGGTGCGAGGCACGCTCTCCCTGCCGACGCGGATCGTCATCTGCGTGGCGCTGCTGCTGGTCGGCGCGGCGGCCCTGGCGCTGATCTTCTCGACCGAGCCCATCGCCGAACGCGAGGCGGCCGTGCGGCAGACGGCGATGCTGGTGGAGGTCACGCAGCCCGAGCGAGGCAGCTTTCGCCCCGTGATCGAGGCCATGGGCACGGTCACCGCCGAGCGCGCGATCACCCTGACACCCCGCGTGGGCGGTGAGCTGGTCGCACTTGCCGACTCCTTCGTGCCGGGCGGCTTCATTCGCCAGGGAGAAGTGGTCGCGCGCATCGACGATGCCGATTACCGCAACATCCTGCAACAACGCGAAAGCGCAGTGGAGCAGGCGATATCGGACTTCGAAATCGAGCAGGGGCGGCAGGAGCTGGCTTTGCAGGATTACCGCGACCTCCAGCGTCCCGTGCCGGAGGACAGGCGGGCACTGATCCTGCGCGAACCCCAGTTGCGCGCCGCGGACGCCGCGATCCAGTCGGCCCGCGCCGCCGCGGAACAGGCCCGGCTCGACCTCGAGCGCACGGCCGTCAAGGCGCCCTTCGACGCCCACGTGCTGTCGCGCGAGGCCAACGTGGGCTCGCTGGTCAACGCAAGTGATCCGCTGGGCCGGCTGGCCGGAGTGGACGTCTACTGGATCGAGACCACGATCCCCCTCGATAAGCTGCGCTGGCTGTCATTCGCCGAGGGCGAAAATGACCACGGCTCTCCGGTCCGCATCCACCACCGCACGGCCTGGCAGCCGGGCCAGGTTCGCGAGGGCCATCTCTATCGCCTGATCGGCGAGCTCGAGGGCAACACCCGCATGGCGCGCGCGCTGGTCGCGGTCGAGGACCCGCTGGCGCTCAAGACCGACTCGCCGGATGCGCCCGCCCTCATGATCGGAACCTTCGTGCAATGCCGCATCGAAGGGCGTGAGCTGCGGGACACGCTGAGGCTGCGCCGCGAGCACGTGCGCGCCAATGACACGGTATGGCTGATGCGCGACGGCATGCTCGCCATCCAGCCGGTGGAAGTCGTTTTCCAGGACGCCGAGTACGCTTACATTGCGAGCGGCCTTAACGACGACGCCCGCGTGGTCACCACCAGCCTTGCAACCGTCAAGGAAGGCGTGCCGCTTCGCACCCAGGATCAAACGTCGCCATGAGCCAGTCGGCCACTGAACTCGACCAGTCCAGCGGCCCGATTGCCTGGATGGCGCGCAACTCGATCGCCGCCAACCTGTTGATGATCATCCTGCTCGGCGGCGGCACCTGGACGGCGATCACCATGCAAAAGGAGGTCGACCCGCCGTTCGAGCTCGACATCGTGGAAGTCTCCGTGGCGTATCCCGGCGCCGCGCCAGCCGAGGTGGAACAAGGCATCCTGCTGCCCATCGAGGAAGCCGCCAGGGGCGTCCAGGGCATCAAGGAGATCACCTCGACGGCAAATGAAGGCTCGGGCAGGGTGCGCTTCGAACTCGTCGCCGGGGTCGACCGCATTAAGGCCTACCAGGACATCGACCAGGCGGTGGCGCAAATCCGCACCTTCCCGGATGACGCCGAGGAGCCGGAAGTCCGCCTTCAGGAACGACAGCGAGACGTGATGGAGATCGGCCTCTACGGCGACGCCGACATCTGGACGTTGCGCCAAATTGCCGAGCAGGTTCGCGAGCAGCTCCTGAATCAGCCGGAAATCACGCAAGTACAGGTCGACAACGCGCTCGAGTACGTCACCCACGTCGAGATTCCCCACGACCGCCTGCGCGAGTACGGCCTGACCCTCGGCGAGGTCGCCACGATCATCGAGCAATCGGCGCGCGACGTGCCGGCCGGCGCGGTCGACACCGCCGGCGGCGAAATCCTGCTGCGCATGGACGAGCGCAAGGAGTGGGCCGAGGAAATCGGCAATATCGTGGTGGTCAGCGCCGACACCGGCGCGCCGGTGCGGCTGGGCGACATCGCCACCATCACTGACGGCTTCGAGGAAACCGGCTTTCACGGCAAGTTCAATCGCCAGCCGTCGGTCGAGATCGGGATCTACCGGGTCGGCACGCAGTCGCCGCTGGAGGTCGCCGCGGCGGTCGAAAAGGTGATCGCCGAGCTGGAGTCTACCCTGCCGCCCGGCATCGAGTACCGCATCGACAGCAACCGCGCCGAGGATTTTCGTGACCGGCTCATGCTGCTGCTGGAAAACGGCGCGCTGGCGGTCATCATCATCGTCCTGCTGCTGAGCTGCTTCCTCGAATACCGCCTCGCATTCTGGATCATGATGGGCATGACGATCGCCTTCGTCGGCTCGATCACGCTGCTGCCGGTGATGGACGTCAGCATCAACATGATTTCCATGTTCGGCTTCCTGGTGGCGCTCGGCATCGTCGTCGACGACGCCATCGTGGTGGGCGAGAACGTCTATGAATTCCGCGAACGCGGCATGGATAGCATCCCCGCCGCCATCAAGGGCGCCCAGGACATCGCCTGGCCGGTCACTTTCAGCATCCTGACCAACATCGTCGCCTTCCTGCCGGTGATGTTCCTGCCCGGCGTGACCGGCAACTACTGGTACCCGCTGCCCGCCGTGGTGATCGTGGTGCTGCTTTTCTCGCTGGGTGAGGCGCTGTTCGTGCTGCCGGCGCACCTCGGTCATGTCCACAAGCGAAAACGATCGAAGATCGGTGAGTCCCTGCACGCCTGGCAGCGGACCTTCGCGCGCAAGACCAGCACCTGGATCAACAATCAGTATGAGCCGTTCCTCGACCGCTGCCTGCGCCATCGTTATGTGACGCTGACCGCCTCGGTGGTCATCCTGATGGTGACCGCAGGTTACGCCGCCAGCGACCACATGGGCATGATCCTGATGCCGGAACTGGCGGCCGACGAGATCGAGGCCGGCATCACGCTGCCGGCCGGCACCACCCGAAGTCAGGCTGCCCGGGTGGCCGACGAGGTTACCGAGGCCACCCATCGCATGTTCGAGGAGCACGACCTGTGGCAGCAGGCCGAGGGCATCAAGACCAATGTGCGGGGCCAGACCTTCATCGACGTGGAGATCGTCATGCGGCCGCCCGGCGAGCGCAGCATGACCACCGGCGAGGTGATCCGGCTGTGGCGCGACGAGATCGGCGACATCCAGGGCGTCGACCAGATAATCTTCGAGGCCGAGCGCGGCCCGGGCGGTTGGCAGGACGACATCAGCATCGACCTCAGCCATGCCGACATCGAGGTGCTCGCAAGCGCCAGCGAGGCGCTGTTCCAGCGCATCGAGGAATTCGAAGCGACCCAGAACGTCTCCGACAATTACCAGACGGGGAAGTCGCAGCTCAACGTTAAGCTGTTGCCGGAAGGCCGCGCGCTGGGGCTGACCTCGATGGACGTCGGCCGCCAGGTGCGCGACGCCTTTTTCGGCGCCCTCGCCCTGCGTCACCTGCGCGGCACCAACGAGGTGGAGGTCCGTGTCAAGCTACCGGAATCCGAGCGCGAAGACCTGCGTTACCTCGAAAACTTCGTGATTCGCACGCCTGAAGGCGTCGAAGTGCCGCTGATGGACGTGGTGGCGGTCACGACCGGCGAGTCCTTTCAGTCGATCGACCGGCGCGACGGGCGGCGCGTGATCACGGTCAGCACCGATGTCGAGCCGGAGGGGGCGATCAACCGCGTGCTGCGGGTCATCCGCGCCGAGATCCTGCCCCAGCTTCGCGCCGATTTCCCGGGCCTCACCTGGTCGTTTGAAGGCAACGAGGCCGAGATCCGTGAATCGACGGCCTCGCTGTGGGGCAGCTTCGGGCTGGCGCTGGGGGTGATCTATGCCCTGCTTGCCATCGCGTTTCGCAGCTACATCCAGCCATTGATCGTCATGATGGCGATTCCCTTCGGCATCGTCGGCGCTGTGCTTGGTCACATCCTTCTCGGCTACGACCTGTCGCTGGTCAGCCTCATGGGCCTAGTCGCGGTATCCGGCGTGGTGGTGAACGGGGCCCTGATCATGGTACATTACGCCAACAAGAAACGCGCCGAGATGTCGGCCTTCGAGGCCATCCGCTACGCCGGTGTGCGGCGATTCCGGCCCATCGTGCTGACCACGCTGACCACCTTCGGCGGCCTGACTCCGATCATCCTGGAGACCTCGCCGCAGGCCTTCCACCTGATCCCGATGGCGGTCTCGCTCGGTTTCGGCATCGTCTTCGCCACCTCCATTATGCTGGTGCTGGTGCCCTGCCTGTACTTGATGCTGGAAGACATCCGCGGGATCGCAGTACCGTCCGAGACAGCCGAGGAACTTCACTGAACATATTCAAAACACCGGCCACAGGCTTCCTGCTCACCGCTGCAGCCTTCCTGTTGAGTGCAACTTCGATGAGCCATGCCCAATCGACCCACCCATTCGTGCCGGCCGACTTCGATGTGCCGGAAGTGTTCGAGACCGAGCGTTTTCGCCTGCGCATGCTGACGGTGAACGACGTGGTGAAGGATTTCGATGCCGTCATCACCAGCACCGAGCACTTGCGGAAGGTATGGGAGGGCGAATGGCCCAAGGGGCTGACGCTGGAGCAGAACCTGATCGACCTCGGCTGGCACCAGAAGGAATTCCAGCGGCGGCGATCATTCGCATATACCGTGGTGGCGCATGATGAATCGCGGGTATTGGGCTGCGTGTACCTCTACCCCACCCGCAAGAAGGGCTACGAGGCCGAAGTGTATTACTGGGCCCGCCAGAGCGAGCTCGCCAGCGGTCTTGAAACCGAACTCGAAGTGGCTCTCAAGGGCTGGCTGGCCGAAAAATGGCCGTTCAAGAGTGCAGCCTTCCCCGGCAAGGACATGAGCCTGGCAGAATGGCAAGCAATCGAAGAGGTCGCTCGATAAGAGATGTTACGCCGGCTGCTCATCGTCCTGACCGCCCTCGCTACATGGATCTCTTGTAGCACGGGCGCAACGGAGACGCCGCCTGATCCCCGTCCGAATATCCTGCTGATCGTCGCCGACGACCTCGGCTACGCCGACCTCGGCGTGTTCGGCAGCGACATCCGTACGCCCAATATCGATGCGCTTGCGCGGCAAGGCCTGCGCTTCAGCCAGTTTCATACCGCGCCCATGTGCGCGCCGACACGGGCCATGCTGCTCAGCGGCAACAACAATCACGTGGCGGGCATGGGCGAACAGCAGCCTTCGCTCCCGATGAAGGGGGTAATGCCGGGTTACGAGGGGCATCTGTCAGACCGAGTGGCGCCACTGCCGCGGGTGCTGCAACAAGCCGGCTATCACACCTACATGGCGGGCAAGTGGCACCTGGGCACCGAAGCCGAAAACAGCCCGAAGCAGGCGGGCTTCGAGCGATCATTCGGCGTTGTCGACGGCGCAGCAAGCCACTTCGACGGGCGCGGCTTTGAAAATCGGCCAAACATCTACCGCCAGGACGGCGAACTGACCGAATGGCCCGAAGGCGCGTACGCCACCGAGCTCTACACCGATAGGCTGATCGGCTACATCGAGGCCAATCGCGGTGACGGCCGGCCGTTTTTCGCTTTCGCCGCTTACACGTCGCCACATTGGCCGCTACAGGTGCCCGAGGATGAACTCGACCGCTATGCCGGAGCATACGACGCCGGCTACGATGCCCTCAGGGAAACCAACTTCGCCAACCTCAAGGACGCAGGCATCGTATCCCCTCATGCCTCGTTGCCGCCGCGCAACGAGGAGATCACGCCTTGGGCGGATCTGAGCGAGGAGCAAAAACGTGTCGAGGCGCGTGAGATGGAGCTGTACGCGGCCATGGTGGAAAACCTCGACGGGCACATCGGACGACTCGTCGCTTACCTGAAAGTACAGGACATTTACGACAGCACTTTGATCGTCTTCATGTCCGACAACGGCGCCGCCGGCGAAGACTTTTATAACAGCGGGCCTTTTGTCGATTACATCCGGGAACGCTACGACAACAGCTACGAGAACATGGGCCGACCCGACTCATTCGTTTCATACGACGATCCCTGGGCCGAGGCCGGCTCCGCGCCGTTCAGGATGATCAAGACCTACCTCACGCAGGGCGGCATCGTGGCGCCGATGATCATGTCCGGCCCCGGCGTGGCGGCGCGCAGCGAGATACGCAGAGACTACGTCACCCTGATGGACATCGCGCCGACATTTATCGAAATGGCCGGGGCGAAATATCCCGATGATGGATCAGTGGAGCCCATGCGCGGTACCAGCCTGCTGCCGTACCTGCGCGGGGATGCGAAGTCCGTTCATCCACAAGACGAGGTCACCGTGCTGTTCCACCGCAACCAGGCGCTGGTGCGCCAAGGCAAGTGGAAGCTGACGGCGATCGAGACACCGTTCGACGAACGCCATTTCGGACTCTACGACCTCGAAGCGGATCCCGGTGAGACCACCGACCTGTCCGAAGCACATCCCGAAAAGCGGGCGGAACTGATCGAAATTTGGCGGGCTGAGCGAATGGCGCTGGGCATCGTACTACCCCAGGACCTGTAAACCTTTTCCCGCCCCCGGCTTGCCAACCTGACCGATCAGCCGGCCGGCGCCTTCACTCGAATCCGTCCCTCAAGAGCGCCTAGTCCAAGGGCGGGGCCAGGAAAATACTGTCCACCAGGAATCGGTCTGTGGGCGTCCCATCGTTTTCCCCCACGAATACCGCTACGCTCATGGCACCCGATGGCACTTCGAAACTGCCCGTGAAGCGCTGCCACACCCCAACCTGACTGACAGGCGCGCCAACGCCCAGGATTCCATCGTCGGCGCGGTGGACCCAAGTGCCGTCGATCTGGTCCCATCCGGCGATGTCCGTGTCGAACGTAGAGTTCTGGACCAGGTAGCTCCATGCGGGCACCGCTAAGAATGCGAATACGAATACCGTGAATGCGCGCAAGATTCTCCTGGCACGCCGAGAGCGTATTTGGATCATGACTAACCCTTTTATTTGGCGAGAAACCTAGCCGGTTGCCAACGCGGACGCCCGGCGTGTGGCAAGGAAGTATACACAACCCCCAATGCGCGCTTTAGGACCTGTAAACTCGTTCTGACCATGCCGACCATCGATGTCAACGGTGTCTCACTCTATTACGAGGAGCACGGTGCAGGTGACGAAACCATCGTGTTCTCCCACGGCCTGCTGATGAACTCGGGCATGTTCAGGGCCCAGGTCGAGGCCCTGAGAGATCGGTATCGCTGTATTGTCTATGACCACCGCGGCCAGGGACGAAGCGCGGTGCCCCAGAGCGGATATGACATGGACAACGTCACCAGGGACGCAGCCTCGCTGATCCGGCTGTTGCGCGCCTGGCCTTGCCATTTCGTCGGCCTGTCGATGGGTGGCTTTGTCGGGATGCGCCTGGCGATCCACCACCCCGAGCTGCTCCATAGCCTGGTGCTGATGGAAACCTCGGCCAACCCCGAACCGCGAAGAAACGTCCGACCCTACCGCCTGCTGGCGTTCCTTGGGCGATGGTTCGGGTTCAGACTGGTCGCCGACCGCCTGATGAACATCCTGTTCGGCAGGACCTTCTTGAATGACCCCGCGCGCCGGGACGAACGGCAAGCGTGGAAACAGGTCATCCTGGTGAACGATCGCAAAGGCGCCGCCCGCGCCGCTCATGCCGTGATCGACCGCGAGGGCGTGGGCGACCGGCTTGGCGAGATCAGCATCCCCACACTGATCATCGTCGGTGAGGAGGACGTCGCCACCCCGCCGAAAGAGGGCCGCAAGATGCAGGAGAAGATTTCCGGCTCTCAGCTGCTCGTCATTCCGGCCGCCGGGCACTCCTCCAGCATCGAGCAGCCGGAGGCCATCAACCGGGCGTTGATGGACTTCGTGCTTGGCACCTTGTCGAATTCGGTAGCTACGCGTGGATAAGCCTTTCGCCGCGTACACCGGGACGCAGCCCTTCGTCTTCGTGTGTTACGCGCACGAAGACGCCGCAATCGTCTACGACGAACTCGAATGGCTTCGCGACATCGGCGTCAAGGTTTGGTACGACGAAGGCATCTCGGCGGGCGAAAACTGGCGGTCTGCCATCGGCGAGGCGCTGCTCGGCGCCGAGCTGGTGATCTGCTTCATTTCCGAGTCGTCACTCAAGTCTCATCATTGCAACCGTGAGATCAATCTCGCGCTCGATGAATGCAAACAGATCATTCCCGTCCTTTTGGGTCCTGTCCAGCTGACCGCCGATCTCAAGGTCGGCCTGACGCGTGTCCAGGCACTGTTCTGGGACCGATCCGGTGGGCACCGCATTCCGCTCCAACGCGCGCTGCTCGGTAGCGCCAACGAGCAAGCAGTGACTGCCGTGCCACGGCGGTCGAATTGGCGTCTCGCAGCGATCGCCCTGATCATCGCGATCGCCGCGGCTCTGGTCTTCCTGGCGCTTCAGATTGACTGGCCCGCAGGGGAGTCGAACCAGATCTCGAGGATCGCGGTTCTCCCCTTCGAGAACCTTTCCAACGACGAAGACCAGGAATATTTCGTCGACGGCATCACCGATGCGCTGATCGCGG
>Ga0299906_10003622_pt1 | contig 12736 bp, 7 predicted proteins | sample RVTome_14_FD_200259 | JGI IMG/M metagenome (GOLD analysis project Ga0299906, IMG submission 200259) | Soil microbial communities from uranium-contaminated site in the Upper Colorado River Basin, Wyoming, United States - RVT145D125 (version 2) ...
CACTCCCGACCCCTTTTTCATATTGAAAATTGTGGATGTTTATAAGTACATTGATGCCAATAATTTAGGCACAAATCCCAGAAAACGACTCCCGACCCCTTTTTTATTCCTGCGTGATGTGGAGCGTCCGGTCCACACCTTCGACGGCGACCGTCTGCTTTGTGCCGTCCGGCCAGGTGATCGTCAGGGACTCGACCGCATCGACATCGCCCAGACCGAACGTGATCGTCGGCTCGACCTGCGAGAGGTAGCTGCGCGTGGGCATGACCTGCCGCCGCTGGACGACCCCGTCGGCGCCCCCGGTGACGAGCGTCACCCACGCCCCGATGGCATCGCGGTTCGACCCCCGGCCCGAGCCGGTCAGGTGCACGCGCAGCCAGTGGTGGCCGAGGTCCTGGTCGTTGCGCAGGAGCAGCGGCGGGCCGGCGATCTGGGTGAACAGCACATCGACATCGCCGTCGCCGTCGATGTCGGCATACGCGGCGCCGCGCCCGACAATGGGCCGGGCGAAGTCGCCGGTCGTCTGGCCGGGCACGAACTCCATCGGGCGCGCGGCATCGGGGCCCGCGTTCCAGAACAACTGCGAGGGCTGGCGGTAGTGCTGGCTGGACTGGACGCGATTGATCTCATCCTCGATGTGCCCGTTGGCCTGCAAAAGATCCAGCCGCCCGTCGAGGTCGTAGTCGAAGAAGAACAGGCCGAAACTCAGGGCCTGGCGGCTGGGAGAGCCGACGCCCGCGCCGATCGACTCGTCGAAGAAGGTCCCCCCCGGCTGGGTGACGTAAAACGACGTCGGCTCGTTGGCGAAGTTGCCGATGGCCACCGCCAGGGCGTTGTCGTTGCGGTAGTTGACCGCGTCGATGCCCATCGCGCCGGTCGTCTCGCCCATGGGGTCGTAGGCCACGCCCTTTGCCGCGCCGGCCTCGGTGAAGGTCCCGTCGCCCCTGTTCATGTAGAGGAAGTTGGGCGTGGTGTCGTTGGCCAGCAGGATGTCGATGAAGCCGTTGCCGTCGACATCGACGAAGGTGGTCGCGAGTGCCTTGGCCACGGGCAGGCCGAGGACGCTGAAGGTGTGCAGCCCGGCGGATTCGCCCACCTCGGTAAGCGAGCCGTCGCCCTCGTTGCGATAGAGGTAGGGCTGGGCACCCTCGAAGTGAGTCGGCGGGCCGTAGGCGCGGCCGATCCCGTCCATCCTGAAGTCCAGTTCGATGTCGATCTCGCGCGACCACTTCACGTAGTTGCACACGAACAGGTCCAGGTCGCCATCGTTGTCGTAATCCAGCCAGCCGGCGCTGCTGGACCAGCCCGCGGGATCGCCCGCGAGCCCGGCGCTGTCGGTCAGCTCGGTGAAGATGCCGCCATCGTTGCGGAGGAAGCGGTTTCGGCCGACGGCGGCGATGAACAGGTCCGCATCGCCATCGTTGTCGAAGTCCCCCACCGCCGCGCCCATGCCGTAGCAGGTGACGCCGAGGCCCGCGGCCGCCGTCACGTCGGTGAAGCGGCCGGCGCCGTCGTTGGCGTAGAGTTTCGAGGTCGGCGCGGGATCGACCGCGGGATTGTGCGGCCAGCCGGCGGAGTTGACCAGCAGCAGGTCGGCATCGCCGTCGTTGTCGTAATCGAAGAACGCGCAGCCGCCGCCCATCGTCTCGGGCAGGAGTTTCTCGCCGGTCGCCCCGTTGAAGTGAACGAAGTCGATGCCGGCGGCGGCGGTGATGTCGGTGAAGCGCACCACCGGCAGGTCCGGCGCCACCACGTTCAGCGGCTCGATGTCGGACGGGTTCTTGTCCACCACGACTTCCAGCGTCGCGGTCTCGCGCCGGAGCACGATGATCGTGACGATGACGATGCCCGCGATGACAGCCAGGCCGATCAGCGACCGCCGGAACGCCACACCGATGATGGCGTCATCTTCGGGGACGAATTCCTCGTGCTCGGGCGTCGAGGAGGCGCCTGCCGCGCGGCTGGAATCGTTCCGGGGGTTCCGGGGGTTCCGGGGGTTCCGGGGGTTCCGGGGGTTCCGGGGGTTCCGGGGGTCAGTCATTGCGGGCCACTCTCGTTGAGGACTCGGGCAGGTCGTACGCGCCCGGCCTGTGCAGGTCGATGATGACGACGTTCTCGGCGGCGTGATTGGCCGCGGGGTATCTGATCCGGGCCGCCGCGATCGCCCGGTCGCGGGCGTTGTCGTCGAGCCTGTAGTACGCATGAAGTGCGGCATGCTGTTCGGCCAGGGTGATCTCGCCCAGGTCGCGGTAGATCTGGCCCAGGTTGAAGTGGGCGGTGACGTTCTCGGGGTCGTAGTCGAGGGCCTGCCGGAAGTAGCCCACGGCGTCGCGGAGCAGGGTCTCGCGGCGGTCGCGGCGCTCGGTGCCGCGCTCCTGGCGGGCCCGCTCGTAAATCGTCACGCCCAGCTCGTTGAGCAGGTTGTAATCCTTCGAGAAGTCGAACCCGCGGCCGAGCGCCTGCTCAAACCCGCCCTCGACGATCTGCCTGAAGTTGCCGATTGCGGCATCGAGATTGCCGTTGAGCTTCTCCACCTCGCCGGAGAACCAGAGCACAGACCACGCGGGCGCCGCGGGCACGAAATTCCGGGCCCGCTGCAGGGCCAGCGGGGCGTCCGTGGCCACGCGGCCCTCCTGGATGTACACCCGCGCGAGGTTGATGGGGCCGTCCGGGCGGCCGAGGGCCTCGACCTCGGCGAAGGCCTCTTCGGCCTGGCGGAACTGCCCGTTGCGGAGCAGGCCGATGCCGTAATCGTTCCAGCGCATCCATTCGGGCACACTGGGCTCGGGGTTGTTGGTGCTCCCGGGGGCGGGGGCGTTTCCGGGGGCGGGGGCTGTCGCAGCGCTGACCGGGAAGGTCACCGTGTCGCGGGCGAGCGTGATGATCGGCAGATCGTTGATGTAGTTCGGATCCTCGGCCACAAGGGCCATGTACTCGGTGTCGAACTTGCGGTACTGCAACTTCACATCGACGGTGAGCGAGCCGCTGAGGTCGTCGGGCACATCGAGCCGGTAGTGGACGATGTCGGCGGCGCCGGGCGGGATCTGGTTGTTGTAGAGGGCGATGAAGATGTCCTGGGCGTTGCGCCGGTTGATGCGGTTGCCATCGCGGTCGATGACGAATGCGTTGACGAAGTGCGACCAGGGATCGACCTCGTTGGTGTCATCGCGCATGCCGCCACTGCGCCCGATGACACCGGAATCCTCGCCGACCCCGGCAGCTCCGGCTGGCTGGTCCGCCGCGCTCGCGGTCACCGTCACATCCATCCACACCTCGTTGGAGTCGGCCGTGCCCTGGGTGAAGACGTGTCCCATCTTCATGGTGCGGATGACGGCCTCGAGCAGGTAGGTTTCGCCGGCCGTCAGGGTCGGCACCTGGGGGCGGATGGGCGCGGTGAGCGCCCCGTCGATCTCGCCGCCGTCGCGCAGGGCGAAGACATCCACCCGCATGACGCCCTCGAGGAACTTCTCGTGCGCGGCAATCGCGCCGTCGGGATCGGGCAACTGGTCGCGCAGCAGGTGGACAATCCCGGTGTTGGCCGAGGGGAACTGGTGGGTGACGGTCTTCATCTCGCCCGAGTCATCGCGGATCCGCGCGGAGAAGTTCGGCCGGTCGGAAACGGTCTCCAGCGGCATGTGGCATTTGTTGCAGTTGGCCTCGGCCGCGGGCGGGTAATAGAAGCTGGCGACGCCCTGGCCGGAGACGCCGCTGAGCCAGAACGCGTCGTAGTGGTCCTGCCCGCGCAGCCACTTGTAGGCGTTCAGATCCGGGGGCAGGTGGACCTTGTGGCACGTGCCGCAGAACTGCGTGGAGCGATGGATGTCCGGCTTGAGGAAGGTCGCCTTGTGGAACTCCGGCTTGGCCTTGACGAGCTGGCGGTTGACCCACCGCAGCAGCGGGTTTTCGCTGAAGGCGAAGGGGTAGTGCACGGGCTCGTCGATGGTGTAATCGCCGTTGCCGATGACGCCGGTGGCGTCCGAGGTGCTGCCCACGTGAACGATGCTGTGGCACGTCGTGCAGGTGATGCCGGCGTTGGCCGTCACATCGGAGGCCAGGTCGTACTTCGGGTCGTCGAACTTCGGGTCGTCGAACGCGCCGGAGAAGAACGGCACCGGGTCGTGGCAGCCGGCGCAGAAGCGCGAGCCCTGCACGTCGCCGTCGCGGTCGAACATCGCCTGGCGCGTCTGCCGCACACTGAACAGGTAGGCCGGATTGTTGAACGAGCTGAGCCGGTGGGCGCTGTGGTACCAGTCGTCGTAGATGTCGGTGTGGCACTCCTGGCAGTACTGGTCGTTGGCGAGCACCCGCGCGGGAATGAAGTTGCCCGTGCTCGTGCGTGAGAGCGAGGGGAAGAAGTACTGCTCGCCGGACTTGGGCCCGGCGACGTTCCACGCCCGCGGATCCTGGGCCTGGAGGATGAGCATGCCCACCGCGAAGACCGTGGCCGCGCTCGCCCAGGTCAGGCCCGTGCCCCACTTGATCCGCCGCCCGGCCAGCCGGTGCAGAATGAACAGCCAGATCGCCGCCACCGGCGCCAGCACGTGGGCCCAGTAGGCGATGCTCCGCGAAACGGCCTCGTTGACCTCGAACCGGAAGCCGAGCAGGTCCACCCGCATCAGCACCAGGCCGGAGATGAAGATGATGCACGCGGCAGTGAAAAGGGTGTAGCCCATGCGGATGGCCCGCTTGTTCGGGCGGTTGCGGGCGTTTCGGATGTGCACGATGCCGAACACCACCACCGGGGTGATGAGGGCCAGCCCCATCACCAGGTGCAGCAGGAACATGTTGTGGTAGAACCAGTTCTGATACTGCGGGCCGGCGACGGTGACCGTGAGCAGGTAAACCGAGTTGACCACCAGCAGGGCGAAGAGCAGGAACACCACCGCCAGCAACTTCTTCAGGCGCGGCCCCACCACCGGCACATACTTGATCAGGCGCTTCGCATTGCCTTGGGCCCTGGCCATGGTTCTCAGTGCTCCTGTGTCCGCTCCATACGAGCCGGTCCGCCGCCCGCCGCGCCCGCTCCATCACCCGCTCGGGCGATTCGCGTCAGTGGCAGCGCGGCACAAGTCGCCATCCGGCCGGGACATGGCTCAGCGCCGCCATCCGGTCGCGACAGGCCTGCGTCGTCCTTGCCTCATGCCGGCCTGCCCAGGCGGCGCGCCGGCCATGATGCCCGGGACAGTCGAGCCGGTCTCCCGTTCACGCATTGACAAGCAGACATTCGACTCGCGAGACATGCCGCGACCCGCCATTCCGATCAGCCCGGACACATGGTGTCCAATGACCAAGGGGGCGTGGCGACCCGAACGGTTTCTGATTCGTTGCAAGTGTGGGCGATGGTCCAAGCGAAGTCAAGGCGGATTTGCCGGGCGGATGTCATGTGCATGTATGCAGAACCGTGCGACTGGTCCTTGGATATATGCGGCTATCGCTCGAGGAGGCCCGGTGCGCTCGCATGTCGCCTGCAAAAAGACGGCAATGCGACGAGTTGCTCTGACCTGGTCTATGCGCGTGGGATGGTCGGCGGCCGCGGTGTCCGGCGAAGGTCCGGAATGGTTATTGGCTCCGCAACGCGCTGATCTGGGCCACGAGTGCTTTGGCCTGCGTGACGGTGCGCGTGGCGACCCAGACCGCGCCGTGGCCGGCGATCGCGCTGAGCACATCCGGCAGGCCGGACTCGCTCATCTTGACCATGAGGAGCTGCTCCTGGCCCGGATCGGTGGTGAGGATGACCAGGTTGTGGCCCCGATCGACATCACGGACCATCTGCTTCAGGATCCGCTTGAGCTCCTTGCGATCTGCGGCAGCATCGAGCCCCTGCCCCGGCACGACATAAATGTTCCGCCGCTTGAAGACGCCCATCTCGCGGAGATCGCGCGAGAGGGTGGACTGGGTGGTCTCGACGCCTTCCGTCTCCAGAAGCGCGCGGAGCTGCTCCTGGGTCTGAACCTCGTTGCGATGCAGCAGATCGGCAATAAGTGCCCGCCGCCGCTCGGTCTTGGTCATCTGGGCCTCCTGAATGCCGCATCGTATCAGGGCCGGGGCGGCGGTCAGGGTTCGGGGTCGAGGCCGAGCGTCCGCAGCGCCATTTGAGCGGCCTCCGCCCGCGCCGCTTCGCTCGAAGCCGCCTCGGCCTGGAGTCGCTGTACCACATCATCCGGGATCGATTCGAAGGCCTCCAACGCATCGAAAGCCCGGACGGCAATGCGGCTGTCGGAATCCGATCGTTCAATCACATGCATCAGCAACCGCGCCCCCTCATCGCCGAGTTCGACAAAGCGATCGAAATGCCGCGCGAACATCCTGAAGAAGTACGGGTCAGCGAGAATGAAGCGGCGGATCAGCGTTGCAATGGCATCAATGTCCAGGCCGAGATCCAGCCAACTGTGGATGGCCCGTTGTTGTTGCCCGAATCGGCCCTCCGCTGCCGGATCGCGGGTTGTCGGGAGGGATTCCAGTTGCGCATCGGTCCACTCGAACGTGCCGTCGGCCAGCAATTCCGCGCGCAATCGTTGATTGTCTGGATCAAGCTTGGCAATCGCGCCGAGGATGGCCAATCGAATGCCGGAGCCGGGCTTTTGCATGTGCATGACGGGATCGCAACGATCGAGGAGCTCCAACAGCGGGCCAATTACCTCATGCTCGCGCGGCTGAATCCGCTCCAACGCCCCGATCGCCGCCCAGATGATCAAGGAGGCGCCATCCAGGTCATCGATGCGCAGGCAATCCAGAAGCAGCGGCACGGCGGCTTCGGCCTCCGGCCATGGCTGGCCGAGCCATCGCACCACATCACGGGTGGGCACCTGCCCGGGCTTCGTCGGGGCCTGTGACAGAATGGTTTCGATGTACCGAGCCCGAAGGTGACCGCGATCGCCCGTCAGTGCCAGCATGCGCATCGACATGACGAGCTGCCACTGATTCACCTTGAGCCCTCGCTTCAGGGCGTCCTCCAGGTACGGCAACGCCTTCTCATCGTGTGGCGGCGGCGCGCCGAGAATCAGGGCCAGATGGTGGCCCTCGAAGCACGATGCATCGCCGAGACGGACGCCGTCGGACGCCAGGCGCGTCATCAGCCGCCACTGCCAGTCCCACATCCGGCGATCATTGAACTTGTCGGCCGGTCGGGTCAGCCGCCCGTGCAGGGCCCGCGCGGCCCAGGATTCGGCATCCGGCGACATCGAGAGGATCAAGACGGTGTCCGGCACATACGCCACCCACCCGTCGCGTTGAAACCGCGGCAACGTAATCCACACGATTGCGGCAAGCACGAGCAGCGCACCGAGAGTGAAGCGTCGCCACCGTGGGCGTAGTGCCAGCAACTGACGCTCCCGCTTGACCCGGTAACCGCACTCCGGACAGCGCAGTCCATCCGCGCCCTCCGCGGCATGGCTCATGTCATAGCGGCACTTCGGACAACGCTTGCGGCCCCGCGCCCGTCCACTCCAGACGGCCCAGAAAAGCACGACGATCCCGATCGCCCCCACAAACCAGGCGAGGTCCCAGAACAACAGCAGGTTGTCCATGATGAGAGTATACCGACGCTGCGCAAGCGAACGGGGACGAGCCCCGAGCGCGAGCGAACGGGGCCGTTCCGCAAGCAACAGCACGGTGGTGCAACGGCCCCGCCGCTGGCGCTCCGGGCTCGTTGATTCGCCCCAGAGCGGCGCCCGGTCCTGATCGCCATAGTGCGGCACGGCCTGCCCGCCCTCCGTGTGCCGCGCGAACCCCACTCGGCGCATCTCGGCCCGCACGCGTGGCAATCCAACAGCATGATGCGCCAATCGCCATCGGCACCCATTGCCTCGATCGTCGGTGCCACGTGCGCCGCCCACAGTTCCGCATGCCGCGCAGGAATCGTCGCCACTGATCGCGGTCGTTCGCCGGGCGCAGGGCCTCAGGCCGCCGGGCACGATCTCGCCCCGGACACGCGCAGCCGGGGCCAGCATCGATCACCAAGAAGCTCATTCATGGCCGCCGCCGCCCCGGGCGAACCACAACTTTCAGTGCGAGCTGGCGAGCCGTGATGAATGGCGGCTGCCCTCGACCGACCGCGCGGCTGACACGGCCGTGGCGCGCGCGGCGACATTACGACGATGTCAGTTCCGGTCGTCGGTCCCACACGCCCAGCTTCGCCTCCATCTCCATGCCCACGCGGCAGATCGTGCCTTCGTCGAAGAGGTTGCCGATGAGCGTCACGCCGTGCGGCGCGCCGCTCTCGCGGAAACCGGCGCGGATGGTCAGCGAGGGGTGGCCGGTGTTGTTGGTGATCAGCAGGATGTTTCCCGCGTAGCTCGGCCCGAGGATGAAATCGACCCTCTCGAACTGCGAGGCCATCATGTGCATGCACTGCCGCCGCAGCCGCTCCGCCTGCACATACTCGACGGCGGGAATGAACCTCGCCTCGCGGAACGAATTCGGCCACGCACCCGCATCCTGTCGCTTCAGCAGGTCATCGCGGTTGGTCAGCGTGAGTTCCTCGAACGCCGCCGCGGCCTCGGTGGAGAGGATCGCCATCAGCGCGCCATACGGCCAGTCGGGGAACTCCAGCTCCACCGGCTCGACGCCCAGAGACTTCGCGACCTCCAGGGCCTTGATCTCGATCTCGCGGGTCTCGCGCTGCCGCTCGTTGTCCGTCGGCTCGAACCACGCCGGCACGTAGCCCATGCGCAGTCCCTTCACCGGCATGCGGGCATCGAAGTTCAGGTTCATGTCCAGCGATGAGGGGTCGCCGCGATCGGCTCCGTGGATCGCGTTCAGCACCAGGATCGAATCCTCGGCGGCGCGGCAGATGGGGCCGATCTTGTCCAGCGACCAGCACAGTGCCATCGCCCCGGACCGGGCCACGCGCCCGAAGGTCGGCCGCAGGCCCGTCGTGCCGCAACGCATGCACGGCGAGACGATCGAGCCCAGCGTCTCCGTGCCGATGGCGAAGCCGACGAGGCCCGCCGCGGTGGCGGCCGCCGACCCGGCGCTCGATCCGCTGGACCCCTGCTCGTAATTGAAGGGGTTGTTGGTCCGGCCGCCGTACCAGTGGTCGCCCATGGCCAGGGCCCCAAGGGTGAGCTTGGCCACGAGCACCGCGCCGGCGTCCTGGAGCTTCCGCACCACGAGCGCATCGGCGTGTGGCACGCGGTCCTTGTACGGCCCGGCGCCCCAGGTGGTCAGAATGTCACTCGTGTCGAGCAGGTCCTTGCCGCCCCAGGGAATGCCGTGCAGCGGCCCGCGGTAGCGCCCCGCCGCGAGGTCGGCATCGGCCCGCTCGGCCTGCTTGCGGGCCAGCTCCTCGGTGATCGTGATGACGCATTCCAGCTTCGCACCGAACTGCCTGAGCCGGCCGAGATAGATCTCGGTGAGCCGCTTCGACGACAGCGCGCCGGACTGGATCCACCTCGACAGCGCCGTCACCGGCGCGAACGCGATGTCCTCATCGCTCGACGGCAGCGGGCCGGGATCGGCGCCGGAGCGCACGAACGGCGTCAGCGTGGGGAACGTCATTCCGGCGAGGCGGCAGTCGAAGCGCTGGCCGGGCGCATCGCCGTTGGCCAGGGCGTGCTCCATGCGCCGGCGGTACTGGCGCGCGTTGCCGCGCACCCCGCGCAGGGTCATCTCCAGTTCGGCATCGGAGAAGTCCACGCCGGCGACCTTCTGCGCCTCCTGCATGGTCTGCAGCGAAATGTCGGATTCCTCGGCCTGCGGCGCCTGCTGCGGGTCCTGCGGCGCCGGCGCGGCTGTCCGGGCCCGCACCGCGGCCATCGCGCCAGGGGCCACGGTCAGCGCGGCGATGGCGCCGCCGGACAGGAGGAATTGCCGCCGGGTGGCGTCGTCGTGCATCGGCTCGGTCATGTCTTGTCGCTCCGTTTTGAACCGCGCGAGTCGCGAACAGCGTACCGGCGGGCCGCGCCGGCGGCAATCGTTATAAGACCCTCCCGGCCCGCGCGCGGCGGGGAATCCGCTCTTATCAGCCGTGGCCGTCACAAGCCGGGCAAGATGTGTTCGTGGCGCGACCCGGCGAAGCGAATCCGACGCGCCGCCGGTGGGAGGAATGCAACGCCAATTCGACAGTTGGTGTGCCCGGCGGCGGCGCCGCGCGGGCCGGAGCTTGTGCTATGCGCTGGTGCCGACGATTGCTGCTGGCATGCCTGCTCGCGGGCCTCCTGGGCTCCGCGTCCGGCTGCGTCGCGTCGAGGCAGCAGCGATACCGCGAGCACCTGGGCATGACCATCAAGCCGTCCAAGGACCCCTTCGGCGGCCTCTTCGCCACCGCGGACACCGACAATCCCTGACCGACGCCGCGCGGGCGCCCGCTCCGCCCCCGCACGGCGCGACAGGACAGGTCTTCATCCGGGGAGGCAGCAAACGAACAGGCCGCGGCGAGAGCGCCGCGGCCTGCATTTCATCGGTGCGACGCCTCGCGTCAACGGATCGACGCGTGCTTGGTCAGGCCGTCGATCTCGCCCAGGACCCGCGCCTGAAGGATGAGCAGGGCCGTCTCGAGCTGCGGGTCGATGCCCTTGGTGATCAGGTCGGCCACATCCGGACGTTCGGCGGCCTTCTCCGCCTCCTCGGGGATGATGTCCGCGTTCTGCCGCAGGAAGTACGCCTCCTCGTTCTGGGCGGGCGTCATGGGCACGCGGATGTCGGGATCGACGCCCCAGTCCATGGAGCGCGGCCGCTTGTGCACGATGCGGCCCTTGGTCTCGCCCTTGGCCTCGTTGGGCGGCAGGCGATAGTACTGCGTGGTGAGCTTGAGCTGGGCGTTGCTGGCCACGGGGTGCACGGTCTGCACGCTGCCCTTGCCGTAGCTTCGCTCGCCCACGATCACCGCGGCGCCGTGGGCCTTGAGGCAGCCGGCGACGATCTCGCTGGCGCTGGCCGAGCCCTTGTTGATGAGCACGACGGTGGGCAGACTGGCGAGCTTGGCTCCGCGCTGGCTGGCCCGCTGCGGCGGGAAGGCCTGGTTGCCCTCTTTGTCCTCGGCCGACAGGATGATACCGCTCTCGACGAAGAGATTGCTCACCTGCACGGCGGAGACGAGCAGGCCGCCGGGGTTGAAGCGCAGGTCGAGGATCAGCCCGTTGGCGCCGCCGTCGGCCTCGATCTCGCGCCACGCGGTGAGGATGTCGGCGAAGGTGTCCTCGGTGAACTGCGAGAGGCGCATGTAGGCGATGCGCGTGGTGGGGTCGATGAACCAGTCCCACTTCGGATCGCCGTTGTCGTTCAGCTTCTCCTTCCACCACCCGAACACGGAGCGGAGCTTGATGAGCTGGCGGTTGATGGTGATGGGCAGGACGTCTTCGAGGCCCTCGCGCTTCAGGCCGAGCGTCACGGGCGTGTCGGGCTCGCCGGTGATGTGGTCCACGGCGTCATTGGAGGACCAGCCCACGGTGGACTCGCCGTCCACCTCGACGATCAGGTCGTTGGGCTTGACGCCCGCGTAGTAGGCCGGGCTGCCCTCGAGCGGATTGACCACCATGATGTCGTTGGTCTCCGTCTCGCGGATGATGATGCCCACGCCCACGAAATTGCCCTGCGTGGCCTGCTCGAAGCGGCGGAGCTTGTCCGGCCACATGATCTCGGAGAACTTGTCGAGGCGGTACATCGCCCCGTCGCCGAACTCGCGGTAGATCAGCTCCGGCGGAAGGTTCAGCGTCTGCTCGTTGGCCTTGAGGACCCGGTCGAGCATCATGCTGAGCGTCCAGCTCGTCATGTCGTCGTCGAGCATCACGCGGAGGGCGTCCTGCTCCTGCTTCAGGAAGTCGACCCACTTCCCCACCTTGTCCTCGTCGCCGATGGACGTGAAGGTCTCGGCCAGCGCCGGCGTGGTCGCGAGCAGGCGCAGCTCGTCAATGCCGCCGTCCAGCAGCGGGCGCCAGCGCTCGTCCTCGATGTGCTCGACGGCGGCCTTCTTCATGGCGGCCTTGAGCATCCTCGCCGTCACCCCCTTGAGGCGATCCTGCCAGTCGTCGGCCTGGAACTCGTTGAACGGCGGCGGCGGGTCCTCGCCCAGCCGCTTGGCCCGCTCGACCTGGTAGTTGTGCAGGTAGCGCGGGGCGTACTTCGCCAGCAGCGCCACCCGCCGGTTGATCTCGTTCAGCCGCTCGTCGTACTTCGCATAGTCGTCCAGCCGGCTCGTGTCCTCGAACAGCGTGCGCAGCCGGTACACCAGCTCCTGCGCCTCCAGCCAGTCCGACGCCGCCTCGACGCGCGGCAGCTCGCGCTCGCACCAGGCGATGACGTCCAGGATCTCCTCGTCCTTGAACGCATCGTCGAAGTTCTCGCCGAAGGTCTGCACCTTGACCGCCGCCAGCAGCGCCTGCTGGAGCTCCCCCGCCTCGCGGTGCTTGTGCAGCTCCCCGACGGCCTCGGACCGGGCGGCCTCGCGCGCGACGTTGGCCTTCTGCGCGTTGTCGAGATTGCGCTGCCGGAAGCTCCGGAAGTAGTCGACCATCTCCGCATCCAGCGCCGAGACCGGCAGGCGGTCGAATTGCTCGTGCAGCACCTCCAGCGTGGCGGCGTCGGCGTTGAGGGCGGACTTCCAGACGCTTCGCGACCACGTCCGGGCCGGCGCCGTCTCCTGCCCCGCCACGGGCGCCACCAGCACGCCGCCCAGCACCAGCGCGCCGATTCCACACGCCAGGGTCCGATGGATTCGTCGGTGAACGTCAGTCATGATTCGGTTGTTCCTGTGGTAACGGTTCTGCGGCCGGGGACGATTCGCGCCGCGTGGACCCGC
>Ga0299906_10003623_pt1 | contig 12735 bp, 12 predicted proteins | sample RVTome_14_FD_200259 | JGI IMG/M metagenome (GOLD analysis project Ga0299906, IMG submission 200259) | Soil microbial communities from uranium-contaminated site in the Upper Colorado River Basin, Wyoming, United States - RVT145D125 (version 2) ...
GGCCGGAGGTTCAGGAACGGGACCACCGCGATCGAGCCGGCGGTGGCGGATGCCTCGGACGCGCCACGGATCAGCACGGCGACCACGCCGGCGGCGAGGGCGATGGGCAGCAGCAGCGCGGCCGCTCGCTGGCGCCGGGTGAGCCGTTGGCGGAAGCGGTCAAAGCTGCCCGCCGGAGTGATCGCCGTATCGAGGACTTGCAGCAGCTCCCCGGCGGAGGCGGGGCGCGCTGCCGGGTCCTTCTCCAGGCACTGCATCACCAGTCGAGCCAGACCCGGTGGACAGGACGGGCAACGCTCGCCGATCGGCACCGGTCGCGTCATCAGGTGCTCGGCGAACAGCGCGTGGGGCGAGGTCGCGCTGAAGGGCGGCGCCCCGGCCAGCAGCTCGTAGGCCAGGCAGCCAAAACTGTACAGATCGGCGCGGTGATCGATCTCGCCGTCGCCCGAGACCTGTTCGGGCGCCGCGTAGGCCGGCGTGCCGACCATCATGCCGGCCACCGTGACGGTGGTCGTGGCGCCGCCGGTCTCTCCTTCGCCGTCACGGGCCGCCGAGATCGCCTTGGCGATGCCGAAGTCGGTGACGACGGCGGCTTCGCCGGAGAGCAGGACGTTGTCGGGCTTGATGTCTCGATGCACCACACCCCGTTCGTGCGCGTAGGCCAGGGCGCGGGCCACGTCCCGCAGAATGCCGACCGTGCGCTCGAGCGGCAGTCGGCCCTCCCGGGCGATGCGGTCCCGTACCGAGAGGTCCTCGACGAAAGGCATGACGTAGTACGGCAGTCCCAGGGCCTCGCCCGCCGTAAGGACCGGGACGATGTTCGCGTGCTGGAGCGAGGCGGCCAGCCGGATCTCGCGCTCGAAGCGCCGCGCCGAGAGCCCGGCGGCCAGCTCGGGCATCAGGACCTTGATCACCACCGGGCGCCGCAGGGCGGCCTCGCGCGCCAGGAAGACCCGGGCCATGCCTCCGCCGCCCAGCTCCCGTTCGAGGGCGTACGAGCCGCGCAGGCTCTGCGCCAGGGCGGCTTGAAGGTCGTCGGACATCGAGCAGACTCGTGGACCGTTGCTGGTTACCCAAGATGAGTCCCCTGGCCCGCTTTGGCGAGGTTATCCTTCGGCGGCGACTGCCCCCACCAGACCAGCAGGGAGAAACGGATGACCCTCCGGCGGCGCGATTTCGTGAAGGGGACCCTTGCGGGGGCCGCAGCGGCGGCCGTGCCGGCCTGCAGCGGAGCGGCCGACGGCGCGGGCGGACCCGCGGTGCAGACACGGCGACGAGTACAATGGCGCCTGGCCTCGAGCTTTCCGCGCGGCCTGGACACCATCTTCGGCGCAGCGGAGACCCTGGCCAGCCGGCTGGAAGCCATTTCGGGGGGCTATTTCCGGATCCGGCCCTACCCCGCCGGTGAACTGGTCCCCGGGCTCCAGGTCATGGACGCGGTGCAGCAGGGCACCGTGCAGGTCGGCCACACCGCCAGCTACTACTTCATCGGGAAGGACCCCGCGCTGGCCTTCGACGCGGGAGTGCCCTTCGGCCTGACCGCCCGGCAGCAATTCGCCTGGTTCTACGACGGGGGCGGGCTCGACCTGGTCAACGAGCGCTTCGGCGCGTTCGGCATCCTCGTGTTCCCCGCCGGCAGCACCGGCACCCAGATGGGCGGCTGGTTCAAGCGCGAGGTCAACTCGATTGCGGACCTTCGCGGCCTGCGCATGCGGATCCCCGGCCTGGGCGGCGAGGTGATGAGCCGGCTGGGCGTCACGGTGCAGGTGCTGGCCGGGGGCGACATCTATCCCGCCCTGGAACGCGGCGTGATCGACGCCACCGAGTGGGTCGGTCCCTACGACGACGAAAAGCTGGGCTTCCACAAGGTGGCGAACAACTACTACTACCCGGGCTGGTGGGAGCCGGGTCCGACGCTCTCGTTCCACGTCAATCGCCGGGAGTGGGACGGATTGCCCGCCGAGTACCAGGAGTGGTTCCGCACCGCCTCGGTCGAGGCCTCGACCCGGATGCTGGCGAACTACGACGCCCTGAACCCCCCCGCGCTCAAGCGGCTGCTGGCCGCAGGGATTCGGGTCCGGCCGTTTGCGCGGGACATTCTGGAGGCGGCGCGGCGGGCGTCCTTCGAGCTGTACGAAGAAACTGCTGCGCGCGACGCGGGGTATCGGAAAATCTACGACGCCTGGAAGGAGTTTCGCGCCGACTCCTACCGCTTCTTCGCCACCGCCGAGCTGTCCTACGCCTCGTTTGCGTTCCCGGAAGCCCAGGCGGACGCGGGCTGAAGGGTGGACACGCCGATCCGTCAGTCCAGCAGCCCGAGGACCAGCCCCGGGAACACGATGATCAAGGCCAGGCCGATCAACTGGATCGCGATAAAGGGGATCGCGCCGCGATAGATCTGCGTCGTGCGGACCTCGGGCGGCGCGACGCCGCGCAGGTAGAAGAGCGCGAAGCCGAACGGCGGCGTCAGGAAAGAGGTTTGCAGGTTCATCCCCATCATCACCCCGAACCACACGAGATTGATCCCGAACCGCTCGGCCACCGGCACCAGCAGCGGGACCAGGATGAAGGCGATCTCGAAGAAATCCAGGAAGAAGCCGAGCAGGAAAATCGCGAGGTTGGCGAGCAGCAGGAAGCCGACCTTGCCGCCCGGCAGGCTGCCGAGGGAGTCCTCGATCCACAGGTCGCCACCCAGGCCCCGGAACACCAGCGTGAAGGCCGTCGCGCCGATCAGCAGCCACATCACCATCGTGGTGAGGGACGTGGTCTCCACCACGGCCCCCCGCAAGGACTTCCGCGTGAGGCGACGGTTGAGCGCCGCAAGCAGCAGCGCGCCCACCCCTCCCATCGCGCCCGCCTCCGTGGGCGTCGCCACCCCGAAGAAGATGCTGCCCAGCACCACAAGGATGAGCCCCAGCGGTGGCAGCAGGACCAGGATCACCCGGCGGGCGAGGTCGCGCGGTGTGCCGGTCCGCTCCGAGGCCGGCAGGCAGGGCGCGGCTTCCGGCTTGAAGAGCGCGACAGCGGCCACGTACGCCGCAAACAGTCCCGCCAGCATGAGCCCGGGCACCAGCGACCCGATGAAGAGGTCCCCGACCGAAACCCCCATCTGATCGCCCAGCACCACCAGCACCACGCTGGGGGGGATGATCTGTCCCAAGGTGCCGGCGGCGGCGATGACACCGGTGGACAGCGTCACCGAGTAGCCGTAGCGGAGCATCACCGGCAGGGAGATCAGCCCCATCGCGACGACCGAGGCGCCCACCACGCCGGTGGCAGCGGCGAGCAGCGCGCCCACGAAGATGACCGCCAGGCCCAGCCCGCCGCGCAGGGGGCCGAACAGCAGCCCGATCGTCTGGAGCAGATCTTCCGCCAGCCCCGATCGCTCCAGCATCGTCCCCATGAAGATGAAGAACGGGACCGCGAGCAGCACAAAGTTCGACATGATGCCGAACAGCCGTTCCGGCAGGGCGAAGAGCAGGGGGAGGTCGAAGACCCCCATCAGGGCGCCCAGGCCGGCGAAGAGCAGGGCCGATCCACCCAGCGCGAACGCGACAGGGAAGCCCATGAAGATCAGCACGAACACCGCGACGAACATCACGGGAGCGAGCCAGCTCTCGGTCACAGCCCCCCCTCGGCCGGCACATGCGGGGTGGGCTGGTGCGCCGCCTCGCGCCCGCGCAGGATCGCGATCTGGTGCAGCAGGTTGGCGATCGCCTGAACCAGCAGCAGGGCGAAGCCGATCAGAATCACCGTCTTGATGGGATAGCGTGCCAGGCCGTCCGGGTCAGGCGAGCCCTCCCGGATGGCCCAGGAAGCTCGCACCGGCGGCCAACAGACCCGGATGCCCACCACGGTAAACGGAATGAGGAAAAGCAGGGTCCCCGCCAGATCGATCCAGGTCCGGGTGCGCGCGGACCAGCGCGTGTAGAGCACGTCCACACGCACGTGGCGATCCTGCTTGAGGGTCCAGGCCCCGCCCAGCAGGAAGAGCAGGCTGAACAGGTACCACTGTAGCTCGAGGTACGCGTTGGAGCTGAGCTGGGTGCCCAGGCGGGGGTCGAGGTAGCGGACGACGGTGTTGAACGCGCCGACCAGGACCATCAGGAGCGCGAGCCAGGGAACGACCTGGCCGATCCGGTCGCTGACGCGATCCAGGCGCAGCGCCATTCGGGGCCCCCCGCTGGTCACGGCTCCGGGGTCTGGGATAATGGCTCCTGGTGAAATCGCGGAATGGGAAGGATACCGGGGCACCGGGTCCACGGCCAGCCAACCCAGGGGAGGACGTCATGCCAGACCACGCCAAGGAGACCACCCCCACCCGCTCGTTCCGGATCGTCGGGACCCTCGCGCTGCTCTGGAATCTGATCGGCGTCGCCACCTACCTGGCGAGCGTGACCATGAGCGAAGCGGCTCTCCTCGCGCTGCCCGAGGCCGAACGGGCCCTCTACCGCAGCATCCCGGCCTGGGTGACCTCGTCCTATGCCGTCGCGGTCTTTGGGGGGACCCTGGCGTCGGTGGGTCTCCTGCTCCGGAGGGCCTGGGCCGTTCCGGTCTTCATCCTGTCCCTGCTGGGGATCCTGCTCCAGATGGGGCATGCCCTGCTGGGATCGGCGCTGCTGGAGGTGAAAGGCCCTGGGGCGGCCGTGCTGCCGCTCCTGATCGTCCTGATCGCGATCTACCTGGCGTGGTTCGCCCGCGCCGCGAAACGGCGCGGCCTGCTGCGGTAGGCCCGGTGGGGGTCCCCGGTCAGGGGACCAGGTGCACCACGCTGAAGAGGGCGATCAGCGCCACGACGAGCACCACCGCGATCAGCAGCGGGAACACGAACAGTCCGCTGAAGATCTTGGCGTCCTGCTTGAGGTGCATGTAGAACATCGCGACCAGCGCGAACTTGGCCGCGGAGAGGAGCACCAGGATCGGCACCAGGAGCCGGCCGACCGCCTCGCCGAGCGGTCCCATCCCCTCGCGCCGGGCCACCTCGTAGGCAGCCACCTCCAGTGCGGTGAGGATGAACAGCACCACCGCGATCCGCAGGTAGAGACCGGCGGTGGGGTGGGTGTGCTCCTTGTGGACGACCCGTGGGTCTAGCAGATCCATAGGCCGCTCATCGCATCAGGTACACGGTAGGGAAGATCACGATCCAGACCACGTCCACGAAATGCCAATAGAGGGCAGCGAGCTCCAGGTTGACCGCCTTGCGGGGCGGCAGTTTCCCTCGGATTGCCAGCACCAGCACGGTCGCCAGCCAGATCACCCCCAGGGTCACGTGGCTGCCGTGAAAACCGGTCAGCGTATAGAAGGTGGACCCGAACAGATTCGTGGTGTAGCCCAGGCCCTTGTGGTAGAAGTGGTAGAACTCGTAGACCTGCATGCCGATGAAGAACAGGCCGGCAAGCACCGTGGCGCCGAGCCAGCCGATCAGCCGCTTGCGGTTGCCGGTCTGGGCTCCGTTGAGCGCAAGCACGACGAAAAAGGAGCTGAACAGCAGCACCGCGGTCCCGAACGTCACCAGGGGGATCTCGAAGATCGCCCCGCATTGCTGTAACTGCCCGTGCAGCATGCATTGCGACTCCTGGTGCGGCAGCGGCCCCACCAGGCTCTTCCCCTTGTAGACCAGATAGGTCGAAATCAGGGAGGCGAAGAACAGGCACTCCGACCCGATGAAGGTCCAGATCGCGAGCTTCCTCGTGTCCAGCCCGGTATAGGCCGACGGGAGCTCGTCGTGGTAGATGGTCTCGGCGTGGGCGTCGGCGGCGCTCAATGCGTTGTCCTTGCTCAGCCGGCGGGCTCGAAAGCCCAGCGGAACGCGCCGAAGAAAAGAATCGCGGCACCCGTCAGGTTGACCGCGACGCCGCCGGCCATGAAGCCGATCAGGGTCACCATCGCCCCGAGGGCTGTCACCAGGGGCCAGTAGGACGGATTGGGCATGTGGATCCCCGCTCCGCTCACCCGCGCGGGCTCCGGCAGGGGGCCGCCCAGGGCCCGCTTCCGGTGCCACAACTCGTCGCGATGCTCGACGGTCGGCAGTTCGGGGAAGTTGAATTCCTGAGGCGGCGAGGGAATCGACCACTCCAGGGTCGCCCCGTCCCAGGGGTCCGCCGGGGCCTTGCGCCGTTCCCGCTCCCGCCAGGATTTCCAGATGTTGGCGATGAACACCAGGAAGGCGGATCCGAGCAGGAAGGAGCCCAGGGTCTGCACCAGGTTCATGGCCTCGAAGCCGAGCCCGGCCGGATAGGTGTAGACCCGCCGCGGCATGCCCACCAGCCCCAGGAAGTGCATGGGGAAGAAAGTCAGGTTCATCCCGAGCATGGTCAGCCAGAAGTGCCACTTTCCGATGCGTTCGTCGAGCAGATAGCCGAACATCTTGGGGAACCAGTAGTACGCGCCGCCCAGCAGCGCGAGGATGGCGCCGCCGAACAGCACATAGTGGAAATGCGCCACCACGAAATAGGTATCGGTCTGCTGGAGGTCCGCGGGCGGCGAGGAGTGCATCACGCCCGACAGGCCGCCGATCACGAACATGGCGACAAACCCCAGCGCGAAATGCATCGCGGTGGTGGAACGGATCGAGCCTCCCCACACCGTCCCCAGCCAGTTGAAGATCTTCACTCCCGTCGGCACCGCGATCAGCATGGTCGTCAGCGAGAAGACCGAGTCGGCGATCGGCCCCATGCCGGTGGAGAACATGTGGTGGCTCCACACCCCGAAGCCCAGGAACGCGATGAACGCCCCCGAAAACACCATGGCCGCGTAGCCGAAGAGCGGTTTGCGCGAGAACACCGGCAGGATCTCCGAGACAATGCCGAAGGCCGGCAGGATCAGGATGTAGACCTCGGGATGGCCGAAGATCCAGAACAGGTGCTGCCAGAGAATGGGGTCGCCCCCGCCACCCGGGGAATAGAAGCTGGTACCGAAAGCCCGGTCGGCCATGAGAAATACCAGCGCGACGGTGATCACCGGAAACGCGAGCAGCAGCAGCATCTGGGTGATCAGGCTCATCCAGCAGAACATCGGCATGCGCATCAGCCGCATGCCCTGGGCGCGCAGGTTGATGATGGTCACGAAGAAGTTGACCGCCGCAGCGAGCGACGCGACCCCCAGGATCTGAAGCCCAATCACCCAGAAGTCCACGTTCAGGCCGGGCGAGAACTGCTTCGAGGTCAGGTTGGCGTAGCCAAACCACCCGGCGTTGGGCGCCGCGTTCAGCACGAAGCTGAAGTTCATGAACAGCCCGCCCAGCAGGAACACCCAGTAGCTGAAGGCGTTGAGCCGCGGAAAGGCCACGTCCCTGGCCCCGATCTGGAGCGGGATCATGTAGTTGAAGAACATCGCCGAGAGCGGCATCACCCCGAGGAAAATCATGGTGGTGCCGTGCATCGTGAACAGCTGGTTGTACAGCTCCGGCGACAGGAAGGACCGCTCCGGCGCCCCCAGTTGCCAGCGCATCAGCAGCGCCTCGAACCCGCCCAGCATGAAGAAGAAAAAGGCCGTGGCGCCGTACAGGACGCCGATCCGCTTGTGATCGACCGTGGTCATCCAGCTCCAGATCCCGGTCGCCGGCCCGGGGTGGGCGGGCGCGTGGTCCAGCGTGCCGGCGGTCATGGGATCACTGCCGGGCCCGGAGGTAGGCCACCAGCGCGCTGATTTCGTCTTCGGCAAGCGGCCGCGCCAGGCGCATCAGCGAGCCCTGCTTGACGACCTGGGGCTCCCGCAGCCACCGCGCCAGGTTCTCGGGCGTGTTCGGCAGCATGCCACCGGCAAGCGTGCGCCGCTCGCCCAGATGGGTCAGGTTCGGCCCCGTCAGGTTGAGCAGGCCGGCCGTGGGGGTACCGGCCATCGCATGGCAGCCGACGCAGCCTGCGCTCAGAAACGCGCGCCGTCCCTGGACCAGGATGCTGTCCGCGGAGGCCGCCGCCGAATCGTCCGGGGTGGCGTAGACCAGCCGGCCCCCATCGTTGAGCGGCGAGCCACGCTGCTGGCGGGCCACCCAGGCGGCGTAGCCTTCCGGCGGCTCCACCACGACCAGCGACGCCATCCGCCCATGCTGGAGGCCGCAGAATTCCGCGCACTGGCCCGGAAAGGCGCCCACGCTGTCCGTGGTGAACCAGAGCGTGGTGTATTTGTTGGGCAACGCATCCCGCTTGGCCGCGAGCTGCGGCACCCAGAAGCTGTGCAGCACGTCGGCTGTACGGATCCTGAGCGCGACCGTCCGGCCCGCGGGCACGTGCATTTCCGTGGCCGACACGATGCGCTCGTCGGGGTAGCGGAACTCCCACCACCACTGGTGCCCGATCACCTCGATTTCGAGCGCGTCCGCCGGCACCTCGGCGGTGCGGAAAATCGTCCGGACCGTGGGAATGGCGATGAAGAACAGCACCAGGGCGGGAATGATGGTCCAGATCAACTCCAGCAGCGCGTTGCCGTGGATCTGCTTGGGCTCACCGTCGCCCGGCTTGCGCCGGAACCGCCAGATGATGTAGAGCAGCGCGCACTCGACCAGCACAAACACCACCACGGCCCACTTGACCGTGGTCATGAACAGGACGTCGACCATTCCGGCGAAATCGCCCTTGGGCGCGAGCGTGCTCTGCGGATACTCGCCGCCGCAGGCCGCCATCACGACCATGCCCAGGGCCGAGACCACGCCGGGCCAGGCGGATCGGAATGCGACCTTCCACAGAGGCATACCGCGCGTATTCCTTCTCGGGAATCGAAGCCGCGGAATGCTAGCGAGAGCCTCACGTTCCGTCAACGGAATTCCGGGGGCAAACCGGGCCGTTCCATTCCGTCCGCGGGCCCCTCGCGCTATTATTGACGTGTACAGTCACAGCAGCGACCTCGGCGCCCGGCGGACTCCGCCGGGCCGCCGCGTTTATGCGGAGGCGGGCCGCGATGATCCGGGAAATGCGGGAAAAGCTCGGGAAGGAGATCGAGAGCCTGAGCTACGAGCTCACGGTGACGCTGCCGCAGGCCATCGCCTCGGCGGTGGCCATGGGCGACCTGCGCGAGAACTCGGAATACAAGGCGGCGCTCGAGCGCCAGCAGTTGGTCCAGGCCAGACTGACGCAACTGCACGCCCGGCTCGACCAGTTGACCCAGCTCGCCACCACCGAAGCCCCGCGCGACCGGGTCGGGCTGGGCTCCAAGGTCACGGTGCACGACCTGGACACCGACGAGACCGACGTCTACACCGTGGTCCTGGCCGAAATGATGGACATCGATGCGGGGCACATTTCCATGGGGTCGCCCCTCGGACGGGCCCTGAAGGACCGCCGCGTCGGTGACGAGGTCAGCCTCCGGCTTCCCGCCGGCGCTCGCCGCCTTCGGCTGGTCACCCTGCTGACCATTCACGACCTCCAGGTCTGAACTCATGCCCGACGACGAGCACCAGAAGCGCCTTCAGGTGGTGGGCGACCGTGTGCTCATCTCGCCCGAAGAGGGGGAGGAGCGCAGCCGGGTCGGCCTCTACCTGCCGGCGACCGCCGTCGAGAACCAGCAGGTGCAGAGCGGCCGCATCGTAGCCACCGGTCCGGGCGACCCCGTCGTGGACCCCTCGGTCTTCGACAGCGAGCCGTGGAGGGTCGATGAAGCGCCGGTGCGTCACCGGCCCATGCAGGCGCGGGTCGGCGACCACGCGATCTTTTTCCGCAAGGCGGCCGTGGAGATCACCTTCGAGGGCGAGCGCTACCTGGTCGTCCCCCAGGCGGCCATCCTGGTCCTGATCCGCGATCCCGCTGCGGACCGCTGAGCCGCCGAGTCCATCACCACTTTGTGCTACCGACTCTACCTCGTCAGCGCACTCACGCTGAGTGAGATCCGTTCCATGCTCGTCGAAGGGATGTCGGCCCAGCTCGTCCCCTCCCCGGCCCGCGAACGATGGCTGCAACAGATCCGCAAGGCGCGTGACGCGGTGGAGATTGTCGCCGGCGGCTGTGCCTGCGATCTGGTGGGTCGCCGACTCGAGAGCGTCGAGAAGGACGAGCGTCGGCTGCGCGAGGCCTTCCGTCGCCGGCGGATCGCGCGCTCCGAGGCGATCCGGGTCCTGGACCGGCATCGCACCCGCCCTCCGGAGGGCGCGCGCCCGAATGCAGCCGATTTCGGGGCGTTCGTGGCGGAACATGCGCGCAACGCAGGGCCGGCGCTGTACTACCTTCAACCGTCGGTTGGTGGGCCCGACTCGCTGAGCCTTCCGGCCGGCCCGCCGCTCAGCAAGCGGGTCTCCGAGGTGCTGGCCGACGTCCGCGGCTGGCTCGCGGCCGAAATCCCGACCTCGGTGGTGCCGTGAGAGGGGGAGAAGCGGACCCGGCAATCGCGGGGCCTCTCCTGCAACTTGGCGGGCACGGCCCGCCGCTCCACTTCGCCTGCGCGAACGGATTCCCTCCGGAGGTCTACCTCGATACCCTCGCGCGCCTCTGCGAGGGCTTTCGGGTCGTCTCCCTGCCGCCCCGCGCCCTCTGGCCAGGCATTGGGCCGCCACCCAGGACCTCGGGGACCTGGGAAGGAGTCGGGGCGGACCTGGCCCACGGCTTGGCGACCCACGGCCTGGCCCCCGTGCTCGGTGTCGGGCACTCCTTCGGGGCGGTCGCCACCCTGCTAGCCGCGGCACGGGCGCCACACCTCTTCCGTGGCCTCGTGCTGCTCGACCCAACCATCTCCGAGCCAGCGGTGATGACCCGCCTGGCAATGCTGCGGGCTGGTGGGGAGGACTTTCGGAGCAGCCTTGTTCAAGGCGCCCTCAAGCGTCGTGTCCACTTCGGCACGCCCGATGAGGCGTTCGCGTATTGGCGAGAAAAGGAACTCTTTCGTGACTGGTCTGACCGGACCCTTGGGCAGTATGTGGATGCAACGCTGATGCCCCCGGCCGAAGGCGACGGCTGGACGCTGCGTTGGTCTCCTCAATGGGAAGCCTGGTACTACCGCTCGTATCACACGGATACCTGGGCCGCGCTGGGACGTATTCCAGCCGAGCTCCCCGCGCTGGTGGTGCGCGGGGCCACGAGCGATACCTTCCTGCCGGCGGCGGAGAACCATTTCCGGTCAGTACGGCCGGCCACCAGCTTCGTCGAGGTGGAGGGGTACGGCCATCTCTTCCCCATGGCGGTCCCGGAAGCGACCGCGGCGATCGTGCAACAGTGGGCCACGGAAATCCGGATCTGACCGGCTTCTGGCCGGCGCCGGTTCGCTTGACACCCCCCGGGCATCCCCTATGCTTTTAGAATTACCACCGGGGACTGGATGACCTCTCCAACGCTTGTCTGCGGTACCTGCAACACGCCTCTCCCGGAATCGGCGGCCTACTGCTGGGTGTGCGGTACCCCCACGCCCACGGGCACGACCGCCCAGGGGGGCTCCAGCACGCGCTCGTCGCTTCAGTCGGCCCAGGCTGTCATCGACACCCGGAGGCGGCTGGAACGGGCGATGGGCCCGCAGTTTACCGTCGGCGATCTGGTCGGTCGCGGCGGGTTCGCGGAGGTCTTCGCGGTACGGGATCAGCGCCTCAAGCGCGATCTCGCGGTCAAAGTGCTCTCCCCGGAGTTGGTCGTGAACCAGGCGATGCTGACCCGGTTCCGCCGCGAAGCCGAGGCGGTGGCCGCCCTGCGTCACCCCGGCATTGTCCCCATTTACGACATCGGCGAGTCCGGCGGCATCGCCTACATCGTAATGCCCCTGATCAAGGGCGATACCCTGCGCAAGACGCTGGAGCAGGAGGATCGGCTCTCGATCGGCGAGGCGCGACGGATTCTGCTGGAAGTGTCCAACGCGCTCGAGGTCGCCCACGAAAACGGCCTGGTGCACCGGGATATCAAGCCTGAAAACATCATGCTCGAAGGTCCCCGCCGGCAGGTTCTGGTCATGGACTTCGGCATCGCCAAGGCCATCGATCCTGATGCCACCGGCGTCACCACCGCCGGGCTGATCGTCGGAACTCCGCATTATATGAGCCCGGAGCAGGCGAGCGGGGAGCAGGTCGACGCGCGCTCCGACCAATACTCCCTGTCCGTCATGGGCTATCGCATGGTGACCGGGACCCACCCCTTCGAGGCGGAAACCACCCGCGCCCTGCTCTACAAGCAGGTTTTCGAGGCCGCACCGACCGCGGCCGAGCGGACCAGCGAAGTCCCCAAGGCCTTTTCGTCCGCCCTGGCCCGCGGCATGTCAAAGGAAGCGAAGGACCGCTTCCCGACGATCGCGGAGTTCTCGGCGGCGATCATGCGGGAGGAGGAGCCCGTTCCCGTCGCCGAGGCGCTCCCGCAATCCGCGGTCGCCGAGGCGAAGGTTGCGCCGACCAGGGTAGCGAGGGCGGTCAAGCCGGCCAAGCCGCGCGCCAAGGCGAGGCCGGCGGTGACCGGGGCCGCAGTCGAGGCGATCTCCCGGCAGGTGACGGCCATCAAGCGGCTGCAGCCCACCCACAAGGCGGCGCTTGCCGGGGTGGTCGGCCTGGCCACGCTTGTGGTGATCGTTGTCGCGGCGTCGGGCGGCGACCCGGTGTCCCCTCAGGTGCCCGCCGACCCATCTCTGGCGCAGGCCGAGACCACGCCCCCGCCCACGACTACCGACAGCGCGGCCGCGGGGGAGGCAGCGGCATCGGCAGCGCTGGCGGGGGGTGGCGGGCCGCGGAGGGATGGCAGCGCCGCGGATCCGCCCGTGAGTCCTCCACCGCCGGCGCCGGCAGCGAGGGCCCCGGCGACTTCTTCGGTGAGCCGAGCACCGGAACAACGCTACACGACGTGC
>Ga0299906_10003624_pt1 | contig 12734 bp, 7 predicted proteins | sample RVTome_14_FD_200259 | JGI IMG/M metagenome (GOLD analysis project Ga0299906, IMG submission 200259) | Soil microbial communities from uranium-contaminated site in the Upper Colorado River Basin, Wyoming, United States - RVT145D125 (version 2) ...
GATGACGACCCCGATGAAGACCCCGCCGACGGCGACCGCCACGAACCCCACCACGGCATCGGCCGGCGAGAATGCGCCGGTCAGCGCGGCCGCGATCGCCGTGCGGTAGGCGACGAGCGCGGTCGCGTCGTTGACGAGGCTCTCGCCCTCGAGGATCGTGACCACCCGGCGCGGGACGCCGAGGCGCTGGAAGACCGCCGTCGCGGCGACCGCATCCGGCGGCGACACGATGGCGCCGAAGGCGACTGCCACGGGCCACGGGATCTCCGGCGCGAGGGCCCGGAGAACGATGGCCACGGCGATCGTCGTGACGAGGACGAGGCCCACGGCGAGCAGGCCGATCGGCCGCGCGTTCGCCTTGAAGTCGCGAATCGACGTGAAGTAGCCCGCGGCGAACAGGATCGGCGGGAGGAACAGGAGGAACACGAGGTCGGGTTCGAGCTCCAGGCGCGGCAGTCCGGGAATGAAGCCGAGCCCGAGGCCCCCGAGCACGAGCAGGATCGGGTATGGCACGCCGATCCGGCGGGCGACGATCGCCAGCGCGGTCGCCGCGACGAAGAGCAGAAGGACGATCTCGATCGATCCCATCGGTGGACCGCGGCTGCGGCCGATCGTCAGGCGCTGGCCGCGCGCCGCGCGTGCCACGCGTCGAGGCCCTCGATCGGCAGGGGCTCGATCTCGTCGGCCGGCTCGAACCCGAAGACCTGGGCGAAGAACGACAGTTCCGCCTCGAACGATCGAATGATGCTGTCCGCCTTGCGGAAGCCGTGATCCTCGCCCTCGAACGCGACGTAGGCGTGGGGGATCCGCCGCTCCCAGAGCGCATCGACGATCCGCTCCGCCTCGGCCGGCGGGACGACCCGATCGTCGAGCCCCTGGAGGATGAGGACCGGGCAGCCGATCCGGTCCGCGTAGCGGATCGGCGAACGCTCGCGATACGTCGCCTCGGACTCCGGCAGTAGGCCGACGAGACGGTCGAGATAGCGGGACTCGAACTTGTGGGTCTCGCGGCTGAACGCGAGCAGGTCGCCGATCCCGAAGTAGCTCACGCCGGCCGAGAACTCGTCGCGGAAGGCGAGGGCGCACAGCGTCGTGTAGCCGCTCGCGGAACCGCCGCGCACGGCGAGCCGCGCGCCGTCGACGCGACCCTGCTCGGCGAGGGAGCGGGCCCCGGCGACGCAGTCGTCGACGTCGACGATTCCCCACCGGCCCTCGAGGCGGCGGCGGTAGTCGCGTCCATAGCCGGTGCTCCCGCCGTAGTCCACGTCGAGCACCGCGAAGCCGCGACTCGTCAACAGCTGGGTGACGATGTTCAGGCCACCGAACGCCTGGGCAGTCGGCCCGCCGTGGCTCGTCACGATGAGCGGCGGCCGCTCGCCGGGCGGTCCGTCGAAGCGGGGATTGACCGGCGGGTAGAACAGGCCGAAGGCGGTCCGCTCCCCGGTCGTCGGGAACTCGACCGGCTCCGGGACCGATACGGTGGCCGGGTCGGTCTCGGTCGGGATCGACCGGCGCAGCTCCGTCCACCGACCCGTCGCGAGATCGAGCGCGATGACCGCGTAGAACGAGCGCGGTCCGGCGGCGAGGAAGACCGCACGGTCGCCGGCCACGTCGAGCGCGGACAGCTCCGTGAACGGCAGGTCGATCGTCGTCGCGGAGCCCTGGGCCGGGAGTCGGTAGAGGCGATCCGCGCCGCGGCTCCGGCCGATCGCGACGATCGTGCCGTCCGGCGCGAACGCGTAGTTGCGCATCCCGAACTGCCAGTCCGGGTAGGCGAACTCCGCCTCCAGGGTCCCTCCGGGGACGGCCTCGACCCGGCCGTCGCGAACCCGGTACAGGTTCATCCAACCGGTCGGCTCGGCGACGAAGTGGAGCACGCCGTCCGGCGACCACGACGGCTGGGCGATCCAGTCGCCGGCCGATCCGACGACCAGCCGGGCCTCGCCCAACCGCCCGTCCGGGGCGACCCGGGCGACGAACAGCTCGGTCCCGTCCCACGGCAGGTTGGGGTGGTCCCAGGCCAGGAACGCGAGCTCGGAGCCGCTCGGCGACAGGCGTGGCGCGGCGTAGAAGTCGCGACCGGTGGCAAGGACGGTGACCGCCGCCGAGCTGTCGAGCGACACGGCGACGATCTCGTTGCGTGCCTCGCCGGGCCCGGAGTGGTCCTCGCGGACGGCGAGGATGCGCCCGCGCCCGGGATCGAGCGTGAGGTCGGCGTAGCGGTACGGGCCGTCCGGCGTGATCGGCTCGGACGAACGATCGGGCCCGACGCGATGGAGCCGGCCCGTCGCGAAGTCGGACACGACGACGAGGTCTCCGTGGACGAGCATTGCGGCACCGCCGTACTCGTGGACGCGGTCCCGGACGTTCATCCCGGGCGGACTGACGTCGCGGAGTCCGTCCTCGTCCGACCAGCGGACGAGGACGCTTCGGCCGCCCTCCTCTGCCCGGCTCTCGAGCCAGGCGAGCGCCTTCCCGTCCGCGTCGAAGCGCGTCTCGGACAGGCCCACCCGACCCTGCACGAGCAGCTCGATCGTCAGGCTCGACCGCCACGCCCCGTAGGGCACCGTCCTCGGGCGGATGGCGTCGCGGAGCTTCGCCTCCGACCTCGGAGAGCGAGCGTCTGTATTTCGCTGAGGTTGCCGACTCACGTGCCGTGCTGCCACGAGGCGACGTAGGCGATCTGTTCCGGCGTCATCGGGTCGAGCGTGATACCCATCGCCGCGAGCTTGAGGCGAGCCACCTCGGCGTCGATCGCCTCCGGCACGACATAGACGCGCGGCTCGAGCTCGGCATGGTGCGCGACGGCGTACTCGGCCGACAGCGCCTGGTTCGCGAAGCTCATGTCCATGACCGCGGCCGGGTGCCCCTCGGCCGCCCCGAGGTTGACGAGCCGTCCCTCCGCCACGAGGTGGACGCGCTTGCCGCCGAGATCGAACTCCTCGACGTTGTCGCGGACCTCGCGCACGTGGCCCTCGGCCATCTCGCGCAGCGCCGGCAGGTCCAGCTCCGCGTCGAAGTGACCGGAGTTGGCCATCACCGCGCCGTCGCGCATGGCCGCGAAGTGTTCGCGCCGGAAGACGTTGATGTTGCCCGTCGCGGTCACGAACAGCTCGCCCCACGGGGCCGCCTCGGCGGCCGTCATGACGGCATACCCGTCCATGAGCGCCTCGAGGGCGCGTACCGGATCGACCTCGACCACGGCGACGTGGGAACCCATGCCGTGCATTCGCGAGGCGATCCCGCGACCCACCCAGCCGTAGCCGGCGACCACGACGTTGCGACCGGCGAGGAGAAGATTCGTCGCCCGCAGGATGCCGTCGACGGTCGACTGCCCGGTCCCGTAGCGGTTGTCGAAGAGGTGCTTCGTGAGGGCCTCGTTGACCGCCACGACCGGGAAGCGGAGCGCGCCGTCGGCCGCCATCGCCTTGAGGCGGATCACCCCGGTGGTCGTCTCCTCCGTGCCGGCGAGCACCTCGCCGAGCTGTGCGGGGCGCTCGCTGTGAAGGAGCGACACGAGGTCGCAGCCGTCGTCCATGGTCAGCTGCGGATGCCCGTCCGCGACGGCGTTGAGGTGTGCGTAGTACGTGTCGCGGTCCTCCCCGCGCCGGGCGTGGACGGCGATGCCGTACTCGGCGACGAGCGCGGCCGCGACATCGTCCTTCGTCGACAGCGGGTTCGACGCCGCGAGCACGACCTCGGCGCCGCCGGCCTGGAGGGTGCGCATGAGGTTGGCGGTCTCCGTCGTGACGTGGAGGCAGGCACCGATCCGGATCCCGGCCAGCGGCCGCTCCCGGGCGAACCGTTCGCGGATGAGCCGCAGGACCGGCATCTCGCGTTCGGCCCACTCGATCCGGCGGACGCCCTCGGCGGCGAGGCCCAGGTCCGTCACGTCGTGCGGCGGGAGGGTGCGGGTGGTCATGGTCAGGAGATCTCCCTGCGTCCGGCGAGGAGGCGGCGGATCGGGGCGGCAAGCCCGGACCACGGCGAACCCAGCCGGTGGACGAGGCGCTCCTCGAACCGGACGTGCTCGGCATAGCCGAGCCGCCGGTACGCCTGGAGCGCCGGTGGATTGTCGGCGCGAACGTTGAGCACGACCTGGTCGCAGCTCCGCAGCAGCTCTGCGGTGACGGCCCCGGTAACCGCGGTCGCGTAGCCCCGCCCACGGTACTCGACGTCGGTGTAGACGTTGCCGACGACCGCGAGTCGCGCGGCGGGGCTCACCACGTGCGTTCCCGCAGCGGCCACGAGCCGCCCGCCGACCCGGATCCCGTAGTACACGCCTTCCGCGACGGCCGACGACGACAGCCACGACGCGAAGCCGAGCTGGTAGAGCCGGTTCAGCTCGCCGATCTCGACCGGCAGGAGCCGGCGAACGTCCGACGGGTACGGCCGGAAGCGCGCCCGATCCACCCACATCCGAACCATCGGCGGACCGGGATCGACGCGGTACAGCGCCTCGACGGCGGGCAGCGACTCGCGGCGGGCGGCGATGTACGCGGCTCGCGGCCGGAGGACGTCGCGCAGGATCGCCTCGATCCCGTCGAGCCGGCCCATCACGAACAGCGGTTGCGGGGTGAGGCCGGAGTACTCCATCCCGACGGCGATCGGCTCGTCGCCGTCGGTCGCGATCCCCCATCGGGTGCGCGGGAACTCGCGCTCCTCGAGGTCGCAGATCGCGTAGGCGGCGAACAGCGGGTCGCGTTCGAGGAACGAGCGCAGCATCGGCCGTTCGACCGTCGCCCGCGCGAGGATGGCACGATCGCGGCGGCCGAGCGCGACGGTCGCCATCAGGCTGCGCCCGCGGCGCCACGGCGGGCCTCGCGACGCGCGGCCGCATCGGCGAGGGCGGCGTCGAACGGCGGCCGGAGGGCGCCTTCCTCGGTCACGATGGCGGTGATGAGCTCCGCCGGGGTCACGTCGAAGGCGGGGTTGCGAACCGCCGTACCGGCCGGCGCGATCCGCTCGCCCCGGAACAGGAGCACCTCGTCCGCGGAACGTTCCTCGATCGGGATCGCCGCCCCGTCCGGGGTCGCGAGATCGACGGAACTGAGCGGGGCGCAGACGTAGAACGGCACGCCGTGGCGAGCCGCGAGCACGGCGAGTGGATACGTCCCCACCTTGTTCGCCGTGTCGCCGTTGGCCGCGATCCGGTCCGCTCCGACGAGGATCGCGTCGACCTCGCCGTGCGCGAGCAGGTGTCCCGCCGCGACGTCCGGGATGAGCGTGTGCGGTACCCCGGCCTGCGACAGTTCCCACGCCGTGAGGCGCGCACCCTGGAGGTACGGACGGGTCTCGTCGACCCAGACGAGCAGGTCGCGACCGGCATGATGGGCCGCCTGGACGACACCGAGCGCCGTTCCGAACTGGCCGCATGCGAGCGGGCCGGTGTTGCAGTGGGTGAGGATGCGGAGCGGGCCCTCGGCCGGGACGGGCAGGAGGGCGAGGCCCGCCTCGGCGAGCCGGCCGTGGTCGTCGGTCGCCTCGGCGACGATCGCGTCCGCTTCCGCGCGCATCGCGTCGGCAATCGCATCGCCGTCCGGGTTGAGCTCGCCCACGGCGTCGAAGCGGGCGACGACGCGCTCCACCGCCCAGCGCAGGTTGACCGCCGTGGGACGCGCCTCAGCAAGGGCGCGCGCTGCACCCCGGATCGTCGCGCGGCGCGCGTACGGCCGGCTCTTGCGGGCGAGGTTGGCGGTGAGGGCGAGCGACAGGGCGGCCACCTGGCCGATCGCCGGCGCGCCGCGGACGACCATGTGGCGAATCGCCCACGCCGCCTCGGCACCGGACCGGACGGGATGCTCGACAAGGGCGTCGGGAAGCTTGCGCTGGTCGATGAGCAGGAGTGTCCGATCGTCGTCGGCGAAACGGAACGGCGTCCGGAAGCCGTGCGGCAGCGCGTCGTCCGCGGGCCCATCGTCGAACGCCCCGGCCAGCGCGGCGGCGCCGCGTTCGGGATTCAGGATGGCCGACGCGGCCTCGGCCGACTGGCGCTGGAGCGCCGACGCGGCGCCCACCACCGTCGCCGCGGTCTGGAAGATCTCGCCCGCGAACTGGCGGAAGAACCGCCGCCGCGCGAGGTCCGGCTGGGGCGGCGGCCCCGCCGAGGGCTCCGCGTCGGTGCGTTCCGGCTGTTCCGGCTGCTCCGCCAACGTCCCGCGCCGCTCGGTCAGTAGCGGATGACGCTCGTGACCCGGCGCCCGTCGAGCCGGTCGCGGCCCTTCAGGAAGTCGAGCTCGACGAGGAAGCCCAGGCCCACGACGTCTCCCTTGAGGCGCTCGACGAGCTCGATCGTGCCCTTGACCGTGCCGCCGGTCGCGAGCAGGTCATCGACGATCAGCACGCGCTGCCCGGCACCGATGGCGTCACGATGGATCTCGAGGGTGTTCGAGCCATACTCGAGGGCGTACTCGACGGTGATCGTCTCGGCCGGCAGCTTGCCGAGCTTGCGGACGGGGACGAGTCCGGCGTTGAGCTGGTAGGCCATCGGCGCGCTGAAGATGAACCCGCGCGATTCCATCCCGACCACGATGTCGATCTGCTCGTCGCGATACGGCTCCAGCATGAGGTCGATCGCCTCGCGGTACGAGGCCGGGTCCTTGAGCATGGTGGTGATGTCGTAGAACAGGATGCCCGGCTTGGGAAAGTCGGGAATCTCGCGGATCTTCGCGCGAAGGTCCTCGGCGGACATCGGTCTGGAGATCCTCCTGACGGGTGGGCAGGGTGCAGTCTACCGCAGGCACCCACCGCAGACGGCCAGCCCAGCCCGGCCGAACTTCAGGCGAGGGTCGGCGCCCCATCCGCCCGAACTCGGCCCGGCAGCCGGCCGCTCAGTGCGACGCCGAGCACGTCGATCGCCGCGCCGACCGCGAACGCCGCCGCGAGTCCCCACCAGGCCTCTGCGCCGAGCGCGAGGCCGGCCGCGATGAGCGCCCCGCCGACGCCCGTCCCGAGGGCCGTGCCGAGGACGTCGGACATCTGGAGGGCCGCGCTCGCCGCGCCCTGCTCCTCGACGCGCGCCTCGCGCAGGGTCACGAGCGACAGCGTCGAATACGCGAGGCCCATGCCGAGCCCGGCCACGGCCCACGCCCCGATCCCCACGACGATCGGGACGGCCGGCGAGAGCACGGCGGCGAAGCCGACGATCCCGAGCGCGACGGTCGCGAACCCGAGACGAACAAAGCGGCGCGCTCCGAAGCGAACGATCCCGCGCGCCTGGATCCACGCCCCGGCCGTCCAGGCCAGGGTCGCCGCGGTGAGCACGATCCCGGACACGGTCGCGCTCGTGCCCCGCCAGTCCTGGAGGGCGAGCGGGACGTACGCGTCGGCCGCGAAGAAGGCAAAGGTGAGCACCCCGCGCAGGAGGACAGCCGCCGGCAGCCCGGCCGCCGCCCGGAGCGTGCCCGGCGGGGTGAGGGCCATGAACGCCCGGACGGTGAGGAGGATCCCGACGCCGATCAACGGAAGGCCGGGCAGGAGGGACACGCTCGTCAGCCCGGCGGTGGCGAGCGCCGCCCCGCCGACGATCACGAACGCCCAGCGGACTCGATGCCCGTTCGGGACCGCGGAGCCGGCATTCGTCGGGGTCACGGTCGCGCGCACCGCCTCCGGGATCCGGCCGAGCGCCGAAACGGTCAACGCCCCGCTCACGGCGATGAGCGGCAGCAGGCCGAGAAACACGAACCGCCAGCTCGTCGCCTCGCCGATCAGCCCGGCGATCGCCGGTCCGATCAGCCCGGGCAGGACCCAGGCGGTCGACAGGACGGCGAACATCTGCGCCCGGAGGGCCTCCGGCAGCGTCCGACCGATCGCGACATACGCGATCGGCGCGATGGCGCCGGCACCGAGGCCCTGGACGAAGCGGCCGACGACGAGGATGAGCATCGACGGCGCGAGTCCTCCGGCGACGAGTCCGACCGCGAACAGCCCGAGCCCCAGGGCGAACGGGAGCACGAGCCCGCGCCGGTCGGCCATGCCGCCGAGCAGGACCGTCCCGAGCAGCGTCCCGAGGAAGAACGCCGAGAAGACCCAGCCGTAGAGGTGGAGGTCGCCGAGCTCGCGGGTGACGATCGGCAGGATCGTGGCGATCGCGAGCGCCTCGAACGCGACGAGCGTGACGGTCACGACCAGGCCCACCGTCAGCGAGCGGCGCGCGGGCGACCACAGCCCGCCGACGTGGTCGGCAAAGCTGTCGATCGCCGGCGCGACGGCCGGCGGCGCGGACGCCTCCGTCTCGGGCGTCGAGGGGCCGTGGGTCATGCGTCAAAGGATGGCCGCTGCCGGCGATCGGCGCCGCGGGCGCGCGTCGAGCCGACCCTACGTCATGTGTCGCGTGCGATCAGGACGCCGTCCTCTGCCGTCGCGAGCCGAGCGACCACCGCTTGCGTGAGCGTCCACGTCGCGGCCGGATCGCGCGGCAGGCGGATCCGGACCTGGTTCGAGGCGAACGTGAGGTCGCTCGGCCGGACGCCGGGCAGGCCGCCGCCCGCGCCGGGTGCGAGCAGGCGCATCGCGGTTCCCCGCGACAACGCGCCGCCGAAGCGGACGACGAGCTGGCCGTCCTCGCGCGACACGGACGACACGCCTGCCGTCTCGGCGACGAAGCGGAGCTCGGCGACCTCGGCGAGGCGGAGCACCGGCGGCGGCATTGGCCCGAAGCGGTCGGTCACCTCCTGCCGGAAGGCCGCGAGGTCGCCAGCCGACCGGACGCGCGCAAGGCGCCGGTAGAGCTCGAGCTTCTGCGCCTCGTCGGGCACGTAGTCGGACGGCAGGAACGCCTCGACCGGCAGGTCGACGACCGCCTGCTGCGACGCGACGACGGGGGCCCGTCCCTCCAGTTCGGCCTTCTTTTCCTCGACCGCCTCGGCGAGGAGGCGGGAGTACAGGTCGAACCCGACCGCCGCCATGTGCCCGGACTGCTCGGCGCCGAGGATGTTGCCGGCGCCCCGGATCTCGAGGTCCGACAGGGCGATCTGGAACCCCGCCCCGAGCTCCGACGCGTTGAAGATCGCCTGGAGCCGCTTGCGCGCCTCGTCGCTCAGGCGCTCGCGGCGCCGGTAGAGCAGGTACGCGTAGGCGCGGCGCGAGCTCCGGCCGACCCGCCCGCGGAGCTGGTAGAGCTGGGCCAGCCCGAGCGTGTCGGCCCGGTCGATGATGATCGTGTTCGCGTTCGGGATGTCGAGTCCGGACTCGATGATCGTCGTGCACACGAGGACGTCGGCCGCCCCGTCGGCGAACGCGATCATCACCTTCTCGAGGACACCTTCGGGCATCTGGCCGTGGCCGACGACGATTCGCGCACCCGGCAGCAGCCGGCGCAGCTGGTCCGCCTGGGCCTCGATCGTCTCGACCCGATTGTGGACATAGAAGACCTGCCCGCCCCGGTCGAGCTCGCGCAGGATCGCGTCGCGGACGAGCCCGGCCGATGCCTCCGCGACGCGGGTCTGGATCGGCAGCCGATCCTCCGGCGGCGTCTCGATGACGCTGAGATCGCGCACGCCCGCGAGGGCGAGGTTGAGCGTGCGCGGGATCGGCGTCGCCGACAGGGTCAGCACGTCGACCTCGCGGCGGAGCTGCTTGAGTCGCTCCTTCGCCGCAACGCCGAACCGCTGCTCCTCGTCGACGACGACGAGCCCGAGGTCCCGGAAGCGGACGTCCCTCGAGAGCAGGCGATGGGTGCCGATGACGAGGTCGACCGATCCCGCCGCCAGATCGTCGATCGTCGCCGCCTGCTCGCGCGGCGGGACGAAGCGCGACAGGAGGCGGACGGTCATCGGGAACGCCGCGAAGCGCTGGCCGAACGTCGCATGGTGCTGAGCGGCGAGGACGGTCGTCGGGACGAGCACGGCGACCTGCCGGCCGTGCTGGATCGCCTTGAACGCCGCACGCAGGGCGACCTCCGTCTTACCGTAGCCGACGTCGCCGACGACGAGCCGGTCCATCGGCCGCCCGGCCTCCATGTCGAGCTTGACCTCCGCCGTCGCCCGGAGCTGGTCGACGGTCTCCTCGTACGGGAACGACGCCTCCAGCTCCGCCTGCCACGGGCTGTCCGGGGCGAACGGGTGGCCCTGCGCGCGGGCGCGCGCCGCGTACAGCGCGAGGAGTTCCTCGGCCAGGTCGCTGACGGCCCGGCGGACACGGTTCGTCGTCCGCAGCCACTCCCCGCCGCCGAGGCGCGACAGCTGCGGGCGCTCCCCGCCGCTGTAGCGGCTGACCCGGGTGATCTGCTCGACCGGCACGAAGATCTTGTCGCCGGCGGCGAACGAAAGCTCGAGGTAGTCGCGCTCCTCCCCCGCCCCGCCGCGCCGGAGCATCTGTTCGTAGCGGGCGATGCCGTGGTCGATGTGGACGACGAGGTCGCCCGGCGTGAGGCGCTCGAGGATGTCGCGCGGCACGACGCGGCGCATCGCCTTGGGCCGTCGGACGCGGACCGTCCCGAACAGCTCGCGGTCCGTCACGAAGGCGACCCCGTCAGGCCCACCGGCGAACCCGCCGTTGAGGCTCCGCTCGACGAGGGTGACCGAGCCGGGCGGCGGCGCGTCGGCGATGCGCGACACGACCGCCGCGTCGTGACCGGCCTCTGCGAGGAGCTCGGCGAGGCGCGGCGCCTGGTCGGACGCGAGGACGACCCGGCCACCCTCCGCCGCCCAGCCCTCGACGGCCTCGACGAGGCGCAGCGTCCGACCGGGCGGCATCGACGGCTCGCGCCAGCCGAACAGGTCGCCCGACGACAGCCCGCCGCCGGCGACCGCCGCGCGTCGGGCGAGCTCCGATTCCCAGGTCAGCTCGAGGGTCCGCGCGCCGAGCAGCCGGGCCTTCCAGTCGCGCGGCGGGAGGTAGGCCGGCGGCCAGTCGCGCGGCAGCTCGCCGGCCTCCGTCAGCTCGCCACGCCGTTCGTCCGCCTGGGCCCACAGGAACGCGGCGGCGTCGGCGATGTCGCCCGGCTCGTCGAGGACGAGGAGCGCGTCGGGGCCGACGTGGTCGAGGCCCGTCGCCGGGGCGAGGATCGGCGCCCACACCTCGGCGGCATCGCCGGTCGCGAGGGCGCGGCCGCCCTGCTCGGCCTCGCCGGTACCGCCCTCGCCGAATCGCTCGAGATCGGCGAGGAGGCGCTCGGTGAGGCGTCCCTTCGGGCGGGTGACGCCGTCGCGCGGGACGAGGAACTCGCTGGCGGGGAGCAGGGCGACGGCGTCGAGCGGGCCGACGGTCCGCTGGTCGGTCGGATCGAACGCCCGGAGGGAGTCGATCTCGTCGCCGAAGAACTCGATCCGGGCGGGCAGCGGCGCCGACGGCGGGAAGACGTCGACGATGCCGCCGCGCCGCGCGAACTCGCCGCGGCCGGCGACTTCCGTGACCGGGACGTAGCCGAGGCCGAGGAGCTCGCGGAGGAGGGCGTCGAGCGACCGACGAACGCCGACGCGAAGCTCGAGCGGGACGTCGGGCAGGTCGTCCGGCGCGATCGTGTGCTGGAGCAGCGCCTGGACGCTCGCGACGAGGATCCGCGCGCGGCCACTCCGCCAGGCCGACAGCGCGGCGACGCGAGCGGCCGTCTCGTCGGCCACGAGCTCGCTCCGCTCGTAGGCGAGCGCGGTCCGCGGTTCGAGCGTCGCGACGGCGGCCGCATCGCCCAGCCACGCGCCGAGCTCCTCCGCGACCCGGTCGCCGATCTCCGCGTCGCGGGCGATCCAGCACACCCGTTCGCCGGCACCGAGTGCCAGGGCCGCGGCGAGGTACGACTTGGCCCCGTGCGGCACCGACGCGAGCCCCGCGTGGCGGGACGAGGCGATCCGCTCGCGCAGCGCGGCGAACGACCCGGTCGCGGCAAGGAGCGGCGGCAGGGCCGACAGGTCGGGCAGCCGCCGGCCCAGGCGCGGCGCACCCTCGGGACGCGGCCGACGTGGCGCAGGCCGCGGCAGCGACGCGTCGCGAACCTCCGCTTCCGCGTCGGCGACGTCGAAGTCGATCGCCTCGACGAGGGCGCCGCGGCGCTCCGCGTACTCGGCGACGATCCGCTCGCCGACCCGGCGCTCCCGCCCGCGCTTGCCGCGCAGCGGTGGTGGACCGCTCACCCGGGCGGATCCGTCGGACGCACGCGGCGCCACCCGGTCTTCGTGCGGCGGATCCCGTCAGGTCCCGGCGGCCCGTCGACCTCGCCGGGCGGCGCGACGCGATCCGAGTCGGCCGGCCGGAGCTCGAACATGTTGAACCGGTTGGCCGCCTTGTTCGTCCCGTCGCGCGCCCACGCCTCCACAGCGTCGGCCGCGGCGTCGAGCAGCTCGTCGAGGCGAGCGTGCTCTTCGGGGTGGAACCGGCTCAAGACATGGTCGATCGCCGTCCGATCCGGCTCACCGATCCCGACCCGCAGCCGGCTGAACTTCTCGGTGCCCATCTCCTCGATGATCGAGCGCAGCCCGTTGTGGCCTCCGGCGCCGCCGCCCTCGCGAAAGCGGAGCTTGCCGAACGGCAGGGCGAAGTCATCGGCAACGACGAGCAGATCGCCGAGCGGCGCGTGCTCGCGGGCCAGGATCTTGCGGACCGCGATGCCGGAGTCGTTCATGTACGTGAGCGGCTTGGCGAGCGTCACGTCGAGCCCGCGGAACCGACCCCACACGATCCGGCTCGCGTCGCGCTCGCGACCGCCGCCCCAGCCGGCCCGCTCGGCGATCCGGTCGAGGACCATCCAGCCGATGTTGTGGCGCGTCTGTGCGTACTGGCCGCCCGGGTTGCCGAGCCCG
>Ga0299906_10003626_pt1 | contig 12732 bp, 14 predicted proteins | sample RVTome_14_FD_200259 | JGI IMG/M metagenome (GOLD analysis project Ga0299906, IMG submission 200259) | Soil microbial communities from uranium-contaminated site in the Upper Colorado River Basin, Wyoming, United States - RVT145D125 (version 2) ...
ATGGACGGCTATGAGCTGGCCGAGCACGTGCGTGCCGACTCACGACTGCGCAAGGTTCCCATTATCATGGTGACCTCCCGTGCCGGCCAGAAACACCGCAAACGTGCGCGCAAGCTCGGCGCCAACGCCTACCTCACCAAACCGTACCAGGAGGCCGAGCTCATCGAGCAGGTCGGCGATCTCCTGTCGAGGAACCTGACGCGCCGGGCCGATTGAGGGGCGAAAAAGACTGTGAAGAAGAGCGCAAGCCGCAAGAAGTCGACGAAGAAGATCGAAGGGAGAAGGACACCGGCCGCGCGCAAGCCCGCCAGGCCGGCAGCAGCCTCCAGCGACCCGGGCGTAACCATTCACTGCACGTTGGCGCTCACCGGTAAATGGTCCATGGTGCTGCCGACCAGCGCCATCGCCGAGATCACCGATTACGCGCCGCCGGCACCTCTGGAGAACACGCCGAGCTGGCTGCTGGGCCAGTTGGAATGGCAAGACTGGCAGGTGCCGGTGATCAGCTACGGGGCGCTGATCGACGGCGATCCGCCGGAGTCCGCCACCGCCCATTCGAGGATCATGGTGGTCAAATCGCTGTCAAGCACGGCGCGGGTGCCCTTCATCGGTGTGATGGTGCGGGAGATCCCCAGGCTGGCCAGCATTTCTGAATCCGAAATGGAGGTCGCGGGGGACGACGGGAAATCGCTCGGCGTGCACTGCAAGGTCAAGTTTTCCGGGCAGGACGCCGTCATCCCCGACCTCGACCGTCTCAGCCAACTGGTGGGCCACGCCGCCTACGGCACGGATAAATGAGCGAGATCGGGCTTCCTGCCCGACTCGCATCTCGCCGTTGAAAAGCGCGGTTTTCAAAGGCTCGCGCGCTGCGCGCGTTGGCACATCCATGTGCCAATTGCTTGTCGCGACGATTTGATGAGCTTGTAGGAGCAGCGCAGGCAGAGAAGCAGGTACGGTTTTCGGCGGAGCCGAAAGAAGTGCGTGCTGAGCGCCGTTGCGCGTGCCCTCGCCGCGATCGGCCGCTAGCGCAAGTCTCCTGCCAATGACTGAAGGATGGCAATGGCCGCAGGCCCGGCCGTCTCAGTACGCAGAATTCGTGGCCCCAAGCGGACGGCAACCACGCCCTTCCCCTTCATGGCCGCAAGCTCGGCCTCGCTGAACCCGCCCTCCGGCCCCACCGCGATATCCACCGCGTCGGCCCGCTCCAACTGGGGCAAAGAACGCTCTGCACCCGCGTCGAGCACCAGGCGCCTTCCCGGCACGGCGATCCACTCGAGCAGGACGATCGGAGCGCGCAATTCCGGCACCGTGGCGCGGCCGCATTGCTCGCTGGCCGACTGCATAATTCCACGCCAGTGCGCCATCCGCTTTTTGAGCCGCTCCCCTGAAAGCTTGAGTTCGACCCGCTCCGTGTGCAGCAACTGCACCGCTGCCACACCGAGCTCGGTCACCTTTTGCAGGCAGTAATCCATGCGCTCACCGCGGCTCAGGGCCTGGCTCAGGGTGATTTCAAGGGGCGATTGGGCGGCGTTCGGCCGACGCTCCAGCACTTCGACCTTTGCGGTGCCCCGATCGAAGGCGGTCAGCCTGCAGCGATAGTCGCTGCCGTCGCCATTGAACAGGACGAACTCGGCACCCGCCGCGAGGCGAAGCACGCGCGTGAGGTAGTGCGTGGGCTTCTCACCCAGCGTGACCTCGGCGCCCGCTTCCAGCGTCTGATCAGAATACAGCCTGTGGTTTCGCACCGAGTTGGGCCAATCGATGAAACATAGGCCTGCTATGATAGGCCGCTTTCATTCCTGAGCAGAACTTCAAACCTCTCACCATGCTGGATTTCGAACAGGCAAGGGACGTCGCCATCGCCGCCGCCGACGCGGCTTCCAAGGTCATCATGCCTTACTTCCAGGGTGACTTCGACGTCGAACTCAAGGCCGACCAGACCCCGGTCACCGTGGCCGACCGTCTGGCCGAGGACGTCATCCGCGAAACCATACTGGACGCCTTCCCGGATCACGCCATCTTCGGTGAGGAACGCGGCATGACTCACGGCGCCGGGCGCCCCGGGCCGGTCTGCACATGGCTCGTGGACCCCATCGACGGCACCAAAAGCTTCGTGCGCGGTTACGGCATGTTCTCCTGCCAGATCGCGCTGATGGAAAAAGGCCGCCTGGTGCTCGGCGTTTCGACCGCCCCGGCGTTCGGCGAACAGGCGGTCGGAGTCGATGGCCTGGGCGCGGTGCTCGACGGCAAGAAGCTCTCGGTGAGCGGCGTGAAGACTATCGAGAAGGCCGCGATTTCGACCGGCAACATCGGCTCACTCGCCAGGTCCGACCGTTGGCGGGCGCTGGGCCGCATCCTGGCGCGCGCCTACACCACGCGCGGCTACGGCGATTTCTACCATTACCATCGCCTGGCGGCGGGCCAGCTCGACGCCGTCATTGAGTCCGATCTCAACATCCTGGACATCGCCGCGCTAACCGTGGTGGTCCGCGAGGCCGGCGGGGTCGTCACCGATCTGGCCGGAGATCCCATCGGCATGGAGACCACCTCCATCCTGGCGGCCAACCCCGCCCTGCACACCGAGCTGCTGGCGGCACTCAACGAGAGCCTCTGATGCATGGCGCCAATCTGAAGACCCTGGCGCCCGCAGTGGCGGACATCGCGAGGCGGGCCGGCGAGGCCATCCTCACGGTTTATGGCGACGAATTCGACGTCGCCAGGAAGGCGGATGACTCACCGGTGACCGAAGCGGACCTCGCCAGCCACGACGTCATCGTCGAGGCCCTCGCCAAGTTGACTCCCGGCGTGCCCGTGCTCTCCGAGGAGGATGCCGCCATCCCGTTCGAGACGCGTTCGGCATGGCGGGAGTACTGGCTGGTCGATCCCCTCGACGGCACCAAGGAGTTCGTCAGCCGCAATGGCGAGTTCACGGTCAACATCGCCTTCGTATCCGATCATGCGCCGGTCCTCGGTGTAGTTCTGGTACCGCTGAGCGGTGCATGTTACTGCGGCGTGACAGGCCACGGCGCCACCCTCCAGGAGGGCGGCCGGCCGGCCAGGGCCATCCAGGTGCGTATCCCCCACGCCTACCCCATCGTGGTGGTGGGCAGCCGCTCGCACGCCAACCCCCGGCTTGAAGAGCACCTCCAAGGGCTGGGCGAATACGAGTTGGTGACCATGGGCAGCTCCCTGAAATGTTGTCTGGTCGCCGAGGGCAAAGCCGATTTCTATCCGCGCCTGGGCCACACTTTCGAGTGGGATACGGCAGCGGCGCACGCGGTCGTCGCCGCCGCCGGCGGCCGCCTGCTGAAGCTCGACGGCTCACCCCTCGAATACAACCGCAAGGAATCCCTGCTCAACCCCGAATTCCTGGTCATCGGCGACCCGTCGGTCGACTACCTCTCCCTCTTTTCCAACTACATTTCCGCGTAGGGGCCGCGGGACGAGTGCCTCTTCCGCGACACGCGCCGACAGCATGTGCAATGGCGTCGCCTAGTCCTTGTAGGAGCCGCGCCTCGCGGCGATTGAAGCGCCGGTCGCGGCGAGGGCGCCGCTCCTACAGCGGGATGCCTGCCCCGCACCTGAGGTCAGAACGGCTTTAACACCACAAGTAGCACGATGGCTATGAGCAATACCGCGGGTACCTCATTAAACCATCTGAACCATACGTGGCCGTGCGGGACTTCACCGCGGGTGAAGCGGCGGACCAGAAGCGCGCACCAGAGGTGGTAGACGATCAGCGCCGCGACCAGGCCGAGCTTGGCGTGCATCCAGCCGTGGCGCAGCCAGATCGGCATCTCAACGATCATCCACAGGCCGAAAATCAGCGCCAGGATTCCGCCGATGTGAGTGATGAGCAGCAGCTTGCGCTGCATCGTGATCAGCGTGCCGCGCGTCGCTTCGTCGGTCGACATGGCGTGGTAGACAAACAGGCGCGGGAGGTAGAACAGACCCGCGAACCACGTCACGACGAAGATGATATGAAGGGCCTTGAGCCAAAGCATCGCCGAAATCCTCACCGATAATGGCGGAATTGTAACCTTCTCTTGACGAACGCTTTCGCGGCGGGTATAAACACGGCAGATTTTTGCCGCCGAACCCTGGAACTCGGCGCAAAACCGGAAGACCGAGGGGTCTTGCCTGATAACAACAATAAAATAATAGAAAATAACGATAAGTAAAACACTATAAAAAAGTGCAGGGACTAAGCGGCTTCGGCCGCTTTTTTGTCATCTGCGTCGGCCGCTTTGAGATTCGCAAAAACGGCGCTCCCCGCTCCCACTTTATATTGATTTCGCCGCTTGTTACCACCATGATGAAGGGTGCCTGAACGCTTTGACGACTTGGAATGACCGTGAGCGACACTGCCCAAATGAGCCATGAACAGACCCAGGCGGCGCCCGCGCCGACGGGCGTCGCGTTCACCGACGCGGCGGCCCGCAAAGTCCAGGAACTGATCCTCGAAGAGGGCAATCCCGGGCTCAAGCTGCGCGTTTACATTTCGGGTGGCGGCTGCTCCGGCTTCCAGTACGGGTTCTCCTTCGACGAGAACCGCGCCGAGGACGACATCGCCGTTGAAAACGAGGGCATCACGCTGCTGATCGACCCCCTGAGTTTCCAGTACCTCATGGGCGCCGAGGTGGATTATTCCGAATCCCTGCAGGGCGCGCAGTTCATCATCCGCAACCCCAACGCGACCACTACCTGCGGCTGCGGATCTTCATTTTCCGTATAAGCCACACGGACGATGCACGCCCGCCTCAGCATCGACCGCCACTCGAAGTCACGTCGCAACCGTTTCACTTCCGTTCGCCTCGATCGCCTCGTGGAGCGGCGCGACGATGCCGAATGGGTGCGCGCCGCCATGCACTCCGAGAAGGCGCGCTTCGTGCCGCTATGGCGTAGTCGCAGCCTGATCGACGCCAGCGGCGAGGGCCACATTGCCGTCTACCTCAAACCTGGCGAACTCGACGATGTGGAAACCGTCCAGCCCCCCACCTTGCTGGGTACCGATGGCAAGCGCTACTTCTTCGTCGTATCGATCAACGACCAGCAGCGCGAACAGCTCAAGGCGCGGCACCCGGAGGCGGATTTCGTTGACCTCAGGCGTGCCTCGGTCAACATGGACGCCAAGCACGCCGGCGTGCTGGCCTACGCCAAGGCCCTGCACTACTGGCAATACCGCCAGAGTTTCTGCGGGATCTGCGGCAGCTCGACCGTCCTCCAGTCATCCGGACACAAGCTGGCGTGCAGTAACGATGAATGCGCCCGCGAGTTCTTTCCGCGCATCGACCCGGCCATCATCGTGCTCGTCACCTGCGGCGATGCCTGTCTTCTGGGCCGCAATGTGCGCTGGCCACCGCGACGCTTTTCCACGCTGGCGGGCTTTGTAGAGCCCGGCGAAAGCCTGGAGGACGCCGTGGTGCGCGAAGTGCAGGAGGAAGCCGGCGTCACGCTGAGCCGCATCGAGTACGTGTCCTCCCAGCCCTGGCCGTTTCCGGCATCGGCGATGTGCGGCTTCTTCGCCGAAGCCGTTTCCACGGAATGCGCCACCTCCGATGAGCTCGAGGAACTGCGCTGGTTCACGGTCGCCGAGCTGGTCGAGGCCGTCAGCAGCGGAGAGATCCTGCTCTCTCCCTCGGTTTCAATCGCCTTTCGCCTGCTCGCCGATTGGTTCGAAAAGAACGGCGGCGGCGACCTCGAGGCGCTGGCCAGGGAAGTCGCACGGGAGAAGCCGCTATGACCATTATTTCGATCCTCATCGCCTTTGCCTTGTGCCACTTCGTCAGGGAAGTGGGGCGGCTGCGGCAGCGTGGCTGGCTGAAGAAATGGGTGGCGTTCGCCAACAGCGCCTTCGGGGAAGTGGCCGGCTGGAAAGGATTTGGCGGATTCCTGGTGATCATCCTCGTCCCCCTGATCGTCCTCGTTCTGCTGTACCTCTTGCTGGTTTCCGCGCTCGGGCCGGCCGGCGCATTCCTGCTGGCGCTGCTCGTGCTGATATACGCCTTCGGCCCGCGCGACCTCGACACCGATGTCGCTGCGGTGGTCAGGGCGCAGGACGAGGAACAGCGCGAAGCGGCGCTCAAGCGCCTGCTGGGCGGCGATCCGCCCGACGACGAGACTGCCGCCAAAGAGGCCATGATCGACGCCGTGTTCCGTGAATCGTTGCGTCGCTGGTTCGCCGTGATCTTCTGGTTCGCCGTGCTGGGTATCGTCGGCGCCCTGCTTTATCGCATGGTCGATTGGCTGCATCACGAGGATTACGACATCTCCGACGAGCAGCGCAGACTGTTCCGGCGGATGCAGCAAATCATGGACTGGCCGGCTGCCCAGCTGACCACGCTGGCGTTGGCGATCGCGACCGATTTCGATTCGGTCTACGCGGCCTGGAAGCACTATCACGATGAGCAGGGCCACGGCCTCTTCGAAGGCGACAATGGCTTCCTGCTGGCAAGCGCCCGCTGCATCGTGCTGACCGGGCACGCCGCGCGTGACGGCTACGCCGATCAGCTCGTGGGGCCCCTGGCCAGACTTCAGCAGGCGATGGACCTCGTTTGGCGGGCGCTCGGCGTGTGGCTGACCGTGCTGGCGCTGCTGCTGCTCGTCAACGTCATTTCTTAAGCTCCGAGGTGCATCTCGCCAAGCACAGCCGGGCCGCAACGCTCTGGCTCGCCGCCTGCGGCGCGATCGCGCTGGCGGCGATGTGGGCGACGGCGGCGGAGGCGATCGTTTTGCCGCAGGCGGACGGCGGCGAGCTGGTTCTGAAATCACCGGCCCAGCGACTCATCACGCTCTCCCCGCATTTGACCGAACTGGTGTTCGCCGCCGGTGCCGGTCACCTGCTGGCGGCCACCGTCGCCTACAGCGATTTCCCTCCCGAAGCGTCTGAACTTCCCCGGGTGGGCGATGCCTTTCGTATCGACACCGAGCGCGTCCACCTGCTCGACCCCGATCTGATCCTCGGCTGGCAGTCGGGCAATCCCCCCGCCGCACTGTCACATCTCACCGGGCTGGGCTTTCCGCTGTGGACGGTGGAGATCCGCCGACCCGGGGAGATCGCCGACGTTGTCGAGATGATCGGGCAGGCAACGGGCACCCTGGAGGCAGCCCGCACCGCGGCCGGCGATCTGCGACGGAAAATCGAGGGGCTCGAGCGCCGTTACGCGGCCCGCAGCGCCGTGAGTTATTTCTACCAGGTCTCCGACCGGCCGCTGTACACAGTCAGCGGCGAACACCTGATCAGCCGCGGGCTCGCCATGTGCGGCGGCGAGAACGTCTTCGCCGGCCTGTCGGGGCTGGCGCCCCAGATCGGGCTGGAAGCCGTGCTGGTGGCCGACCCGCAGTTGCTCATCGCGCCACGCATCGGCGGGCTGTCAGACCCTCTGGAGCACTGGAGGGCATGGCCTCGACTGCAAGCAGTGCGCGACGAGCACTTCCTGCTCCTGCCGGCCGACGAAATCAGCCGGGCCACCCCGAGATTCCTCGATTCGGTTGAACTGGCCTGCGCGATGATGGACGATTTACGCTCCGCAATACTGGAGCCGCGATGAACTCTGTCCTGGTCGCCTCGCCCGTCGGAGTCATGACCGTGCTGGTCGCTGTCGTGAGTTTCTGGTTCTGGCTCCACAAGGTGAGCGGGTGGAAGATCTTCGACTACCTTCCGCCGCTGATCTGGATCTATGCCACCCCCGTGCTGCTTTCCAACACCGGGGTCATCCCCTTCCAGAGCCCGGCCTACGATTTCCTGCGCGCCTACGGCCTGCCGATCTTCATCGTGCTGATGCTGATCAAGGTCGACGTCATGGGCGCCATCCGGGTCATGGGCAAGGGCGTGTTCGTGATGCTGCTCGGCACCGCCGGTGTGGTGCTGGGCGGCTTCCTGGCCTATATCCTGGGGCAGAGCCTCAGCACCGGGCCGGACGCCTGGCTGCAGTTTCCGCTGCCCGAGGACAGCTGGAAGGCCTTCGGCACCCTGGCGGGCAGCTGGATCGGCGGCACTGGCAACATGACGGCGGCGCACGCAGCCCTGGAGGGCACGCCCGAGCACCTCACCATGGCGGCGGCGGCGGATCAGCTCGTTTACCTCATATGGCTGCCTATTCTGCTCGGCAGCAAGGCCTTTGCCGACCGCTTCAACCGATGGATGAAGGTGCCTGCGGACCGCGTGCGGGTGATGGAACAGGCGGCCGCGCAAGCGGAAGTCCAGGAACCGGCCCCGAAGATGATCCAGATCGTCAGCCTGGCGCTGCTTTCGCTGGGCTTTACCTGGATCGCGCTGGGCCTGTCGGAGGTGCTGCCGCCCGTGGTCATCGGCAGCGCCGCGGTCATCACGGGCAGCACCTGGCTGATCCTGATCGTCACCACCTTGGCGCTCGCCGCCTCGGCAACGCCCGCGCGCAAGCTGCCCGCCGCGCAACCCATCGCGATTGCGCTGATTTATGTCTACGTCGCCCGCATCGGCGCCACCATGGACCTGTCGCAGGCCGACCTGGGCACCATGGGCGCCTTCGTGGCGATGGCCTTCGTGTGGATCTTCATCCACGGCGCCTTCATCCTGTTCGGCGCATGGCTGTTCAGGGTCGATGTGCACACCCTGGCCATCGCCTCGGCCGCCAACATCGGCGGTGCGGCCTCCGCGCCGGTGGTTGCCGCCCACCACCGCGAGTCGCTGGTGCCGGCGTCGATCCTGATGGCGATGATCGGCTACGCGCTGGGCAATTACCTGGCCATTCTGACCGGCCGTCTGGGACAGTTGCTGGGCTCCTGAAAGGTGAACGCACTCCGTAAACGCACCGCGGAGCTGCTGGAAGCGCAGAGGCCCGGCGATTCCTGGGGCCGGCTGGTCGACCTGGTGCTGATTTTCCTGATCTTCGCCAGCATTGGCGTGATCATCCTGGAGACCGAGTCGGGGCTGAGCGGCGCCTGGTCCGAACGGTTCTGGAAGTTCGAGGTGTTCAGCATCGCCGTCTTCACGGTCGAGTACCTGCTGCGCCTGTGGTCCTGCGTCGACCGCGAAGGGCAGCCGGAAGTGTCGCCGACAAGGGCCCGTCTGCGCGAGGCCAACACCCTCATGGTGGTCGCCTTCGTCATGCTCGTGATCCTGATCCTGGCGGCGTGAGGCGGTCTACTACCGTGAAGTGCAACGGCTCACCGTCGACGGGAAGGTGACCCTTGAGGAGGAGCACCGGATTCACCGGCTGGCCCAGGAGCTGGGCCTCAGCCATAAGGATGCCTACGCGGTGATGCGCGACGCCCTGCGCGACAGGCCGACCCATTCACAGTGCCCGGATTGCGGGGGCGAATTGCAGCCGCTGGGCCATTAAAACCTAAGGAGTAAACAGATGATTGGATACGTGACGCTGGGAACCAACGACTTGCCGCGGGCGACGGCCTTCTATGACGAGCTCCTCGCCGTCATGGGCGCCAAGCGCTTCATGGAAACCGAACAGTGCATCGGCTGGGCGGTGGACCCGAAACAGCCCGGCCTTGCCGCGACCAAGCCCCACAACGGCGAACCCGCCACCACCGGCAATGGCACCATGGTGGCACTCGCCGTCAATTCGAAAGATCTCGTCCACGCGGTCTACGACAAGGCGATCGAGCTGGGCGCAGAAGACGAGGGCGCGGTGGGACCGCGCGGGGAGCACTTTTACGCCGGCTACTTCCGCGATCTCGACGGCAACAAGCTCAACGTTTTCTGGGCCACCCAGGGCGCCGGAGAGGAATGAAAGCGGCGCTCAGCCGAAGATTTGAGTGAAGCCGCCGCGGTTCATGGTCCACACGCTGTAGGTCAGGAAACAGGCGAAGCCGGCCCATAACACCAGCGGCAGGAGCATGAACCCGGCCTGCCTAGAAAGCAGGAAAAAGGCCCGGCTGCACATGATCGCAACCGCCAGGATCAGTGCGCTCATCATGAAGGCCCAGCCGGGCCGGTGCAGGCCGAACATCAACCACGACCAGGCGACGTTTAGGACGAGGATGAGCAGCCACCACAGGACGGCGCCGATGCGTACGCTGTGGCGGCCCTGCCATACCCGCCAGGCGGCGACCGCCATCAGGACGTAGATCACTGCCCAGGCCGCGCCAAAAGACCAGTCGGGAGGCGTCCATTCAGGCTTGTTGAGGTCCTGGTACCAGGCGCCGGCTTCGAAGCTGCCGCCAGCCGCCGAGGCGGCCAGCACTGCCATCAGAAAAAAAGCGAGTGAGAGGTATCGGGTCATGATTCAAAGAACGTCCATGCTCTGCTTGGTTCCCGCGCCACAGCCGGGCCGCGCGTTGTATTCGAAATTTTCACTGAAGTCATTACCAGGGAAGCGAAACGATCAGTGTTTTGCGAGTGTCATTGAACACCTCACGAGGAGTCAAGCGATCCAGACTCTTCCTTGGCCCGTGATTCAGGCGTCCATCGTTTGGATCGCCTTGCGGCTGGGTGAGTGGTTCACGACCGCGGAATGGAACCTTTCGGAATGCTTTCTTGACCTATTCAAAACAGCGAATGATACTAATATTGTGGTTCCTAATGAGACAAATGCAGTCGATGAGTTACGCCAGGCAGAGTTGCGAGTCACCGCGCCACGCCTTGCCGTGCTGGAGTGGCTATATGACCATCCGCATGCGACGGCGGAGCAGGTTTTCCAAGGGGTGAGCCGACGCCTGGGGTCGGTCTCCATGCAGGCCGTCTACGACGTGCTCGCCGCCTGCCACGATGCCGGTCTGGTACGACGCATCGAGCTGGCCGGGCATTCCGCACGCTTCGAGCGGCGGACCGGTGACAGTCATCACCACGTCACCTGCCGCTCCTGTGGTCGCATCAAGGATGTCGACTGCGTGGCGGGCGCCCAGCCCTGCCTTTCACCGAGTGAGAGGCATCGGTTCGAAGTCGACGAGGTCGAGGTCGTGTTCTGGGGCATTTGTCCGGACTGCCGCGCCGCCGGTACGCCGGCGCGACAAGATTCAAATAGCATTCAAGACGCCGAAATTGGGGATCGGAGCAATTACAGCACCCGCAATAGGAGGTAGTTATGGCTGCAATTCCAAAGGATGTCGAGCGCGCGGGCAAGTGCCCGGTCATGCCCGGGGCGCGCACCGCGTTGCACGGTGAGAGCCCGGGCAACGATTACTGGTGGCCCAACCAGCTCAATCTCTCGATACTCCACAAGCACTCTGCCCTGTCCAATCCCATGGGCGAGGACTTCAATTACGCGGAAGAATTCAAGAAACTGGACGTGAAGGCCCTCAAGTGGGACCTCGCTGACCTGATGAAGGAATCCCGGGACTGGTGGCCGGCCGATTACGGTCATTATGGGCCGCTGTTTATCCGCATGTCCTGGCACGCAGCCGGCACCTACCGCCTTACCGACGGCCGCGGCGGCGGCGGCACAGGCGCGCAGCGGTTCGCGCCGACCAACAGCTGGCCGGACAATGCCAGCCTCGACAAGGCGCGCCGGCTGCTGTGGCCGATCAAACAGAAGTACGGCAACAAGATCTCATGGTCTGACCTGATCATCCTGGCCGGCAACGTGGCCCTGGAGGACATGGGCTTCAAGACCTTTGGCTTTGGCTTCGGTCGCGAGGACATCTGGGAGCCCCTCGAAGAAATCAACTGGGGCCTCGAGAAGGAGTGGCTCGGCGACACGCGCCACAGCGCCGAGCGCGAGCTCGCAGCGCCATTTGGTAACGACCAGATGGGGCTGATCTACGTCAACCCGGAGGGGCCGAACGGCAATCCCGACCCGAGGGCAGCCGCAACGGACATTCGCAATACCTTCGGGCGCATGGCGATGGACGACTACGAGACAGTCGCACTGATCGCCGGCGGGCACACCTTCGGCAAGTGCCACGGCGCCGTGCCCCAGGAAAACGTCGGTCCCGAGCCCGAGGCGGCGCCGATACAGGAGCAGGGCCTGGGCTGGCGCAACCAGGTTGGCAGCGGCAAAGGCGAATACAGCTTTACCAGCGGCATCGAAGGCGCCTGGACGTCCGAGCCGATCAAGTGGGACACCGGTTATTTCGACCTGCTGTTCAAGTATGACTGGGAACTGACCAAGAGCCCCGCCGGCGCCAATCAGTGGACGCCGAAGAATCCGGAAGAGCAGGATATGGTCCGCGACGCCCACGACCCGACCAGGAAGCACCCGCCGATGATGCTCACGACGGACTTGTCTCTGAAAGTGGACCCGGAGTTCTCCAAGATCTCCAAACGCTTCCACGAGAATCCGGACGAGCTGGCGGACGCCTTCGCGCGGGCCTGGTTCAAGCTGATCCATCGCGACATGGGCCCCAAGGCGCGTTATCTCGGCCCGGAGGTCCCGGAGGAGGACCTGATCTGGCAGGACCCGGTGCCACCGGTCGATCACGAACTGATTGACGAGGACGACATCGCGGCGCTCAAGGGGAAGATCCTGGATTCCGGACTTTCGGTCTCCGAGCTGGTTTCGACCGCCTGGGCCGCGGCCTCGACCTTCCGTGGCACCGACAAGCGGGGTGGCGCCAACGGCGCGCGCATCCGCCTTGCGCCGCAGAAGGACTGGGAGGTCAACCAGCCGCGGCAGCTTGCCAGGGTGCTGAAATCGCTCGAAGGCGTCCAAGGGGACTTCAACGATGCGCAGTCCGGCAACAAGCGGGTTTCGCTGGCGGACCTGATCGTACTCGGCGGCAACGTCGCCGTGGAAGCGGCCGCCGAGAAGGCCGGCCATGATCTTGAGATCCCCTTCTCCCCGGGGCGCACCGACG
>Ga0299906_10003627_pt1 | contig 12731 bp, 16 predicted proteins | sample RVTome_14_FD_200259 | JGI IMG/M metagenome (GOLD analysis project Ga0299906, IMG submission 200259) | Soil microbial communities from uranium-contaminated site in the Upper Colorado River Basin, Wyoming, United States - RVT145D125 (version 2) ...
TGAACGCCTGGACGTCCCCGATCACGTCGTTGCCGAACACCTCGAGGCGGGACCGGTTGCCCTTCAGCTGGATGCTGCCGCCGACCGTGCTGCGTTCGACGCGGCTGGCATCGCCCACAAGATTGTCAAGCTGTATGTCGCCATTCACGTCGGTGTCCACCACATCGACGAAGTCGGCATTCTCCGCCTGGATGTTGCCGATGATATTTGCCCCGACGGCGACCAGCGAGCCACCGGCATACAGCAGGACGTTGCCCTTGACCGTCGTTCCGTCGAGCCGGCAGGGCGCAGCCACCAGCACGTTGCCGTCGATCGTCACGCTGCCGATGTTCGGCGGGCAATGAACGTCGTCCGCGGACACCCCGATGGGGAGTCCGCCGAGGACGATGAGCGCACCGGCAACTACAGTCGAGCGCATTGGTCTTCCTTGTTGCCGCCGACGATGTTGCCGCCGCCGGTGGGAGGTGGGCTGTTTTCCTTGCACTGCAGGTTGCCGTCGATCGTGTTCCTGCGGACCTCGAGGCCGCCGGTGTTCTGGAACGCCTGGATACTGCCGCCGACCTTGTTCCGCAGAGCGCGCAGCATGGCCGAGTTCGAGTCGTACTGGATGTCGCCGTCGATCCGGCTGTCGCTCACGACGGCCCCGCCGCCCTGCTTGACCTGCACCGAGCCTCCGACCCGGGACCCGTCGAGCACGCGCACACTCTTGGCGTTCTCGGCCTGCACGTTGCCCACGACGACGATGTCCTCGGCGCGCAGGGTTGCGTTGAACTCGACCTTAACGGTGCCCTTGACCCGCGTGCCGAGCAGCACGCAGCTCGCGTACTGGGGCACGCGCAGGTTGTCGACGGTCGTCGCGCGGATCGTTCCCCGGCAGACGCGTTCCTCGGCGGACGCCGGCGCCGCCGGAAGCAGCAATAGGGGCGCCGCCAGAGCGGTCATGGCTAATGCACTGATAGTCCTGCTCATAATCGAATGCTCCTCGTCCTGAGTGATGTGCCCACCGGGCGAGTGCATTTATGAGGGATCGGGACGCGTTTCGACGCGTTTCTAACCGGATTCTAGCTTTTCTCTTGCCAAAGGGGACATGCCGTACGGCATGTCCCCAATCAGCCGAAGTTGATCTTGGCCTCGAGGTTGGTGCGCGAGTCGGCGTTGCTGATCGCCTCCTCGAGCGTGACCTTGCCGTCGAGGTAGAGCTGGTAGAGCGAGATGTCGAAGCTCTGCATCCCCTTCTCGTTGCTGCGCACCAGCGCTTCCTTGACGCCGACCACGTCGCCCTTCTTGATCAGCTCCTGGACGTGCGGCGTGTTGATCAGGACCTCCGTCGCCGGATAGCGGCGGCCGTTCTTCCCCATCACCAGGCGCTGCGACAGGATCGCCTTCAGGTACTGCGACAGGTCCAGGAAGATCTGCGAGTGCTGGTCCCGCGGGAACATGTTGATGATGCGGTCGAGCGTCTCAGCGGCGTTGTTCGCGTGCAGCGTGGCGAGGCAGAGGTGGCCCGTACCCGCGAAGGTGATGGCGTATTCCATCGACTCGCGGTCGCGGATCTCGCCGATCAGGATCACGTCCGGCGCGGCGCGCATCGCGCTGCGGAGCGCGCGGTGGAAGGACTTCGTGTCGAGTCCCACCTCGCGCTGGTTGACGATGGACTTCTTGTTCGAGTGCAGGAACTCGATCGGGTCCTCAACCGTCAACACGTGGTCGGAGGAGGTCTCGTTGCGGTAGTTGATCATCGCGGCAAGCGAGGTGGATTTGCCGGAGCCGGTTGCGCCGACCATCAGCACCAACCCGCGCTTGATCATGACGAGGTCCTTCAGGATCTCCGGCAGCCCCAGGTCCTCGATCTTGGGCATGTCCGCCGTGATGTAGCGCAGCACCATCGCCGGGTTGCCGCGCTGGTGGAACACGGCGACGCGGAAACGCCCGAGCCCCGGCTCGGACACCGCGAAGTCGATTTCGAGTTCCTGCTGGAAGTAATCGAGCTGCTCCTGGTTCATCAGGCCGTAAGCGGCCTGCCGCACCTGCTCGGCCGTGAGTACCTGCCGGTTGATCGGCTTGATCTGGCCTTCGATCTTGATCTTGATCGGCGAGTTCGAGGTGAAGAACAGGTCCGAGGCCTTCTTCTCGACCATCAGCTTGAAAAGCGGCTTCGTGTTCAGCACGAAGTTCCGCGCGGCGCTCGATTCGCCGAGGGTTTGCTGGGTGTCCGTCGTCGAACCGTCTGTTTCGGTGGCTGTCATGATCCGAACTGCTTGCCCTTGTCTTCCTCTTCGATGATCTGCAGCTTGCCGGTCTCGTCGAGATGCGACTTGTCCGCACGCTTGCTTTCAAGCTTGATGCGGAGCCGGATCTCGTTCTTCGAGTCGGCGTTGCGCAGGGCCTCTTCGTAGGAAATCGTGCCGGTTTCGAACAGGTCGAACAGCGCCTGGTCGAAGGTCTTCATGCCCAGCCGGTTCGACTTGGCCATGATCTCCTTGATCGAGCTGACCTCGCCCCGGAAAATCAGGTCGGCGATCAGGGGCGTATTGAGCATGATCTCCATCGCCGCGATGCGCCCCTTGATGCCCTCGCGCGGGATCAGGCGCTGCGAGATCATGGCACGGATGTTGAGCGACAGGTCCATGAGCAGCTGCTCGCGCCGGTCCTCGGGAAAGAAGTTGATGATGCGGTCGAGCGCCTGGTTGGCGCTGTTGGCGTGCAGCGTGGCGAGCACCAGGTGGCCGGTCTCGGCGAACTGGATGCCGTACTCCATCGTGTCGCGGTCGCGGATCTCGCCGATCAGGATCACGTCGGGCGCCTGCCGCAGCGTGTTCTTGAGCGCCATGTGCCAGCTGTCGGTGTCGACACCGACCTCGCGCTGTGTCACGACGCAGTTGCGGTGCGTGTGCACGTACTCGATCGGGTCCTCGATCGTGACGATGTGGCCGCGGGTCTTCTCGTTGCGGTAGTCGACCATCGCCGCGAGCGTGGTCGACTTGCCCGAGCCGGTGGCACCGACGATGATGCACAGGCCGCGCTTCGACAGCACGATTTCCTTGAGGATCGGCGGCAGCTCGAGCTCCTCGATCGTTGGCACCTTGATGTTGATGGTGCGCAGCACCGCGCCCGTGAGCCCCATCTGCACGAAGGCGCTGACGCGGAAGCGGCCGATCCCGGGCGGCGCGATGGCGAAGTTGCACTCCTTCGTCGCGTCGAATTCCTTGGTCTGCCGGTCGTTCATGATCGCCCGGACCAGCAGCGCGCTCTGCTCGGGAGAGAGCGGCTGGTTGGTCTGGCCGCGGATCTCGCCGTCGACCTTGATGGCGGGCGGGAAGCCCGAAGTGATGAAGAGATCGGACCCGTTGCGCTCCACCATGCGGCGCAGCAGATCCTGCATGAGCTTGATGCCCTGTTCGCGGTCCATGGTACCCCCAGCGTCGCCGGCACCCGGCCGGCGGCTAGAAATCCTCCTTGTTCTGCGCCCTGAAGCGCGCTTCTTCCTTCGTGATCATGCCCTTTTGCAGCATTTCCTTCAGGCACTGGTCTAGCGTCTGCATGCCGGCCGCCTGGCCCGTCTGGATCGCCGAGTACATCTGCGCGATCTTACCCTCGCGGATCAGGTTACGGATCGCCGGCGTGCCGATCATGATCTCGTGCGCGGCGACGCGGCCGCCGCCGATACGCTTCAGCAGCGACTGGGAGATCACCGCGCGCAGCGATTCGGAGAGCATCGCCCGCACCATCTCCTTCTCGGCCGCCGGGAATACGTCCACCACGCGGTCGATGGTCTTCGCCGCGGAACTCGTGTGCAGCGTGCCGAACACGAGATGGCCTGTCTCGGCGCCCGTGAGCGCAAGGCGAATGGTCTCGAGGTCGCGCATCTCGCCCACCAGGATCACGTCGGGGTCCTCGCGCAGTGCCGAGCGCAGCGCCTCGCTGAACCCGAGCGTGTCGCGGTGCACCTCGCGCTGGTTGATCAGGCAGCGCTTGCTCTCGTGCACGAATTCGATCGGGTCCTCGATCGTGATGATGTGGTCCGGCCGGTTGTCGTTGACATAGTTGATCATCGCCGCCAGCGTCGTGGACTTGCCCGAGCCCGTGGGGCCGGTGACGAGCACCAGCCCGCGCGGCTGCATCGAAATGTCCTTGAAGCTCTTCGGCGCGTTCAGGTCGTCGAGCGATTGCACCAGCGACGGGATGTTGCGGAACACCGCCGCCGCGCCGCGGTTCTGGTTGAAGGCGTTGACACGAAACCGCGCGAGCTTCGGAATCTCGAACGAAAAGTCGGTCTCGTAGAACTCCTCGTACGCCTTCCGTTGCTTGTCATTCATGATGTCGTACACCATGCTGTGCACTTCCTTGTGCGTCAGCGGCGGCATGTTGATCCGCTTCATGTCGCCGTCGACTCGGATCATGGGCGGAACGCCCGCGGAGAGGTGCAGGTCGGAGGCGTTGTTCTTGACGGCGAATGCCAGAAGCTGGGCAATGTCGACGGCCATCTGTGTTCCTCATGCCCGCGCGCCGGGACCGGTACGGGAAAGCCCGCGCGAGCGGCCGCAGTATAGATCAGGGCCTTGGACCCCAATATGTTAACCGCTCCGCAGTTCTTGCCGGCGGGGCTGCTGTCCGTCCGGGCGAGGATCGCAGCGGCGGCCGGAAATGCGGCGCGGGACCCGGCCGCAATCCGCCTGCTCGCGGTCAGCAAGCAGCAGCCGGTGGCGCTGGTGCGCGGCGCCTACGAGGCCGGCCAGGTCGAGTTCGGCGAAAACTACGTCCAGGAGGCCCTGCCCAAGATCGAGGCGCTGCGCGCGCTGCCGATCAGCTGGCATTTCATCGGCCGGCTGCAGGCGAACAAGACGCGCGAGATCGCCGCCGGGTTCGAATGGGTGCATACCCTGGATCGCGAGCGCGTTGCGCGGCGCTTGAGCGAGCAGCGGCCGCATCACGCGGCACCCCTCAAGGTGCTGCTGCAGGTCCGCGTCGCGGATGACCCGGGCAAGGGCGGGGTCGACGCCGATGAGCTGCCCGCGCTCGCCGGGGCAGTGGGCCGGTTGCCGCACCTCGCGCTGCGGGGGCTGATGTGCATGCCGCCGCCCGCCGCAGGCGAGGCGGCGCAGCGCGCGCCCTTCCGCCGGCTGCGCGAACTGCTCGAGGACCTCAATCGGCGCGGGCATGCGCTCGATACACTCTCCATGGGCATGAGCGGCGACCTCGAGGCCGCCATCGCGGAAGGCGCCACGATAGTGCGGGTCGGCACGGCCATCTTCGGCCCGAGAAACCAGGACGGGAGCGCACGATGAGGATCGCTTTCATCGGCGGCGGACACATGGCGGCGAGCCTGATCGGCGCGCTGCGCAGCCGGGGTCAGGACGGCGGCTCGATCACGGTTGCCGACCCGGTGCCCGCCCGGACCGCGGAACTCGCGCGCGAGTTCGCGGTGTTCACCACCGCGGACAATGCGGCAGCGGTGCGCGACGCCGACACGATCGTGCTCGCAGTCAAGCCGCAGGACATGCGCGGCGTCGCTGCCGGAATCTCGCCGGTGCTCGCCGAGCGGCGCCGGCTCGTGGTCTCGATCGCAGCCGGTATCCGGCTGTCCGATCTCGCGCGCTGGCTCGGACCGACGAGTCCGCTGGTGAGAGCCATGCCCAACCGACCGGCGCTCATCGGTCGCGGGATCACCGCGCTCTACGCGTCGCCGGAGGTCCGTTCCGGGGAACGGACGCGCGCGGAGCGCATCTTCGCGAGTTGTGGCGAGACGCTCTGGATCGAGTCCGAATCGCAAATGGACGCGGTGACGGCCGTCTCCGGCAGCGGGCCCGCGTATTTCTTCCTCCTGATGGAAGCGCTCGAGGACGCAGGCCGCGCCCAGGGGTTGCCGCCCGGCATCGCACGCAGGCTGGCGGTCGTCACGGCGGCGGGCGCCGGGCAGATGGCCGTCGGGGGCAGCGACGACCCGGCGAGCCTGCGCGAGCAGGTCACCTCGAAAGGCGGCACAACGGCCGCGGCGCTCGCGGTGCTCGACGCCGCGGACCTGCGTGGTATTTTCACGGCCGCGGTCGCCGCCGCGGCCCGGCGCTCGGCGGAACTGGCCGCGCAAGCCGGCGAACAATGACTCGAACCCGGCGCGAGCCGGCCAGGGCCCGACCATGCAAGCCTTGCTCTTCGTCCTCCACGCCCTGATCACCCTGATCGTGGTCGCCTTCCTGCTGCGCGTGCTGTTTCCGCTGGTGCGCGCCGACTTCCGCAATCCCATCGGCCAGGCCGTGCTGCGGGTCACCGACCCGCTGGTGCTGCCGCTGCGCAAGGTCCTGCGCCCCGCCGGGCGCGTCGACGTCGCTTCGATTGCGGCCCTGCTGATCGTGCAGCTGGCCGGCACGGCGCTGCTGCTCGGCATCGCCGGCGCACGGATGGCCTCGCCGCTGACGATCGTCGTGGTGGCACTGCGCGAGCTCGCGCGCACCACGCTGCAGTTCTACTTCTTCGCCGTGCTGCTGCACGTCGTCCTGAGCTGGGTCGCACCGGGCGCCCGCAGCCCCGCGGCGACGATCCTCGACCGGCTCTGCGAGCCGCTGCTCGCCCCCCTGCGTCGCGTCGTCCCGCCGCTCGGCGGCCTGGATTTCACGCCGATCTTCGTGCTGATCGGCCTGCAGGCGCTGCAGATCCTGTTGCGCTGAAAGTTGCTTGCACTATAGTGGCGAACTCGTCGATCGCGGGAAAACACGGGAGATCCGCTGATGTCCGGTCGCGCCGCGCGTTTCGGCATACTGCCTCCGCTCGTGCTGTCGGTGTTCTCCCTCGCCTCCTGCGGCTCCCCGTCCGGACCGGAACAGGCGCCGCAGATGGCAGCGCCGAGCGAGCCCACGCACCAGGATTTCGGGGACTTCGAGCTGCATTACAACGCCGTGCGCACCGACCTGCTCACACCCGAGGTCGCGCGCGCCTATGGCATCGAGCGCAGCGCGAACCGCGTGCTGCTCAACGTCTCGCTGCTCAGGAAGGCGCCCGACGGCCGCACCACGCCGATCGACGGCAAGGTCAGCGCCTCCGCCCACAACCTGAACGGCCAGGTCAAGAACCTCCAGTTGCGGCGCATCACCGAGGGCAACTCGGTCTACTTCATCGGCGAGGTCGGGATCAGCGGCAACGAGATACTCGTTTTCGATATAAACGCGACGCCCGCCGACGAGGTGGGCGCGTTCACGGTGCAGTTCAAGCGGGAGTTCTTCGCCGACTGATCGCCCGGAGACTGGAAAAAAAGGCTCCGGAGCGCTTAAACACCCCGCGATCTTGTGTTATTTTCCCGCGCGCTTCGATTTTCATCGGGGCCAGCGGCCCGCGATTCATCCACAGGAGACGTTACATGGCAAAGAAGAGTTCAGCGCCCACCAAGTCCGACATCCTCGCCACGATTTCGAAGGACACCGGTCTGTCCAAGAAACAGGTGGGCTCGGTATTCGACTCGCTCGGAACCGTGATCAAGCGCAGCCTCAAGGGCTCGGGCTTGTTCACGCTGCCGGGCCTGGCGAAGATGAAGGTCGTCAAGAAGCCCGCCACGAAGGCGCGTGAAGGCGTGAATCCCTTCACCGGCCAGAAGATGGTGTTCAAGGCGAAGCCGGCCAGCAAGAAGGTCCGGATCATGCCGTTGAAGAATCTCAAGGGCATGGTGAACTGAGCCAGAAGGAATTTCCTGCCAGGGCGGCCCTCGCCGCCCCGGCTATTCCGTGAGGCGGGAGGCTATAGGCTGGAGGCTATAGGCTCGGAACTCCAGCCTCTAGTCTCCCGCCTCCAACCACTTCTTCACCGTCTCGCGAAGTTCGCCGAGACGGCCATGAAAGAAATGCTCCGCGCCCGCCAGCACCGCCAGTTCCGGCGGCGGGCTGTATGCCGCGGCCCAGCGCGCGACCTCTGCGGCATCGACCAGTTCGTCGGCATCACCCTGCACGATGAGCCACGCGGCATCGGGTCGCGGCGGCGACTTCTCGAGCCCCAGGCGCGCGACCGGCGGCGCCACGGTTACGAGCCGCTCGGCATTGGCGCGTGGCGCTGCCTGCAGCGCGACCGCGGCGCCGAAGGAGAATCCCGCCAGCCAGAGCCGCTCACAGTTCCAGCGCCGACGCGCCCAGGCGATCGCTGCCATCGCATCGTCGATCTCGCCGATCCCCTCGGTGTGCACGCCCGCGCTGCCGCCCGCGCCGCGGAAATTGAAGCGCACCGTCGGGACGCCGAGTTCCTGCATCGCGCGAGCTAGCGTGTGTACCACCTTGTTCTGCATGGTGCCGCCGTACAGCGGATGCGGGTGACAAACGACCCCCACGGACTGCGGCGCCGCATCGGGCGATGGATCCTCGGCGCGCGCCTCGAGCGGTCCCGCCGGTCCGTCGATCACGACGGGCTCCGGTGCGGGCGGACGAAATTGCTGCACGGCCGATCTCGAGTTACGACGAGCGCGCAATGTGCCACAGACGCCGGGTGTAACCCGCGCCGCCGGGCACGATCGCCGGGATCAGCCCGCGCCGGCCTGCACGGCCAGCAGCTCGACGTCGAACACGAGCGCCGCGCCCGGCGGGATGACCCGACCCGCGCCACGTTCGCCGTAGCCGAGCGCGGAGGGAATCACGAGGCGGCGCTGACCGCCGATCTTCATCCCGGCCACACCCTCGTCCCAACCGCGGATCACGTTGCCCCCTCCCAGCCAAAACTGGAACGGTTGCCCCGCGTCACGGGAACTGTCGAACTTCGTGCCCTTCGTTTCCGTCGCGGCCGGATCGTAGAGCCAGCCGGTGTAGTGCACGGTGACGAGACTCCCGGGAGCCGCCTCCGCGCCGGTACCGGGCTGCAGATCGGTCACCAGCAGGCTCGGCACGTCGGGCACAGCGGCCTCTTCGCTGACCGGGGCGGCTGCTTCGGGTGCGACGGAATTGCCGCGCGAGCAGCCGGCCAGGGCGCAGGCGATCAACAGCAGTGCGACCCGGCCGGCCGGCCGGAACGACGACGGTCCTTCGATCATTTCTTCTCCTGCTCGCCGCGCTTGAAGTCGAGCGAGGCCGAATTGATGCAGTAGCGCAGGCCCGAGGGCTGCGGGCCGTCCTCGAACACGTGCCCCAGGTGGGCTCCACAGTTCGCGCAGGTGACCTCCACGCGCACCATGCCGTGACTGCGGTCCGTGTGCGTGCTCACGCGGTCACCCGCGAGCGGCAGCCAGAACGAAGGCCAGCCGGAGCCGGAGTCGTACTTGGTCTTCGATTCGAATAGCTCGGTGCCGCACACCACGCAGCTGTAGATGCCGCTGTCCTTGTTGTGCAGCAGGCGCCCGGTAAAGGCAGGTTCCGTGCCTTTTTTCTGCGTGATGCGGTACTGATCCTCGGTGAGGCGCGCGCGCAGCTCAGCCTCGTCCGGCTTGCGCTGCTCGCTCATGCGGCGCCCTCAGGGCGCGGCGAGAAGATCGGGCGGCCCGAAGACGAAGACGATGCCGACGGAAGTGACGAACGCGACCAGCAGCAGCACGGTCGTTGCGACCTGCGGCGAGTGGTGCCATACCAAGGCGCAGAGATCATCCAGATCATCGAGCCACTTGAGCCAGCGTTCCATGGGACCTGTGGTTTCGCGAGTTATGTCAGGACATCGCCCGCGACCGCCGGGCAATGATAGCGCGGACGCGCTCAGCCGTCCTTGTCGAAGGCATCCTTGGCCTTGTCCGCCCAGTTCTTGTAGCTCGAGACGCTGTAGAGCGCCTTGGCGATCACGGCCTGCCTCGAGGTGGGCCCCGCCTGCTGGCGTACGCGGTCGAGCCAGGTGTTGTAGGCCTCCCAGCCGTCCGCGGCGGCGCCGAACTTGGATCGGCGGCCGTTGACCTCGGGAGTTTTGACGGGCCCGCCCTGAACCGGCCGGCCAGCCACATTTTTCTGGTCACTCATGGATACACCGTTCGCCTACAGCGGAAGCTACGGGCCGGACGCGCCGGGCGTCCGGAATTGCGTCACAGAAACGCGGTTCAGCCGACGAGCCGGTAACAGGGGCGATATTCGCCGGCGATCTTCATGCGGCGCTCGCGGACGAACGCCTCGAGCAACCCGTCAAGCGGGCGCAGCAACTCGGGATCGCCGTGCAGTTCGAACGGCCCGTGCTGCTCGATCAGCTTGACGCCCTGCTCCTTGACGTTGCCCGCGACGATCCCGGAGAACGCGCGGCGCAGTTCGGAGGCGAGCAGGTGCGGCGGCGTGTCGCGGCGCAGCTCGAGCGCCGCCATGCGTTCGTGCGTCGGCTCGAAGGGCTGCTGAAGATCGTAGGGAACCCGCAGCAACCAGTTGAAATTGTATGCATCGGTCTGCCGGCGGCGGAAATCACGTACCGCGTCCATCCCGCGCAGCATTTCCCGGGCGACTTCCGGCGGGTCGCCGAGGATGATGCGGTAGCACTGCCGCGCCGTCGGCCCCAGGGTCGCCGCCAGGAACTCGTCGATCTGCCTGAAATAGCCTGCCGCCGACGCCGGTCCGGTGAACACGACCGGGAACGGCTGCTCGGCGTTGGCCGGGTCGAGCAGGATGCCGAGCAGGTACAGGATTTCCTCGGCCGTGCCGACGCCGCCTGGGAACACGACGATGCCATGCCCGACGCGCACGAAGGCCTCGAGCCGCTTCTCGATGTCCGGCAGGATCACGAGCTGGTTGACGATCGGATTCGGCGGCTCGGCGGCGACGATGCCGGGCTCGGTGAGCCCGAGATAGCGGCCGTCCTTGATGCGTTGCTTGGAGTGCCCGATGGTGGCGCCCTTCATCGGGCCCTTCATGGCACCCGGTCCGCAGCCCGTGCAGACGTTGAGCGCACGCAGGCCCAGCTCGTAACCGACCTTCTTGGTGTACTCGTACTCGTCGCGGCTGATCGAATGGCCGCCCCAGCACACGACCAGGTCCGGCCGCACGCGCGGCAGCAGAATCCCGCCGTTGCGCAGCAGTCGGTAGACGGCATTGGTGATCTGCTCGGGCTCCTTGAGCTCGATGAGCCCGTACTCGAGCACCTCGGCGTGCAGGTAGAGGATGTCCCGCAGCGCCGCGAACAGGTGCTCCTGGATGCCGCGGATCATTCGCCCGTCGACGAAGGCAGCCGGCGGCGCGTTGCGCAGCTGCAGCTTCACGCCCCAGGCCTGACGCACGATGCTGATGTCGAAATCCGAGTAGCGTTCGAAGATGGCGCGCGCGTCGTCGGTCTCGCCGCCGCTGTTCAGGACGGCCAGCGAGCAGCGCCGATAGAGCGGGTAGAGGCCGCCGCGGGACGTGTCGAGCAGCCGATCCACCTCTTCCTGTGCCAGGTTCTCGAGGCTGCCGGTCGGCGTGACGCGCGCGTCGACCGAATCGACCTCCTCGAAGGTCGCGACGACGGCTTCAGCCTTGCGCATCATGGCCGGATGTCGATCGGCAGGCCGACCCTCGTTCGCAGCCAGATGTCGACCATGTCCGAGTTGTTGACGGCGATGCAGCCGTCGGTCCAGTCGTTGCGCGCGTAGTAATCCGCGGGCTTGCGCGGCACGTTGGGCTGGCCGTGGATCATGATCGACCCGCCCGGCTGCAGGCCCTGCCCGCGCGCGCGCCTGCGGTCCGAGTCGTTCGGGTAGGACACCTCGATCGAGAGAAAGTACTCGCTGCGCGGGTTGCGCCGCGACAGGTGGTACTGCCCCTCCGGGGTGCGAAAGTCCCCCTCCTGCAGCTTGTGGCCGTCCGGCTTCAGGCCCAGGCGGATCGGGTACTGGGCGATGACCTGGCCGGCCTTCATGAGTTCGAGCCGGCGCTCGGATTTGCGCACGACCAGCCGGTCGGCGTAGGCGAAGCCGGTATCCCCGGCCGCCGTTGCGGGCGCCGTCGCGTTCGTTGCGACCACCGTGGCGACGGTCGGCAGGCTCGCGGACGCCAGCGTCGGATCCGGCGCGGGCGCAGCGGCGGCCGACGCTTCAGGCGCGGCCTCGTCCGCGGGCAGACTGACCGGCAGGCCGAGCGCCAGCAGCGCCAGGCTGAGTATTCGGGCACATCTGAACCGGGTCATGTTGGGCCAATTATACCGGGGAGTGCCCGGCCGACCGTGCAATGCGGCACAGAAGCCGCGCGGTTCGGCCGAACATTACTTCCGCCGCTTGCCTGGATTGAAATCGCGAGAGCCTGTTGCATCAGTCCAACGAGCGGGGAAGGCCGCTAGATAAAACGAGGCGGCCTTGCGGCCGCCTCGGAAGTACGCGCTGCGCCCGGTCAGAGGCGCTCCTGGGTCATCAGGTGGCCGGCGGGAATTCCAGCCATAGCGCGTGGGGAACCATCGCTGACCTCAACCGCATTTCGAATCGCCGCAGCTGAGGCAGGTCATGCAGCCATCCATCATCACGACCGCCGCGGTGCTGCACTTCGAGCAGAGCTGCGCGCCCTGCGGGTAGTGGCTGCTGGCGAAGGCGTCCTGCTGTTTCTGCCGCGCCTCGTACTCGCTGCGTTTCTCCTCGATCAGCTTGCGCCGCCCCTCGTCGAGCTCGGGCGCGCGCAGCAGCCCGATCGTCTGCAGGTGCTTTTCGATCACGTAGCCGAGCTCGGCGATGATCGACGGCATGAACTTGCCGCCGGACTGCCAGTAGCCACCGCGCGGATCGAACACGGCCTTCAGCTCCTCGACCAGGAAGGTGACGTCGCCGCCCTTGCGGAACACCGCGGAGATGATCCGCGTCAGCGCCACGATCCATTGGAAATGATCAAGATTCTTCGAGTTGATGAAGA